>Ga0160456_100133_pt1 | contig 70892 bp, 71 predicted proteins | sample HID1972K_E6MG_FD_108261 | JGI IMG/M metagenome (GOLD analysis project Ga0160456, IMG submission 108261) | Enriched pill bug-associated microbial communities from UW Madison campus, WI, USA - HID1972K_E6 MG | ecosystem: Host-associated > Arthropoda: Insects > Digestive system > Unclassified ... | reverse complement strand
GCGTTCGGCATCGACCGCATCGCCGCGCTGATGGCCGGCACCGAATCGATCCGCGACGTCATCCCGTTCCCCAAGACCACCGGCGCGCAGGACCTGATGACCGATGCTCCCTCGCCGATCGCCGACGACCAGCTGGCCGAAGTGCACGTGCAGGTCCGTCCGCAGCCGGCCAGGGGCTGAGCCCACACGCCGCGCCGGCGCTTTGGGCCGGCGCATGTGCGGACCCGGCCGCGCGCCGGGGCTGCACGAAGGAATCCGCCATGGCCGTTTCGATCCGCCAAGCCACGCCTGAGGACGCCGAGGTCATTTCCGACCTGGCCGCGCGCACCTTCACCCAGACCTTCGGCCACCTGTACCCGGCCCAGGACCTGCATGACTTCCTGCAGGAAAACTACGCGGTGGAGCGCGCGCGGATCGTCCTGGCCCATCCGGACTACGCGATCTTCCTGGCCGAACAGGACGGCGTGGCCATCGGACATTCCGCTGCCGGCCCCTGTGGCCTGCCGCATGGCGAGGTGGCGCCTGAAGACGGCGAGCTCAAGCGCCTGTACCTGCTCAACACCCACCAGAACGGCGGCATCGGCTCGCAACTGTTCCATACCACCATGGACTGGCTGCAGCGCGCCGGCCCGCGCACCCTGTGGTTGAGCGTGTGGTCACAGAACTCCGGCGCGCAGCGGTTCTATGCGCGGCACGGGTTCGAGAAGGTGGGCGAATACAAGTTCCCGGTCGGCCGGGTCCTGGATGACGAATTCATTCTGCGCCGTCTGGCGATATTGGCCTGAGATCTCGGGTCGGCGCTTGCCAGGATGCGTACTGGTCCAGGCCAGATGAATGGACGCGGCGGACCTTCCGGCCCACCGCGTCCACGTTGTCGACCTGCTTTTATCGCTTATCGCGTAGCAGCCTGCGCGGCCTCGTCGATCAGCGCCGCCACTTTCTGCGGTTGCGATGTCATCACCACGTGCGAGGCGCCCGGGATCACCACCGTGCCGCGCGAGCCGGCCCGGTCGGCCATGTACTGCAGCGCCTGGGCCGGGATGTTTTTGTCGGCGTCGCCGTAGACGAACCAGGACGGGATGTCCTTCCAGCGCGGCTGGGCACTGGCTTCGGTCAGTGCGGCCTTGGCGACCGGACGCTGGGTGGAAGCCATCAGCGTGGCCTCGGCCTCGGGCACATCGCTGGCGAACTGCTGCCAGAACGCGTTCTGACGGATATACAGGTCCTCACCACCCCCGGTGCGCTTCACCGGCTCGGCCAAGGCGCCGGGCAGGGTGCTGCCCGGGAAGCGACCCGTCAGGTCCAGCACGGTCTCGCCCTGCTCGGGAGCGAAGGCCGCCACGTACACCAGCGCCTTGATCTTCGGATTGGCATGGACATTGGAGATCACCGCGCCGCCGTAGGAGTGGCCGACCAACACCACCGGACCAGGTGCCCGCTCGATTAGGCCATCGACCGCTTCGGCGTCGCCGGCCACGCTGCGCAATGGATTGGCCGCGGCGACCACGGTATAGCCGCGGGCGGTCAGGCCCGGTATCACGCCATTCCAGCTGGCGGACTCGGCGAAAGCGCCATGGACCAGGATGACGGTGGTGTTCCGGCCTGCCGTTTCGGCGGCCGATGCGTCGGCACCGAAGGCCGTGGTGGTGGCGATGGCAGTGGCCAGGGCGATGGACTTGAACGTCTTCATGGCGAATCTCCTTCCGGTCTGTGGTTGGCTGGCCGGTCGGCCAGTGGTGTTCACGATACGGGTGAGGTCCAGACGCAATGGCGCAAAAAATCCTGAAAACATGACTCAGAAGCCTGATTTATGAAGTTGCTCGTTTTTCAATCCAGAGGCGTACCCGCCGGCCACCCGCATCATCACCCTGCTCGGGGCACGGCTCCGGCGAATTCCGCCTCGGGCGCCAGACAGGCGATGAACTCGGCGCCTCGTGCGGCAATGGCTGCATTGACCCGCTGCGGATCCTGCTCCGTTCGTCCGGATAGTGGGGCGATACCGAGGCGCGCCATCTGTGCATCGTCGAAGTAGAGGAAGTGGCGTGGCGCCGGCGAGGAGCCACCGCAGTGCGCATCGTCGAGTGCGTCCACATCCAGCCCGTCGAATCCGTGCACGATGCGCGGTTCAACTCCGATCCGGTGGTAGAGCGCATCCTGGCGCACCTGCAAGGCGTCCAGCGTCTGGCGGATCGCCTGGCGGCTGGTTTCGGGATGCGCCACCTTCGCACCCTGTGGCCCGTCCAGAAAGGCCTCCAGCGCGGCGAGTGCCTGCGCGCGCCTGTGCCCGGAAAAGCCACCATGGAACAGCAACAGCGACCCATCCTGGACATGGCGATCGCGCACGCCGGCATAGAAATAGTTGGCGCACGCAGACGCGCAGGCCTCGACCACGTGCACGCTCGCATCCCGCGCCTGCAGCTTCTCGGCCAGGCCCAACGCGGTTTCCGAATCCCCGCCGCGCGAACGCACGACCAGCACCGGCCGCGTGGCCTCCGGGACTGCATCGATCCAGGCGTGCAGCGTCCCCAGCGCGCCGCTGGCAATGGCGCCATCGAAACAGGCCGCCTGCGGCGAAAGGACCAGGCTCTGCGGATCGTCTTCCTGATCGCTCCAGGCGCGCTCTTCGATCCATGCACGGCAAGCCTGGACCGGGTCGGGGGCTGATGCGGCGTCGGCCGGGGCGGGTGAGACGATGGCCAGAAGCATCAGAAAGGAAATCAGGGGTTCAATCATCGATGTTCTCCAACTGAGCGGGTACGGATGCGCTCCCGCAGCTCTCGGGTGATCCGCAAGGGGGCGGCGTTCGGGTTCAATCCTTGCGCAGGTATCGGTTTGTCGGCGACCGCCGTGTGTGGAACCGCCCGTCAGCGATCCACCGGACAAGCGTGTGGACAGGCGGCGCGGCGGAATGCATCGGCGAGACAGGCTGCCCGATCCTGCGCCACATCCAGATGGCACCATGTCACCGCGCCCTCGGGCTGGACCATCGGGACGCACCGGGCGGCCACGCCGAAGGCATCGGCAAATCCGTCCGGGTAATCGAACAGGGCGTCCACCCCGACATGCGCGGTAGCCAGCGGCAGGCCCGGTTGACCGGCTCTGTCCTTGCCGTGACGATCCACTCCGGGCTGGCTGAAAAACCGCTTCGAGCCGCTGGCAAGGCGCCGTGCCGGCGATCCAGCCGGCCTTCACCGCAGAAACGGCCGCACTTGAGTGCGTCCGTTCCGGTTGACGGAAGTGCTGCCCGCTTACCGGCGCAGGAACGCCAGCAGATCCTGGTTGACGCGATCCTTGTGGGTATCGGTCAGGCCGTGCGGCGCGCCCGGATAGACCAGCAGTTCGGCGCCGTCGATCAGCGCAGCCGACGCCCTGCCGGAGCTGTCGATCGGTACGATCTGGTCGTCGTCACCGTGGATCACCAGGGTCGGCACGTCGAACTTCTTCAGGTCCTGGCGGAAGTCGGTGGCCGAAAACGCGGCGATCGAGTCGTAGGTGTTCTTGTGGCCGCCCTGCATGCCCTGCGCCCACCAGCTGTCGATCAGGCCCTGCGAAACCTTGGCGCCGGGGCGGTTGAAACCGTAGAACGGGCCGGAGGCCAGGTCCAGGTACAGCTGCGAACGGTTTTCCAGCGAGGCCTTGCGAAGGCCATCGAACACTTCGATCGGCAGCCCGCCCGGGTTGTCGTCGGTGCGCAGCATCAATGGCGGCACGGCACTGATCAGCACCGCCTTTTTCACCCGTGCGGTGCCGTGGCGGCCGATGTAGCGCGCCACTTCGCCGCCACCGGTGGAGAAGCCGACCAGGGTGACGTCCTTGAGGTCGAGCGCCTGGATCACCGCTGCCAGGTCGTCGGCGTAATGGTCCATGTCGTTGCCGTCCCACGACTGGCTGGAACGGCCATGGCCGCGGCGGTCGTGGGCGACCACGCGGTAGCCCTGGTCGGCCAAGAACAGCATCTGCGATTCCCAGCTGTCCGAATTCAGCGGCCAGCCGTGGCTGAAGGTGACGACCTGGCCATCTTTCGGACCCCAGTCCTTGTAGTAGAGCTGCACGCCGTCGGCCGTCGTGAGGATGCTGGCGGTGCGGTACGGGAACGTTTCGATGGACATGGTCGTGTTTCCTGTGTGGTGGGTGATGGAAAGGGTTGCCGGCTGGCGAGAGATAATTTGCGCGCCTGCCGGGTACGATTGATGGCGTAAAATCCTGAAAAATTGACCAGGGGTACGAGATGGCGGACAGGCTTGCGATACTGCTCGAGCGTTTCCCGGTCACCGCGCAGGTGTTCCATGCCGGCGCGCTGTGTGGCATCAATACGCTGGAAGGCGGAGGTGGCCTGGGCCAGCTGCATCTGGTGCGACGCGGCCCGGTCGAGGTGTTCCACGGCAATGCCTCCCTGCACGTCACGCAGCCCAGCCTGCTGCTCTATCCGCGGCCGATGACGCATCGTTTTGTCAGCGATCCGGTGCGCGGCGCTGACATGGTCTGCGCCAACCTGAGCTTCGAGGGCGGCACGAGCAACCCGATCAGCACGGCGTTGCCGGACGTCGTCTGCCTGCCGCTGGACGGGATCGTCGGCGCGGCGGAGGTATTGGCGCTGCTGTTCGAGGAAGCCTTCGAGCAGCGCTGCGGCCGCAGCGCGCTGATCAACCGGTTGTTCGAGGTGGTGATGATCCAGATCCTGCGCCAGCTGATGGAAAGCGGGCAGGTCCAGGGCGGCATGCTGAGCGGCCTGTCGCATCCGCGCCTGCGTGATGCCATCGTCGCCATGCACGAGGCGCCGGCGAAGGAATGGACACTGGAGGAACTTGCCCAGGTTGCCGGCATGTCGCGCAGCGTGTTCGCCACCCGCTTCCGCGAGGCGCTCGGCATCACCCCGGGGCAGTACCTGCAGAGTTGGCGCGTGAGCCTGGCGCAACAGGCGCTGCGCAAGGGGCGCCCGTTGAAGATGGTGGCCTCGGAGGTCGGCTACGGCAGCGAGGCGGCACTGTCGCGTGCGTTCAAGGCGCACAGTGGGCTGTCGCCACGGGCTTGGCGGCAGCGCGATGCCGCACCACTTCCCGCTGGCTGACGGGATTGCTGGCGCGGTGCCGGCTTCATCTGCTGTTGCCGCGCGCCTGTGTCCAATGCGCTGTCCCTTCCCGGCGTGGTGAAGCATCAGCTCCCAAGTGGCAGACAACCCTCCCAGCGTCCTGTTGCTGCACGGCATCTGGAATACGCGGATGTGGGTCAAGCCATTGGCGTGGAGGTTGCGCGCGCATGGCTTTACGGTCCAGGTATTCAGCTATCGCAGCGTATTTGGAGGTCCGGAGGTCGCGGTGCCGCATCTGGTGGAGCACTTGCGCAAGTGCGGTCCCATCTCGCTGGTCGGACACAGCCTGGGCGGGCTGATCGCCCTGGAAACCCTGCGCCGCCATCCCGAGCTGTCCGTGCCGCGGCTTGTCTGCCTGGGCTCGCCGCTGCGCGGCAGCGCCACTGCCCGTGCGCTGCTGCAGCGCGGCTGGGCCGGCAGCCTGGGCCGCAGCGGACCGCTGCTGGATCGGGGTTGCCAGCCCTGGCGGGGCCCGACCCAGGTGGGCATGATCGCCGGCGACGTGCCGCGCGGAGTGGGGCGCCTGCTGGGCGGGATCGGCGTCGATTCGGACGGGACCGTAGCGCTGGCCGAAACCCGCCTGCCGGGCCTGGCCGATCACTGCTGCGTGCGGACAAGTCATACCGGACTGGCGTTCTCGCCGCTGGCCGCGCGCCAGGCGGTGGCGTTCCTGCGCGAGGGGCGGTTCCAGCGCTGAGCGGTGGGCCAGGCCACGGCGCGCGGCGCGCATTGGGGTAAAATTGCCGCTTCGTGTTCGTGTAGCCAACGGAAGTGTGTCATGGGTCGAGGCCCTTCGATCGAAGCCCGCAAGAACGCCAGCGACGCCAAGCGCGGCAAGATCTTCACCAAGATCATCCGCGAGATCAGCGTGGCGGCCCGCGCCGGTGGCGGCGATCCGCACCACAATCCCAGCCTGCGCACGGCGATGGACAAGGGCCTGTCGGCCAATATGTCCAAGGACGTGATCGAGCGCGCGATCAAGAAGGCGACCGGTGAGCTGGAAGGTGTTGAATACGAATCCATCCGCTACGAGGGCTACGCGCCCGGTGGCGTGGCGGTGATCGTCGATGCGCTGACCGACAACCGCGTGCGCACCGTGGCCGACGTGCGCCATGCCTTCGCCAAGTGCGGCGGCAACATGGGCACCGAAGGCTCGGTGGCCTTCATGTTCAAGCGCGTGGGCGTGCTGGCGTTCGCGCCGGGCGCCGACGAGGACCAGGTGACCGAAGCGGCCATCGAGGCCGGCGCGGACGACGTGGTGGTGTACCCGGACGATGGCTCCATCGACGTGCTGACCGCGCCGGAGGCCTTCGACGCGGTCAAGGCCGCGATGGAAGCGGCCGGGCTGAAGGCCGATGAGGCGGAAGTCTCCTTTCGCGCCGAGAACGATGTGGTCGCCGAGGGCGACACCGGCAGGCAGGTGGTCAAGCTGCTGGACATGCTCGAAGACCTGGACGACGTGCAGAACGTCTACCACAACGCACGCCTGGGCCAGGACGCCTACGCCTGATGCCAGGCCGGGGACAGGCGGTACGCGGTCCCGCTGGCATGGCTGCAGCGTGATCCACTTCCGACCGATCCCGGCCGCAGGGCTTTTCCGCATATGACCCGCATTCTCGGCATCGACCCGGGCTCCCAGCGCACCGGCGTCGGCATCATCGATGTCGATACCGCAGGACGGACGGTGCACGTCTACAACGGGCCGCTGCTGCTGCTGGGCGAGGGCGGTTTCCCGCAGCGGCTCAAGCGGCTGCTGGTCGGACTGGGCGAGCTGCTCGAACAATGGCGTCCGGACGAAGTGGCGATCGAACAGGTGTTCATGGCCCGCAATCCCGATTCGGCACTCAAACTGGGCCAGGCGCGCGGGGCGGCGATGGCCGCGGTGGTGCTGCGCGACCTGCCGGTCCACGAATACGCGGCCAAAGAGGTCAAACTGGCCGTCGTGGGCCGTGGTGGCGCAGACAAGGAACAGATCCAGCACATGGTCGGCATCATGTTGAACCTCAAGGGCAAGCTGCAGGCCGATGCCGCCGATGCGCTGGCCGTGGCCATCACCCATGCGCACGTGCGCGCCACCGCGGCCCGCCTGGGCGTGGATGCGCGCAGCGCCTGGAGCAGGAAGTGACGATGTATCAAGGCGCATGCGAGCCCCTCTCCCAATGGGAGAGAGGTTGGGGCGAGGGTACGGCGAAGTCCGGGGAGCTCAGACTCGATGCATTCCGCCGTACCCTCATCCGCCCTTCGGGCACCTTCTCCCGGGGGGAGAAGGGAACAGCAGGAGCTTGTCTGTGATCGGAAGACTGCGCGGGATCCTGATCACCAAGTCGCCGCCGTGGCTGATGATCGAAGTCAATGGCGGCATCGGCTACGAGCTGGAAGCGCCGATGAGCACCTTCTACGACCTGCCCGAGGTCGGTCGCGAAGTGACGCTCTTTACCCACTACGCGCAGAAGGAAGACAGCGTCTCGCTGTACGGCTTCCTGCGCGAGAGCGAGCGCAGGCTGTTCCGCGACGTACAGAAGGTCACTGGCATTGGCGCCAAGATCGCCCTGGCGATCCTGTCGGGTGTGAGCGTGGACGAGTTCGCCCGGCTGGTGCAGGCCGGCGATGTCACCGCGCTGACCCGCATCCCCGGCATCGGCAAGAAGACCGCCGAACGCATGGTGGTGGAACTGCGCGACCGCGCGGCGGGATTGATCGCCGGGCCGGTGAGTTCATCGGAGTTGCCGGTCGATCCGCAGTCCGAAGCGATCATCGCCCTGCAGCAGCTGGGCTACAAACCGGTCGAAGCGCAACGGATGGCGCGCGAGGTGGCCGCCCCGGGCGATGACGCCGCCGGGATCATCCGCAAGGCCCTGCGCTCGGCCCTGCGCTGAGTGTGCAGGCCTTCGTCACTTTTTCAGCAGTAGGCTAGCGTCCGCCATGTCCTCCGCGACCCACACTTCGTCGGCTGCCGACAGCGCGCCTTCCCATCATGGCCACGGCAATCAGGGCCTGCCCAAGCTGATCCTGGGTGCGATCGGTGTCGTGTTCGGCGATATCGGCACCAGCCCGCTGTACACGTTGAAGGAGGCGTTCTCGCCGCACTTCGGCCTGGTCGGCAACCACGACACCATCCTGGGCATCCTGTCGCTGGTGTTCTGGGCGCTGGTGATCACGGTGACCGTCAAGTACGTGACCATCATCATGCGCGCCGACAACGACGGCGAGGGCGGGATCATGGCGCTGATGACCCTGGCCCAGCGCACCCTGCCCAAGGGGTCGCGCTCGGCATATGTAATCGGCATCCTCGGCATCTTCGGCGCCTCGCTGTTCTTCGGTGACGGCGTGATCACCCCGGCCATCTCGGTGCTGGGTGCGGTGGAAGGCCTGGAAGTGGCCGCGCCGGCCCTGGACCACTGGATCGTGCCGATCACGGTGGTGATCCTGATCCTGGTGTTCATGGCCCAGCGCTTCGGGACCGAGCAGGTGGGCAAGGTGTTCGGCCCGATCACGATGGTGTGGTTCCTGTCGCTGGCGGCGATCGGCATCTACAACATCGTCGACGCGCCGGAAGTGCTCAAGGCCTTCAGCCCGCTGTGGGGCATCAATTTCTTCATCACCCACGGCTGGCACTCGGTGCTGATCCTGGGCGCGGTGGTGCTGGCGGTGACCGGCGGCGAGGCGCTGTATGCCGACATGGGCCATTTCGGCGCGCGGCCGATCCGCTACGGCTGGTACAGCATGGTGCTGCCGTGCCTGATGCTGAACTACCTCGGCCAGGGCGCGCTGGTGCTGGAAGACCCGGCCGCGGTCAACAATCCCTTCTACGAGGCGGTGCCGGACTGGGCGCTGTACCCGATGATCGTGCTGGCCACGATGGCCGCGATCATCGCCTCGCAGGCGGTGATCAGCGGCGCGTTCTCGGTCGCCCGCCAGGCCATGCAGCTGGGTTACATCCCGCGCATGCACGTCAAGCACACGTCGCACGACACCATCGGCCAGATCTACGTGCCGGGCGTGAACTGGATCATGATGCTGGCGGTGCTGGCGGTGGTCCTGGCCTTCGGCAGCTCGACCGCACTGGCCACCGCCTACGGCATTTCGGTGTCGGCCACCATGCTCATCGACACCCTGCTGCTGGCCCTGGTGGCGCGTGCGCTGTGGCCGAAGTGGCGCAAGTGGGTGCTGCCGCTGTGCGTGGTGTTCTTCATCGTCGATGTGGGCTTTGTGATCGCCAACGGCGCCAAATTCTTCGACGGCGCCTGGTTTCCGCTGGCGCTGGGTCTGGTGGTGTTCACCCTGTTGCGCACCTGGCGCCGCGGCCGCGAACTGCTGGGCGCGGAGATCCGCAAGGACGGCATCGGCCTGGACAGCTTCCTGCCCGGGCTGATGCTGGCCCCGCCGGTGCGCGTGCCGGGCACGGCGGTGTTCCTGACCGCACAGACCGGCATGGTCCCGCACGCGCTGCTGCATAACCTCAAGCACAACAAGGTGCTGCACGAGCGCAACGTGTTCCTGACCGTGGACACGCTGCCGCTGCCCTACGCGCCGGCCGAGAAGCGGCTGAAGGTGGAGGAGATCGGCGACGAGTTCTACCGGGTGATCGTCAAGTTCGGTTTCATGGAAACGCCCGACGTGCCGCTGGCACTGATGCGCAGCTGCGACCGCGGCGGGCCGTACTTCGATCCAATGGACACCACCTTCTTTGCCAGCCGCGAGACCATCGTGGCCAGCGCCCGCCGCGGCATGCCGATCTGGCGCGACAAGCTGTTTGCCGCCATGCACCGCAATGCCGCGCCGGCCACCGGGTTCTTCCGGATCCCGGGCAACCGCCTGGTCGAGCTGGGCGCACAGGTGGAGATCTGAGCGAATGCCTGCGCCGCAGCAGCGGCGCGTGCGACCATAGCGGCATGAACGACCACCGCATCATCGCTGCAGACGCCACCCGCGAGGACGAGGCCCTGGAGGCGTCGATCCGCCCCAAGCGCCTGGCTGACTATCTGGGCCAGCAGCCGGTGCGCGAGCAGCTGGACATCTACATCCAGGCGGCCAAGGGCCGCGGCGAGGCGCTGGATCACGTCCTGATCTTTGGCCCGCCCGGCTTGGGCAAGACCACGCTGAGCCACGTGATCGCCAACGAACTGGGCGTGGCGCTGCGGGTGACCTCGGGCCCGGTGATCGAAAAGGCCGGCGACCTGGCCGCGCTGCTGACCAACCTGCAGCCACACGATGTGCTGTTCATCGACGAGATCCACCGGTTGTCGCCGGTGGTGGAGGAAGTGCTGTATCCGGCAATGGAGGATTTCCAGATCGACATCATGATCGGCGAAGGCCCCGCGGCCCGCTCGATCAAGCTGGATCTGCCGCCGTTCACCCTGATCGGCGCCACCACCCGCGCCGGCCTGCTGACCGCGCCGCTGCGCGACCGGTTCGGCATCGTCCAGCGCCTGCAGTTCTACAGTGCCGAGGAGCTGACCCGGATCGTGCGCCGTTCGGCGCAGATCATGGCCATCACCTGCGAACCCGATGGCGCGGCGGAAATCGCCCGCCGTTCGCGCGGCACCCCGCGCATCGCCAACCGCCTGCTGCGCCGGGTGCGCGACTACGCCCAGGTGCGCGCCGGCGGCCACATCGACCGCGCCGTGGCCAACGCGGCGATGGAGATGCTCAAGGTGGACCCGGAAGGTTTCGACGAGATCGACCGGCGCCTGCTGCAGACCATCGTCGAGAATTTCGACGGTGGCCCGGTCGGGGTCGAATCGCTGGCCGCGGCGCTGAGCGAGGAGCGCGGCACCCTGGAAGACGTGATCGAGCCCTACCTGATCCAGCAGGGCTATCTGGTGCGCACCGCGCGCGGGCGCATGGCCACCTCCAAGGCCTATCGACATCTGGGCCTGCCGGCCAAGGCGCCCGATCCCGGCGCGGCGGGACTGTCCGAATCGCTGTTCTAACCCCATTCGTTCCGCGTCTGCGTTCCTTCCCAGCTACCCCGGAGCCATCGTTTTGTCAGAGTCGCCACGCCCAGACCCAGCTGTTACCGACGCATTCAGTTGGCCGACACGCGTCTATTGGGAAGATACCGACGCTGGCGGAGTGGTCTATCACGCGCAGTACGTGGCCTTCCTGGAACGTGCGCGCAGCGAATGGATGCGCGCCCGCGGCCAGATGCAGGAGCAGTTGCGCCTGGACCATGACCTGGTCTTCGTGGTGCGCGCCATGCAGCTGGACTTTCTCAAGCCCGCGCGGCTGGATGACCTGCTGAAGGTCACCGTGTCGGTCAGGCTGGTCAAGCGGGCGAGCGTGGTGTTCGCCCAGTCGATCTGGCGCGAGGACCAGTTGCTGCTGAAGGCGGAAGTCAAAGTGGCGGCGGTCTCGGCCACGGCCTTCCGCCCGGTCGGGCTGGGCGAGGCGCTGTACCAAGAATTCAAGACGTTTGAAGTTGCTGGTTAACCCTTTTACACGCGTAGAACACCGAGGAAACAACGGATGATTGGATTGCTCCTGGCGCTGCAGGACACCGTGACCGAGGCGCTGCCGGCGGATACCGCCAACGCGGCGGCCCAGGCCACCGCGCAGGTCACCCACACCAGCATCAATTACTTCGAGCTGCTGCTCAAGGCCAGCCTGCCGGTCAAGGTGATCGTGCTGCTGCTGCTGGTCGGCTCGCTGGTGAGCTGGGTGATCATTTTCCGCAAGGCCGGCGTGTTCAAGCGCGCCAACCGCGATGCGGACGAGTTCGAAAGCCGGTTCTGGTCCGGTGCGGACCTCAACAAGCTGTATTCGTCCGCGGCCGACCGCAACCGCGTGGTCACCGGGCTGGAAGCGATCTTCGAAGCGGGTTTCCGCGAATTCACCCGCCTGCGCGACAAGCGCCGGGTCGATGGCCGGGTGCAGCTCGAAGGCGCCCAGCGCGCCATGCGGGCCACCTATGCGCGCGAGATCGATGCGCTGGAGCGCAACCTGGAACTGCTGGCCAACATCGGTTCGACCGCCCCGTACGTGGGCCTGGTCGGCACCGTGTTCGGCATCATGGTGACCATGCACGACATGCTCAACAGCGGCGAGCAGGCCGGCATCGCGGCCGTGGCGCCGGGTATCTCCGAAGCCCTGTTCGCCACCGCGATCGGCCTGTTCGTGGCCATCCCGGCGGTGTGGGCGTACAACCGCTTCACCACGCGCGTGGAGCGCATCTCGGTGCGGTATGAAACCTTCGCCGAGGAATTCAGCTCCATCCTGCAGCGCCAGACCGGCGAAGAGTAAGGGGCCAGCCCATGCAATCGGCCATCTCGCGCCATCGCAAGCGCCGCAAGCTCAAGTCCGAGATCAACGTCGTGCCGTACATCGACGTGATGCTGGTGCTGCTGATCATCTTCATGGTGACCGCGCCCATGCTGACCCTGGCGGTCAACGTGGACATCCCCAAGTCGACCGCACGCTCGGTCGACAGCAAGGCCGATCCGGTGATCGTCACCGTGGACGGTGACGGGCGCTTCTTCCTGAAACTGAAGGACGCCGAGATCCAGGAGCTGTCGCCGGAAGAACTGCAGACGCGGCTGGCCGCGTTCGTCAGCCAGAACAAGGACATTCCGGTGTTCCTGGCCGCGCCGGGCGATGCCAACTACCAGAAGGTGATCGACGCGACCGGCATCATTTCCAAGGCGGGCGTCACCAAGGTGGGCCTGATGAGCAAGCCGGGCGGCACGGGCGGCAATGCACGCTGAGGCATCGTACTTCGACCGCAAGGATCCGCGCGACCGGCCGGGCGCAGCGGTCGGTTTGGCCGTGGGCGTGCATGTCCTGTTGCTGCTGCTGATCGTGCTGTCTTCGTATTTCAACTGGAATACCGACCAGGCCGAAGCTGCTGCCGGCGCGCCGGCGATCGAGGCGTCGCTGGAGATGTCCTCGGCCGACATGCGCGCTGCCCAGCAGGCCATCCGTGAGGCGTCCAAGGTCGAACCCAAGCCCGAGCCGCCCACGCCGATGCCCGAGCCGGTGGCCGATCAGGACACCGTGCCGCCTCCGCAGCCGGTACCCGAGCCCAAGCCGCAGGATTCGCCGGTGCCACAGCAGCAGGTGGCGCAGGAGCGCGTGCCCGATCCGGAACAGGTCAACCAGGAGGAAGCCAGTCGCCTGGCCATCGCTCAGGAAAAGGCCGAGAAGGAACAGGAAGCCAAGCGCCGCCAGGAGCAGATCGACCTGACCGAGCGCAAGAAGCAGGAAGAGGCCGAGCGCAAGCAACGCCTGGCCGCCCAGCAGCTGGAAGACGACAAGCAGAAGAAGATCGCGGCGATCCGGGCCCAGCGTGAGCAGGCGGCCAACCAGGCCAAGCTGGCCGAGCAGAAGCTGCGCCAGCTGGCCGACGCCCGCGCCAAGCAGGCCTCGCAGCAGGCCGCGGCCGCCGCGCCGGCAGCCACTGCGGCTGCGCAATCTGGCCAGAACGGCACCGATCCTGGCCTGCTGGCCAAGTACCAGGCCGCCATCCAGAGCGCGGTCATGAACCAGTGGACCCGTCCGGACTCGGTGCCGGTCGGTACCCGCTGCAAGGTCGAGGTCACCCAGATCGTCGGCGGCGAAGTCATTTCGGCCGAAGTCCAGCCCGGTTGTCCGATGGACGCCCAGGGCCAGCGCTCGATCGAAGCGGCCGTCCTGAAGGCGCAGCCGCTGCCGTACCGAGGCTTCGAGCCGGTGTTCAACCGCCGCCTGACCTTCACCTTCGAGGCACAGGACCGGTAATTCACGCGGTCTTGGCGTTCATAATTGCGAAAGTGTTCACGCGCCGGCTGGTATCCCTAGCCGGCCTTTTCCCAAAGCCCCGCTTTCATGAAGAAACTGACGCAGTACTTCGCCATGCTTGTCTTCCTCTTCCTGCCTGCGGCGGCCTTCGCCCAGAGCCAGGGGCTGGAAATCAACATCGTCGGCGGCAATCCGTCCGCCTTGCCGATCACGGTCGTGCCGATGCCCTACCAGGGTTCCGGCGCCGCGCCGACCACCGATGTCTCGCAGGTGGTGCGCGCCGACCTGGAGCGTTCGGGTACGTTCCGCACGCTGCCTGAAGCCAGCATCGTCGAGAAGCCGACCCGTGGTTCGGAGATCCAGTACCCGACCTGGCGCGCGCTGAAGCAGGACTACATCGTGGTCGGCCGGGTCATCGACGGTGGCAACGGCGCCTTCCGCGTCGAGTATGAACTGTTCGACGTGGCCAAGCAGGAGCGCCTGCTGGGCTTGGCCATGACCGGCCGCGCCAACGCCATGCGCGATGTCGCCCACCAGATGGCCGACGCCATCTACGAAAAGATCACCGGCATCCGCGGCGCCTTCTGGACCCGCATCGCCTATGTCACCCAGACCGGCCTGGGCGCCAATGCGCGCTATGCGCTGATGGTCGCCGACTCCGATGGCTTCAACCCGCAGACGATCGTGCGTTCGGCCGAGCCGCTGCTGTCGCCGTCGTGGAACCCGGACGGTCGCAAGCTGGCTTACGTCAGCTTCGAACGCGGCAATTCGTCGATTTATCTGCAGGACATCACCACCGGTGCGCGTGAGCTGGTGGCCAGCTTCCGCGGCATCAACGGCGCGCCGTCGTTCTCGCCCGATGGCCGGCGCCTGGCGCTGACGCTCTCGCGCAGCGGCAACCCGGAGATCTACGTGATGGACCTGGGCAGCAAGGCGTTGACCCAGATCACCAACCAGTACGGCATCGACACCGAGCCGACCTGGAGCGCGGACGGCAGCGCGATCTACTTCGTCTCCGACCGGGGCGGCCGTCCTCAGGTCTACAAGGCACCGTCCAGCGGTGGTGGCGCCACGCGCGTGACCTTCGAAGGCACCTACAACGCCACGCCCACCGTGTCCTATGACGACAAGAAGATCGCCGTGGCCCAGGGCAGCGGCAATACCTACCGCATCGCCATGATGGATTCCGGCACCGGTTCGCCGCGCTGGACGACGCTTTCGCCCGGGTCTCTTGATGAGTCGCCGAGCTTTGCCCCCAATGCCTCGATGGTGTTGTATGCCGCACGCGAGGGTGGTCGGGGCGTGTTGTACGCCGTTTCCGCTGATGGCCGTGTTCGCCAGCGACTGGTGCTGGCCCAGGGCGATGTGCGTGAACCGGCGTGGTCGCCGTACCGGAACGCGGCACCGCAAAAATAGTACGAACAGACCATTCCGTTGGCTTAAGATTGCGTTAAACTAGTTCACGTTTGTATCCACCATCCGGATTCGTGTTAACAAGGAACCCAAATGAACACCACTCTTCGCGTCGTTGCTCTATCCCTGATGTCCGTGGCCGTTCTGGCCGGTTGTAAGAAAAACACGAAGGAAACCGCGCCGCCGCCGGCCGTCGAGCCGCCTCCGGCCATGACCCAGCCGACCGAGACCTCCGGTCTGTATGGTCCGAGCGATCTGGATACCGATGCCTGCCTGCGCCAGCGCGTGGTCTACTTCGATCTGGACCAGGATTCGCTGAAGCCGGAATTCCAGGCCATCATGGCTTGCCACGCCAAGTACCTGCGTGACCGTCCGTCCTCGCGCATCAACCTGGAAGGCAACGCCGATGAGCGCGGCAGCCGCGAGTACAACCTGGGCCTGGGCGAGCGCCGTGGCAACGCGGTCTCCTCCGCCCTGCAGGCTGCCGGTGGTTCGGGCGCGCAGCTGTCGGTGGTGAGCTACGGCGAAGAGCGTCCGACCTGCACCGAGTCGAACGAAGACTGCTGGGCCAAGAACCGTCGCGTCGAAATCGTGTACACCGCGAAGTAATCGACGTTTGACCTGAGCCACCGCTTTGCGCGGTGGCTCATCAGGGCCGGTGACCGGGGCGGGGCAACAGGACACAACCTGTCTGCCCCGCCTGGCACCGGCCCTTTTTATTGGTCCGTCATGATTCAATGCCGTTTCCCGTGGGAAACCCGCACCTTTTGTCACGTGAGCACCATGCGTCCAACCAAATTCCGCATTCTCCTGCCGGTTCTGCTGCTGTGGCTGGGGCTGGCGCCTGCCGCCTTTGCCCAGCGCGCCAGCCTGGCCGACCGCGTGGCCGCGCTCGAGGCGCAGTCCACCAATACCCAGGGCAATACCGACCTGCTCAACCAGGTCAACCAGCTGCGTAGCGAGTTGACCGACCTGCGCGGCATGGTCGAGCAGCTGCAGAACGAAAACCAGCAACTCAAGCAGCGCGCCAAGGATCAGTACCTGGACCTCGACGGCCGACTCGGCAGGCTGGAAGGCGGCGCTGCACCGGCAGGCGGTGCCGTGCCACCGGTCGCGTTGCCGCCGGCTGCCGCAGGTGGTTCGGCCGCCAATCCGCCGGTCGATCCCACGGCCGGTGCTGCACCGGAAGCCGCGCCATCGGTGCACGGCGATGCCGGCGCGATGGCCCAGGCCGGCGACGAGCGCACCGCCTACGGTGTGGCCTTCGACGCCTTGAAGAAGGGCGAGTACGCCGATGCGGCCAACCTGTTCACCAGCTTCCTGGAGCTGTACCCCAGTGGGGTCTACGCGCCCAACGCGCTGTACTGGCTGGGCGAGAGCTACTACGTCACCCAGAACTACCAGATGGCAGCCGACCAGTTCCGCGCGCTGATCTCGCGTTATCCCACCCACGACAAGGCGCCCGGTGCGCTGTTGAAGCTCGGCCTAGCGCAGTACGGCCTGGGCAAGGTCAACGATGCCGAAGGCACCCTCCAGTCGGTGATTTCCCAGTATCCCAACAGCGACGTCGCACGTACTGCCGAAGACCGTCTGCATTCGATCCAGGTCGGTCAGATGCGCTGAGTCGCGCAAGGCCCACTTCGGGCCGATGTATCTTGCTTGAATGTCATTGACGCCACTGCGAGGTCTGCAGTGGCGCACCTGTTTAGAGAATCCAGATGAACGCCGCTGCCGCCGCCCTTCCCAGCCAGATCGAACAATCGCCGCAGGACCGGCTGAAGATCACCGAGATCTTCCTGTCGCTGCAGGGCGAGGCCGACGCGGCCGGCTGGCCGACGGTGTTCGTGCGCCTGACTGGCTGTCCGCTGCGCTGTAGCTATTGCGACACCGCCTACGCCTTCCATGGCGGCACTTGGTGGGAAATCGACGACATCCTGGCCGAGGTCGCGCGCTTTGGGGTGCGCCACGTGTGCGTGACCGGCGGAGAGCCGCTGTCGCAGAGGCGCTGCATCGGCCTACTCAGGCGCCTGTGCGATGCCGGCTACGACGTGTCGCTGGAAACCTCCGGCGCCATCGACGTGTCGCAGGTCGATCCGCGCGTGTCGCGCGTGGTGGACATCAAGACGCCCGGTTCGGCCGAGGAACACCGCAACCGCTGGGACAACCTGCCGCTGCTGACCGCGCGCGACCAGGTCAAGTTCGTCCTGTGCAGCCGCGGCGATTACGAGTGGGCGCGCGATATCGTCCACGAGCACGCGCTGTCCGAGCGCTGCAGCGTGCTGTTTTCTCCATCCAAGGATCAGCTGTCCCCGCGCGATCTGGCCGACTGGATCGTCGAAGACCGGCTGCCGGTGCGCTTCCAGATGCAGCTGCACAAGCTGCTGTGGAACGACGAGCCGGGCCGCTGACCGGCGCAATCGCAGCGCAGTGGCGCTAGGCTATGCAGTCCCCGGCCTGTCTCGCCGGCAAGAAGAAACCCTCATGAAAAATGCAGTCGTTCTCGTTTCCGGCGGGATGGATTCGGCCGTCGTTCTGGCCATGGCCCGCGCGCAGGGCTTCCGGACTTACGCACTGAGTGTGCAGTACGGACAGCGCCACACCTCCGAACTCGATGCCGCCGCGCGCGTAGCGACCGAACTCGGCGCGGCCGCGCACAAGGTCGTCAATGTCGATCTGCGCAGCATCGGCGGCTCGGCACTGACCGATGACATCGACGTACCCGTGCGTACCGCTGAGGAGCCGGGCGACGCCGGCATTCCCGTCACCTACGTGCCGGCGCGCAATACCATCATGCTGTCGGTCGCACTGGGCTGGGCCGAGGTGCTGGGCGCGGCCGATATCTTCTGCGGCGTCAACGCGGTGGATTACTCGGGCTATCCGGACTGCCGGCCGGCCTTCATCGAGGCCTTCCAGGCGCTGGCCAATCTGGCCACCAAGGCCGGCGTGGAAGGGGCGGGTATCAAGGTGCACGCACCGCTGCAGTTCATGAGCAAGGCCGACATCGTGCGCGAGGGCGTGGCACTGGGCGTGGACTTCGGTTCGACCGTGTCCTGCTACAACGCCGATGCGGCCGGCAGGGCCTGCGGCCACTGCGACGCCTGCCGCTTGCGTGCCACCGGTTTCGCCGATGCCGGCGTGGCCGACCCGACCCATTACGCCTGATCGGCGTCGATTCGCGCATCGGCATGCCGATGCGCTAAAATCTCCGGCCCGGCGCAATGCCGGGTCGCAGTCCGGGCCGTTAGCTCAGTCGGTAGAGCAGAAGACTTTTAATCTTTTGGTCGATGGTTCGAATCCATCACGGCCCACCATTTGCATCAATGACTTAGCTCGATGCGGCACCATCTTCTGAGGGGCCTCCGTAAAATTCACCGAAAAAACCAGCAGTCTGCGCTGGTTCCACGACCTGCAGTTCGTGGTCGTAAGTGTCGGTCGTACGGAGATCCTTGTGGCCGGCGGCGTCGCGCTTGACTGCCTACGTGCCCTTCGTAGCGGTGATACCGCGGTGCTTCAGGCCGTGCAGGGTGAAGTACTGCGAGGGCTGGATGATGCCGGTCTTCGAATCCAGGGCGGCGGCCATCAGTCGCTGCCATGCGCTGTCCAGACCGGACTTCGTGAGCGACGAAGCTGCCCTTGCGGGGGTTCGAGACGATGCCTTCCTCTAAGACCCATGCGGCAGCGACCACATCCAAGACCATGCTCGAGGGGCTCGGGCACACGGTTACCTTATTCAGTCTCAGTGAGGTCACGAGCACAAACCTCATCGCCTTTGACCTGCTCGGCATGCCGCGCGTACTTCCGGAGACGGCCGGCTACAGTACGGCCAAGCCGCTCCTCCTGGCCTATCACGCCGCCGGCAAGCCCATCCTATTCGGATACGAAGGATTGGCCGTAGGTGGGGAAGGTCTGCATATCAGTCTGGGGTTAGTGAGCGGCAACAATACAGCCACCGGCCGTGGCCCTAATCAATACGCTATGAACGCGCGTCCGATATTTGCCGCGGCCGGCGTCGTGGTTCCCAATAGCATCGCGGTCTACGCAGGCACTGGCTTCATAGAGGATATCCCTCCACGGCGTCTTTCGTGGGCCTACAGCTAACCTCAGTGAGCAGTACTAATCTGAACGCCTGTACGGGGATCGTAATCGATAAGGGAATGACAAAACTGGGGGGCGGTACGACGCCGGCGAAGGTGGCTTGGTTCGGGGGGGTCTACGGTGCAACGGCTTACGGTGCCAACGCAGCGGCCATCATCGGGGCTGCGATCAATTGGCTACTGTCGCCTAGCGCGATGATCATCGGCACGGTCAATGATGATGGGGGCAATCCGCTTGAGCGCCTAGTGTGCGCCTACCTTCGTTCCAGTGGCGCGTTGGTCGGAAGTACGACTAGTGCGCCGGATGGCTCATTTGAACTGGCGACACCATACCCGACGGGCATTCACTTTGTAGTGGCATTCGATGAGCTAAGCGGCGAGAAAAATGCGATCGTGAAAGATCGAGTCCTGCCATATCTCGGGTAGCGGCTGGGCTGTGCCGTGGATCAACCTGCATCGCAAGTCCTGGGGCCAGGGAGTGTGATGCGCTTGAAATGCAGCCAGCCTCGGATCCAGCGTGGGTGTAGTTCCTTGTGGATGTCTGCTGCGAGTGAGGTGGCTGATTGATCACGGTAAGCAATGCCATTTCGGACAAAGGACACCCTGGCCCCGGGGTGTCGCTCCAGGTAATCAAGAAGCGAGTAGTAAGCCTGGTACTCCACTGGGCCGTTGCTTCCTGGCTGGGTGGAATCTGGTGAGTTGGTGACTTGCACCAGGTCGTCGAGATATCCGAATGCGCGTGGAACTTTCGCCATGATGAGGTGATTGCTGTAGCCGCCCTCATGGATCAGGTTGGAAAACATGTTGATCGATTGGGCGTTTTTGATGCCTAGATATGGTGCCGCCCCATTCAAGAAGAAGGCGACGGAGATGAGGTTGAGCATCCATGTGCGGGACAGGATGGGCGGGCCGATGAGCGTTTCGCCAGTCCGTTCTCTTCCGCTGCTGCCAATCGTATACATCAGCCATGCTGACCATGGGAGCCATATTGCACCCACATAGGTGCTGGACACCGTGACGGATAGGAATAGCAACAGCGCCATCCAGGCGGCGACTCCGATCAGTCCGATCCTTCCGCGCATCCGCGCTTGCAATGCAGTCCATGAGGGCGAGCATACGATCCGCGATGCCGCTCCCGGCGATAGGAACAAAAGGTGCAGGGAGATCGTGAGAGTCGAGAAGGCTGGATAGAATCCATAGCCACTGAGGGCGAGCATTGAGTGAAATGCCATGCCGCTGATGATGCCCAGATGTCGCGTACGATGCGCCAGGAGGCCAAGCAGAATGGCAGATTCACCAACCAAAGTGCCGTAGATGGCGAGCTGACGAAACCACTGGAGATTCCATGACGCCATCCAGTCGGGCATGGAATCCCATAGGGAAGTCGCGCAGCTGATCGACGGATCAAGAAAGTCGCTGTTGAGTTTGTGAAAGACCCCGAAGAAATACATCACCACCAGGAGGCAGCGGCCCACCGGTGCGAAGCTCCGCATAAAACACGACCAGTTGCGGCCGCGGATCCACGTGTACAAGGCCGCTGCAGCCATCGCAAGCAGCGTGAAGTTGAGAACGATTGCATGGTTGGAGTAGGTCGGCATTTGCGCGATGGCATTAGCCAGCATGGTCAACACCAGCGCCCCGAAAACTCGGGGCGACCTTGGCCTTACCGCTAGATAAGCACCTAGCGCGCCGGTCGCCCAGATCGCTGGGCTAGGGTGCTGCCGATACAGGTGGTACAGAAAATCAATAAAGCCGAAGACCCCGAATGCGTGCGAGAACACAGCAAAGGCAGATAGCTCATCCCGATGGTTCTGATGAAGGCGTTGGCGGCCCAGGCTGAAAAGAACCAGGTTTCGGCCGGCTCGCATGAGTGGATAGAGCGCGCGTGCCAGCATGGGATGCCGGAAGACTGTGGAGTTGGCCCGATTGAACCAACCGCTGGGCGTACTGAGGAGGGCAAGGCGGTTTATGGCATCGGCCCCGAAGAACCTCTGCCCATCGAGCTCCAGCACCATGCCCTCATCCATGTCGAGTCCTGACGCCTGCAATTCCTGCAGGGCGGTGTGGTTCTCCCGAACATCAACGAGCTCAACTTGGCCCAGGGCATGGCGTAGCCGAAGAAGCGCGGTGTAGCGCGCGCAGAACGGGCATTGCCCGTCATAGTAGATAATTGCCCCCATTGACCGATTCTATGGGCTCCGGCCATGCTGATCTAGATGGGTGGATCCTCGGCGTCAATCTTCCTGAGAGCCAGGTGGATTGCTCATTGCGGGGCCCTGCATGGCTCCGTAAAATTCGAGTTTGGCCGCTGATGGTAGAAAGGTTTCAAGGGCCGCGCTCCGTAGATGTATGCGAAGCAACGTGTTGATTTGAAAGCACAACGGCCATGACTTTTAATCTTTTGGTCGATGGTTCGAATCCATCACGGCCCACCATTTGCGGATTGCGGTAGAAAAGCTCTGCTTTTGCGAACTCCTGCCGATGACTCTTTCTCCTGCGGTGTTCTCCGGTCTGTCCGTGCGCGAAGGCGTGCGCATCGGCGCGTTGCGCGACTACCGGCTGATCGCCTTCGACATGGATTCCACATTGATCACGATCGAGTGCATCGATGAGATCGCCGCGGCCGTGGGTTTGAAGGAAGAAGTCGCCGCTATCACCGAGGCGACCATGCGTGGGGAAATCGCCGACTTCCGCGAAAGCCTGACCCTGCGCGTAGCGCTGTTAAAGGGCGTGCCGGTCGATGCGTTGCAGACGGTCTACGACGAGCGCCTGCGGCTGACGGCCGGCGCCGAGACGCTGGTGTCGGTGTGCAAGGCGGCAGGCCTGAAGGTGCTGCTGGTGTCCGGTGGCTTCAGCTTCTTCGCCGAGCGCCTGCGTGCGCGGCTGGGGCTGGATTTCGTCCGCTCCAACCTGCTGGAAGAGGCTGATGGCGCGCTGACCGGACGCGTCGTGGCGCAGGCCTGGGGCGACATCTGCGACGGCGCGGTCAAGCGCGCCACGCTGCTGGATGTGGCCTCGCTGATGGGCATCGATCCGGCCCAGACGATTGCGGTCGGTGATGGCTCCAACGACATCCCGATGATGCAGGCCGCCGGCCTGTCCGTGGCATTCCACGCCAAGCCGAAGGTGCGCGAAGTGGCGGATGTGACCATCGACGAAGGGGGATTGGAGCGCCTGTTGACGATCTTCGTCTGAAGACCGGCGTTGGCGTGGATAGCGGGAAGGAGATTCGACGAGCGTCCCCTCACCCCCCTCAGTCGCTAGCCGCGACCTCGAGCTCTCCCCCGTGAGCGGGGGAGAGGGAGCAAAGCACGCTCAGGCCAGGCGATCGGCAATCGTCTTGCGCACGGCCTTCAGGTCATCGGCGAAGGACTTGATGCCGTCCGCCAGTTTTTCGCTGGCCATCGGATCGGCCTGGACATCGGCCTTGAACTTGGCCGCGTCCACCGGCGTGTGGCTGCCGGCCTCGGCCTGGGCCGGGGACAGCTTGCGCGGCAGCTCGCCGTGGTCGGCATCGAGCTTGTCGAGCAGGTCCGGCGAGATGGTCAGGCGATCACAGCCGGCCAACGCCTCGATCTGCTCAGTGGAGCGGAACGAGGCGCCCATCACCACGGTCTTGATGCCGCGGCGCTTGAAGGTGTCGTACACGCCACGCACGAACTGCACGCCCTGGTCCTCGTCGATGTTGGCCGGGGCCTGGCCGTTGGCCTTGTACCAATCCAGGATGCGGCCCACGAACGGCGAGATCAGAAACGCCCCGGCTTCGGCGCAGGCCAGGGCCTGGGTCGGGTTGAAGATCAGCGTGCAGTTGCAGTCGATGCCTTCGGACTGCAGCTGGCGGCAGGCTTCCACGCCTTCCCAAGTGGAGGCGACCTTGATCAGGATGCGGTCCTTGGACACGCCGTGCTCGGCGTACATGGCGACGAACTTCTTCGCCTTGGCTACGGTGGCCGCCGTGTCATGGGACAGATCGGCATCGACCTCGGTCGACACGCGGCCCTGAATCAGGCCGGACAGCTTGGTGCCCACGCCGATGGTCAGGCGGTCCACGACCTCGGCCACGAGTTCGTCGGTAACCTTGCCCTGTTCGCGGGCCCAGGTGATCTGTTCATCGATCAGGTTGGCGTAGACCGGCAGGTCCAGCGCCTTTTTCACCAGGGTGGGATTGGTGGTGCAGTCGACCGGCTTGAGGCGCTTGATCGCGTCAAAGTCGCCGGTGTCGGCCACGACCACGGACAGGTCACGCAGTTGCTGGAGTTTGCTTGGGGAAGTCATCGTTCGTTCCGTTGTGTCAGTCGTATCAATCGTCGTATCAAAGCGCGGTCAAGGCTCTCACGCGCGCCGTTGCAATGCCGTTGAAGAGCCTTTGCGCGCAGGTGGCGGCAGGCCGATTGTGGCGGGATCCAGCAGACCGGCGGGCAGTTCGCGGAACACCTGCGCCAGCTGGGTCAAAAAGGCGTTCATGGCCGAACTCTTGCGCCAGACCATCGCGATGCGGCGGCTGGGATGGGAGTCGCTGAAACCCAGCAGATGGATATTGTCCGAACGTGCCACCGGCGGCTTGACCGCCAGGATCGGCAGCAGGGTCATGCCGACCTCGGCTGCGACCATCTGGCGCAGGGTTTCCAGGCTGGTGGCGCGGAATTCGGATTTTTCGTTGGCGCCTGACAGCCGGCACACTTCCAGCGCCTGTTCGCGCAGGCAGTGGCCGTCTTCCAGCAGCAGCAGCTTCTGGTCGGACAGCTCGGCCAGGGTCAGGCTGGTGCGCGCGGCCAGCGGATGATGCTCGGGCACGGCCAGCACGAAGGGTTCTTCGAACAGGAACTCCACGTGCAGCTGGTCCTCGTCGATGGGCAGGGCCAGCAGGCCGGCGTCCAGCTTGCCTTCGCGCAGGCGCTGCAGCAGCACGTCGCTTTTTTCCTCCACCAGCAGCAGTTCCAGCTGCGGGAAGCGCGCGCGGATGGACGGCACCACGTGTGGCAGCAGGTACGGCCCCAAGGTGGGGAAGATGCCCAGCTTGACCGTGCCGGCTTCCGGGTCCTGGCTGCGGCGCGCGGCCTCCTTCATCTGCTCGACCTCGGCCACGATCCGGCGCGCGCGCTCGGCCGCATCGCGCCCGGCCGGGGTCAGCATCACCTTGCGCGGGGCGCGTTCGACCAGCGACACGCCCAGCTCGTCCTCCAGCTTCTTGATCTGGGTGGACAGGGTGGGCTGGCTGACGAAGCTGGCCGCCGCCGCGCGGCCAAAGTGCATGTGGTCGGCCAGGGCGACCAGGTATTTGAGGTCACGCAGGTTCACGCGAGCGGATCCGCCTTGGGCTGTGCGGCCATCGGAGCCGTCGATGCATTCAACGCTTTTTATGCGTTTCGATCAATCGATGGCAGGTAAACGACTGAAAATCAGAACCTGCTGGGCGCAATCTTCGAGGTCGCGCCGCGACGGCCGGAAGGCCGGCGGAGTCCAGGGATGCCCACAAAAACGCCCGCCGGGGACACCGGCGGGCGTGCTTCGACATCGTGGGGGAGGTCGGTGAAACGATGGCTCAGGCGGCCTCGGCCGCTTCGGCGACCGGCGTTTCGGCCGGCGCGCTGTGGCGGATCAGGTGGTCGAAGGCGCTCAGCGCGGCCTTGGAGCCTTCGCCCATGGCGATCACGATCTGCTTGTACGGCACCGTGGTGGCATCGCCGGCGGCGAATACACCCGGGACCGAGGTCTGGCCGCGATCGTCGACGATGATCTCGTCGCGCGGGGACAGCTCGACCGTGCCCTTGAGCCATTCGGTGTTGGGCAGCAAACCGATCTGCACGAAGATGCCTTCCAGCTCGATCGTGTGCGATGCGTCGTTGGTGCGGTCGGTGTAGGACAGGCCGCTGACCTTGCTGCCATCGCCGTGCACTTCCGTGCTCAGTGCCGACAGGATGATCGTGACGTTGGGCAGGCTGCGCAGCTTGCGCTGCAGGACTTCATCGGCGCGCAGCTTGTGGTCGAACTCGATCAGGGTTACGTGCTTGACGATGCCGGCCAGGTCGATGGCCGCTTCCACGCCGGAATTGCCGCCGCCGATCACCGCCACGCGCTTGCCCTTGAACAGCGGGCCATCGCAGTGCGGGCAGTAGGCCACGCCCTTGTTCCGGTATTCGTTCTCGCCGGGCACGTTCATCTGCCGCCAGCGTGCGCCGGTGGACAGGATCACGGTCCTGCCCTTGAGCGCGGCGCCATTGGCCAGCTCGATCGAGATCAGGCCATCGGCACCGGCCGGCACCAGCTTCTCGGCGCGCTGCAGGTTCATGATGTCCACCTCGTACTGGCGCACGTGGGCTTCCAGCGCCGCGGCCATCTTTGGCCCTTCGGTTTCCTGCACGGAGATGAAGTTCTCGATCGCCATGGTGTCCAGCACCTGGCCGCCGAAGCGTTCGGCGGCGACGCCGGTGCGGATGCCCTTGCGTGCGGCGTAGACCGCAGCGGCCGCGCCGGCCGGGCCGCCGCCGACGATCAGCACCTCGAACGGCGCCTTGGCCGAGATCTTCTTGGCGTCGCGCTTGGCCGCACCAGCGTCAAGACGCCCGACGATCTCTTCCACGTTCATCCGGCCCTGACCGAAGGTCTCGCCGTTGAGGTACACCGTCGGCACCGACATCACCTGGCGTGCCTCGACTTCGGCCGGGAACACCGCGCCGTCGATGGCCACGTGCTGGATTCTGGGATTCAGGACCGCCATCAGGTTCAGTGCCTGGACCACGTCCGGGCAGTTCTGACAGCTCTGGGAGAAATAGGTTTCGAACCTGTAGTCGCCGTCCAGGCCCTGGATCTGCTCGATGGTGTCCAGCGCCGCCTTGGATGGATAACCACCGACCTGCAGCAGGGCCAGCACCAGCGACGTGAACTCGTGTCCCATCGGCAGGCCGGCAAAGCGCAGGTGGATGTCCTGGCCGGGCGAGTTCAGCGCGAACGACGGGGTGTGCGCATCGGCGTTGCGGCGTTCGACCAGCGAGACCTGGTCGGACAGCAGCACGATGTCGCCCAGCAGCTCCAGCATTTCCCTGGAGGTGGCCGAATCGTCCACCGAGGCGATGATTTCCACTGGGCGGGTGACGCGCTCCAGGTAGGCCTTGAGCTGGGTCTTGAGGGTGTTGTCCAACATGTGGCGTCTCCAGAAAGCGGGAACGGATATGCCTGCCCGGCTGGGCAGATCAAAGGCGAGAGGCAACCGCAAGCCGCGAACGGGCGTGCGGGAACAAGGCGGATTCCGGTTTGCCGCCAGTGCCTTCCCCTCATGCGAGGGGAAGGCGGTCGGGCAGCTTAGATCTTGCCGACCAGGTCGAGCGACGGAGCCAGGGTCTTGGCGCCTTCCTTCCACTTGGCCGGGCACACTTCACCCGGATGGGCAGCGACGTACAGCGCGGCCTTGACCTTGCGCAGGGTCTCGCCGGCGTCGCGGCCGATGCCTTCGGCAGTGATTTCCACGCCCTGGATCACGCCCTGCGGGTCGATGATGAAGGTGCCGCGGTCAGCCAGGCCGGCCGGGCGCAGGACGTCGAAATTCTTCGAGATCTCGTGGGTCGGGTCGCCAATCATCGCGTACTTGATCTTGCCGATCGCGTCGGAAGTGTCGTGCCAGGCCTTGTGCGAGAAATGGGTGTCGGTCGACACCGAGTACACCTCGACGCCCAGCTTCTGGAATTCGGCGTAATGCTCGGCCAGGTCTTCCAGCTCGGTCGGGCAGACGAAGGTGAAGTCGGCCGGGTAGAACGCGACCACGGACCACTTGCCCTTCAGGTCGGCGTCGGAGACTTCGATGAACTCGCCGTTCTTGTAGGCGGTGGCCTTGAACGGCTTGATTTCGGTGTTGATGACGGACATCTATGTTCCTCTTGGTGGGATGGGGTGAAGCGACTGAGCGCCATCCTACGGATGTAGGATCGATTACTCAAATCGATTAACGGCATTGGGGCGATAGTTTTTGACTATTGATTGGCGGGTCTCCCTATCCTAGGACTGGCGGCGTTGCAGCCGAATCACGGCGCGCGGACAAACGCGCCAATCGCCTGCAGCAGCTGTGGATCGCCCCTGGAGGCGTACAGATTCAGCAGCGGAGTGAAATGGCTGCCCCTGCGCAGTGTCACCGTGCGTACTTCGGTGCCGACCGATCGCAGGCGCTGGGCCAGTTCGAAGGTCTGGCGCGGCGCGACGATCTTGTCCTCGGCGCCCACGACGAGCAGAAACGGCGGCTCGTCGCCATCGACAAAATGCACGGGCATCGCGTCGGGCCACTGCGCCTGTGGGCCGAAGACCTGCTCGAGCTTGGTATCGCCCCGGATGGCGAAGTCGTACGGGCCTGAGAGTCCGATCACGCCGCCGAGCTGCCTGGGTTCCATGCCCACCGCGCGCAGATAGCGCGGGTCGGTGCCCAGCAGTGCGGCGATCTGCGCGCCGGCCGAATGCCCGGCCACGAATACGCGCTGCGGGTCGCCGCCATACTCGGCGGCATGCCGGCGGGCCCAGGCCACGGCGCGCGCGCCATCCTGCATGAAGGCAGGGAAAGGCGCCCTGGGCCCAAGGCGATAGTCGGCGATGATCACCACCGCCCCGGTTTCGCTCAGCCGCCGGCCGACGAAGCGGTACTGGGCGCGGCTGCCGCGCTGCCAGCTGCCGCCATAGAAGAACACCAGCACGGGCGCGTTGGGTTCGGCCTTGGCAGGGCGGTAGAGATCCAGCGACAGCTGGTTTGCGGCATCGTAGACGAGGCTGGCATCGGGCTGGCCAACCCCGCGATTGGCCAGCCCGAACACTACGCTCTGGCAGCCGGCCAGCAGCAGGGCGGCGGCGGCGGTCAGTGCCATACGAAGCGAGGAAAAAGGGTGGTTCAAGGCAGGGTGACTCCCGTCGTGTCAGGGCAGGGGCGCCGTCGTGCAACGGCTACCATTGGAAGATGAAGACGCAGTCACCCCCCCGTCTGGACGCGCTGCTGCGCCAGGGCGCCATGCAGCTGGCCACGCCGGAGGCGCGCTTGGAAGCCGAACAGCTGCTGCTGCATGCGCTGGGGCGCGAGCGCGCCTGGCTGTTCGCACATGGCACCGATCCTGCCGACGTGCAGGTGCAGGCCGCGTTTGCGGCGCTGCTGGCGCGGCGCGGCGCCGGCGAACCGGTGGCCTACATCACTGGCAAACGCGGCTTCTGGACCCTGGACCTGCAGGTGACGCCGGCCACGCTGATCCCGCGCGCGGACACCGAACGCCTGGTCGAACTGGCGCTGGAGCGCCTGCCCCCCGGACGTCCGCTGCAAATCGCCGATCTGGGCACCGGCAGCGGAGCCATCGCCCTGGCCATCGCCAGCGAGCGCCCGCAGGCGCAGGTGCTGGCCACCGACGCCAGTGAAGCCGCGCTGGCGGTGGCGCGATCCAACGCACGGGCGCACGCGCTGGCGAACGTCGACTTTGCCCTGGGCGACTGGTTCGCGCCGCTGCGGAGCAGGAGCTTCGACCTGATCGCCAGCAATCCGCCCTACATCGAAGCCGGCGATACGCACCTGGCGCAGGGCGATCTGCGTTTCGAGCCAGCCAGTGCCCTGGCCTCTGGCATCAGTGGCCTGGACGATCTGGCACGGATCGCGGCGCAGGCGCCTGTGCACCTGCGTCCCGGCGGCTGGCTGCTGCTGGAACACGGCTTCAACCAGGGTGCGGCGGTGCGCGGGTTGCTGCTGCAGGCCGGCTTCGACCAGGTCCGCACCGCGCAGGATCTGGAGCAGCGTGACCGGATCACCTTGGGGCGCATCGGCGCCGGTGCGTCCGGGACGCCGGGTTAAACTGGCCGTCTATCCCCCGCAGTCAGTCATGTCTTCATGCGTACGCTCTATCCCGCGATCGAACCTTTCGACATCGGCCGTCTGCAGGTCGATGATCGTCACACGCTGCATTACGAGCAGTGCGGAAATCCGGAAGGCAAACCGGTGGTGCTGCTGCATGGCGGTCCGGGCGGCGGCTGCAGCCCGAAGATGCGCTGCTTCCACGATCCGGCCAAATACCGGATCGTGCTGTTCGACCAGCGCGGGTCGGGCCATTCGCGCCCGCATGCGGACCTGATCGACAACACCACCTGGGACCTGGTGGCCGATATCGAAAAGCTGCGCGCGCATTTGGGCATCGACGCGTGGCAGGTCTTCGGCGGCAGCTGGGGTTCGACCCTGGCGCTGGCCTATGCGCAAAGCCATCCGAGCAAGGTGACCGAGCTGGTCCTGCGCGGCATCTTCATGCTGCGCCGCTGGGAGCTGGAATGGTTCTACCAGGAAGGCGCCAGCCGTCTGTTCCCCGATGCGTGGGAGCACTACGTCAAGGCGATTCCGGAAGTGGAGCGCGCCGACCTGATCTCGGCCTTCCATCGCCGCCTGACCAGCGACGACGCCCGGACCCGCCTGGATGCGGCGCGGGCGTGGTCGGTGTGGGAAGGGGCGACCAGTTTCCTGCGCGTGGACGAGGATTTCGTCAGCGGCCACGAGGATGCCGAGTTCGCCCTGGCTTTCGCCCGCATCGAGAACCACTACTTCGTCAACGGCGGCTTCTTCGAAGTGGAAGACCAGCTGCTGCGCGACGCGCACCGGATCGCCGACATCCCCGGGGTGATCGTGCACGGCCGCTATGACGTGGTCTGCCCGGTCGTCAATGCCTGGGACCTGCACAAGGCCTGGCCCAAGGCCAAGCTGGAGATCACTCCGACCTCGGGCCACTCGGCGTTCGAGGAAGAGAACATCGACGCGCTGATCCGCGCGACCGACGCGTTCGCCTGACTGCTGCGCGCGAGGAGGTCCTGCCGCTGCTCGACCATCGCCATTTCGGGCGATGTTTCAGGTAATGCCGCACACCTGCGGCGCGGACAAAGTCGACGGCCGTGGCGACAGGGTCGGATCGTCGGTCTGGTCGGTCCACACCAGGAACTTCTCCAGCGTGTTGGCGCCGAAGCTGTTGCTGATCGCGGCGTCGGCGGCATCGCGGCCGCGGGCGATCAGCACCCGGCCGATGCGCGGGATGTTGTGGCGTGCATCGAAGGTGTACCACTGGCCGTCCAGGTACGCCTCGAACCAGGCCGAGAAATCCATCGGCGCATCCACCGGCGCGATGCCGATGTCGCCCAGGTAGCCGGTGCAGTAGCGCGCCGGGATATTCATGCAGCGGCACAGAGCAATCGCCGAATGCGCAAAGTCGCGACACACGCCGCGGCCCTCATGCAGGGCCTGGACCGCGCCCTTGGTCGCGTCGGCATGGTGATAGCCGAACTCGATCTGCGCATGCACGTAGTCGCAGATCGCCTGGACCCGGTTCCAGCCGGTCGGCGCGCCGCCAAACAGGTCCCAGGCCATGCCGACCAGCTTGTCGGTTTCGCAATAACGGCTGCCCAGCAGGAAGATCAGGGTTTCGTCAGGAAGTTCGTCCACCGGCACTTCGCGCGCGGTGGGCATGGTCAGGTCCTGCACGCCGCTGTCCTGCACCACCGCGTCGGCGTACAGCGTGAACAGGCCAGCGGGCGCATGCAGGCGCGTGCAGGTGTTGCCGAAACTGTCGTGGTACTGACGCATCGGCACCCCGGGCAGCGCGCGCAGCTCCTGGCCGATGACGATGTCGGTGCGGCGCGAATCGTGGATGTTCAGCGTCACCAGCATCGGCGTGGGCTGCGGGAGCCGGAAGGCGATTTCGTAACCCAGGCGGATCAGCATGGCGTCGGCACGGCTCGGGGGAAGTCGCACCGGTATAGCACCCGTGAAACCTAGTGCTGCGTGAAGCCCGGCACCAGCGGCCTCAACAGTTTCGCAAGACGCTGCGCCCATGCCATTTGACCGGTCTCATCGGTGATCAGGTCCTGGCGGATTTCCAGCTCCAGATGCGGCAGACCGCGCGCCTCGCCATGGACCGGAATGGCGTAGTCGGTCTGGTCGCTGACCGCATAGGGTTGGTTGTCGCCGACGGTCAGGCCTTCGGCTTCCAGCAATGGCTTGAGCGCCATCGCCAGGCGGTTGTCCCGTTGGTACAGCACGCCGGCATGCCACGGCCGGACGATCCCGCCGTAGACCGGGGTGAAGCTGTGCAACGCCAGCAGGATCGTCGGCTGGCCGCGCGCGGCGCGGACGTCGAGTTGGGTGGTGATGGCGCTGTGGTAGGGGTGGAAGATCTCGGCGACCCGCTGCGCGCGCTGGGTTTCGCCGGCGGCCACGTTGGCGGCGATATCGGTGCCGTCGCTGACCGCGGCGATCGAGCCGGGCGCCTCCAGCGGGCGGTTGCAGTCGATCACCAGCCGCGAATAGGTCTGCAGCACCGCGGTGGCATCCAGCAGCGCGGCCAGCTGGCGGGTGACGCCGGCGATGCCGATGTCCCACCCGATGTGGCGGTCCAGGTCGGCCTGCGCCAGGCCCAGTCGCTCCAGCGCGGCCGGCACGGCCTGCCCGGCGTGATCGGCGATCAGCAGGAACGGCGAAGGCGCATCGGCGCCGATGAGCGTGAATGGCGCCGGATCGCCCGGGCCCAGCAGCGTGCCGGCTTCAGCCACGCGGGGCGCCGTCCAGATGGTGTTCGATCATCCACAGGCCGGCCCACAGCTTGGCGTCCAGCTGGTAGCCCTCGCCGAGCTTGCGTACCAGCCACGCGGCCGCCTGGGTGCGCGGGACTTCATGCACGGTGATGTTCTCGTCGCCATCGCCGCCACCTTCGCCGACCTTGGTCAGGCCGGTGGCGCGGACGAAGGCGACGCGCTCGTTGGTCGAACCCGACGAGACCGGCCCGATCAGCAGCACTTCGGCATGCTCGGCGGTCCAGCCGGTTTCTTCCTCCAGCTCGCGGATCGCGGAAAGTTCGATCGATTCATCGGCGTGGATGTCGCCCACCAGCCCGGCCGGCATCTCGATGGTATTGGCCTGCAGCGGCACCCGGAACTGCTCGACGAACACGATCTTGTCCTCCGGGGTGACCGCGAGGATGATCGCCGCCAGCCCGCCGGCATGGGCGCGCTCGGCGTATTCCCAGGTGCCGCGGCGGATCATGCGCAGGTACTTGCCGTCGTACATCACTTCGGCGGGTTCGGTCTTGGAACTCATGGGATCAGGCCGGTTCGTAGGAAGGGAAGTGGGGCGCCTGGTCGTCCTGCGGTGGTGCCCAGGGCTGTTCCAGCCCGGCCGCGGTGCGCAGCCGGCGGCGCAAGGTGGGCCCGAAGCGGACCGCGTCGGCCAGCGCGTCGAGCATGTCGCCATCGGCCGGGGCGCGGGCGAAGCCCGGCACGATCTCGTCCAGCGGCGCATCCAGGGCAATGGTGGTCAGCTGGCGCCACAACAAGGCGTGTTCGCGCTGCTCGCGCAGGCGCGTGGCCACCTGCGCCGCGCCGCGCATGCGCAGGAATGCGACCTCGTCGCAGCGCGCCAGCAGCGCATCCAGGCTGCCGAAGTGCGCCAGCAGAATCGCCGCGGTCTTGGCGCCGATGCCGGTGATGCCAGGGATGTTGTCGATGGCATCGCCGCAAAGCGCCAGGTAGTCGGCGATCTGGTGGGCTTCCACGCCGTGCCGGCCTTTGACCCCGGTCATGCCCCAGCGAAGCCCGCGGGCGAAATCCCATTGCTCGTCGTGTTCCCACAGCAGCTGGGATAGATCCTTGTCGGCCGAAACGATCACTCCGCGGAACCCCAGCGGCCGCGCCGCGTGCAGCGCGCTGCCGATCAGGTCGTCGGCTTCGTAGTGATGGTGGGCCAGCACGTTCAGGCCCATCGCCGCGCACAGCGCCTTGCAGTGGGCGAACTGGCGCCGCAGTTCGGCCGGCGCCGGCTCGCGGTTGCCCTTGTAGGCCGGATAGATCGCATGGCGAAAGCAGCTGTCCAGCGCCTCGTCGAAGGCCACCGCGATGTGCTGCGGGCGCTCGCGCTCGGCCAGTTCCAGCAGGAAGCGGGCAAAACCGTGCACCGCATTGGTCGGCCAGCCCTCGGCATCGCGGAACTGGTCCGGCATCGAATGCCAGGCGCGGAACACGTACAGGCTGGCATCCACCAGGTACAGCGGCTGCGGCCGCTGGGCCTGCATGGCGGTCAGTTCAGTCACGGCCATGCCAGTCGCTCAGCAGCGCGGCGGCATCGGGACGTTCCCGCTCCGGCACGTCCACGGCGGAGGTGCCGATGTGGATGAAGCCGGCGATGCGCTCGTCCGGGCCCAGGCCCAGTTCGGTGCAGACCACCGGATCGGTCGCGGCCCAGCCGGTCAGCCACTGCGCGCCGAATCCACAGGCCTGGGCGGCCTGCAGCAGGGCGAAGCAGACGCTGCCGGCGGTCAGCCATTGTTCTTCCAGCGGCACTTTGTGACCCGTCCGGAGGCTGGCGACCACGGTGACGATGACCGGCGCATAGGCAAACCGGCCGCGATCCTTCTCCACCGCGCCGGTCGATGCCGATGGATCCTTCTGCAGGGTCCGGTTGGCCAGCAGCTCGCCCATGGCCTGGCGGGCCTCGCCCTGGATGCGGATGAAGCGGAACGGCACCAGCTTGCCGTGGTCGGGCACGCGGCTGGCGCTGCGCAGGATCCGCAGCAGCGTCTGCGCGTCCGGACCGGGCGCCTGGAGCTGTTTCGACGGGACTGAACGACGCTGGTCGAGGACTTGCAGCAGTTCGGGGGTCGGCATACGCTTCAGTTTAGCTGCTTGGCACGCTTTTTGAGTGGGAAGCAGGTCGAGCGTGGCATGGATGCGGATCACATACCGGCTGACCTACGCTTTTTCATTCTTCATGGCACTCAGGGGGCTTGGTGTCGCGCCATGGCTAGTGCGTTCACCCAGGAAGCAAAGCGAGACCGCAACGCCGCACTGCTCGAGCACGTGCGGTTGTTTGCGGTCGTGCCGGTGGGTGACATTTTTCAGGCCGTGGTCGATGTGCTGCCGGCACGTCTGGATGAATACGCTGGCCGCGCCAGCGAATCGCAGATCGATCTGATCGAGGCCAAGCACGAGGTGCGCCGCCGTCGCGAACGCAGCCTGTCGCGGTTCCGTTCGCACCTGGTCAACGCCTGGCAGTTGCTGGAGCTGGGCCGTCCGCTGTCGGTCGAATACAAACTAGCCGAAAACGACCTGGACCAGGACGGCGCCAAGAAGCTGAGCCTGCTCAGCTACCAGGACATGGAGGTGCGCCTGGCGATCCGGCGCATGGCCGATGCGATCGCCCACCGCTGGCGCCCCGAGCTGATGCGCGTGAACCGCTACGTTGGCCTGCTCGCCGGCGGGCTGAAGCTGGGCGATGACACCTTACCGTTCGGTCCGCACCACATCGGTGCCGGCGTATTCGATGCATTCGAAGAGATGGTGCTGGCGCCGGCGGCGCGCCTGGCCGTGATCGAGATCTGCGAGGAAGAACTGCAGGCGCGGCTGGGCGCGTTGTACTCGGACCTGGAGCGACGCCTGGTACAGGTGGTGCGCAGTTCGGAAGCCGCGCTGCTGCAGCCGCGTTCGCGCATGCGCATTCCCAGCGCACATCGCCTCAATCAGGCCGATGCGCCGGCTGAAGAGGCGCCGGACTGGATCGCCAGGTTCTTCGCCCAGTGGCAGCCGCCGTCGGCCGCCGGGCCAGTGGCCGCCGGGGCCGACCACGTGCGTACGGCCAAGGAAATCCTGCCCAGCGAACTGCATGCGCTGCTGCAGCGTTCGCGCGAGGACGAAGGGGGTCTGGATGGCCGCCGTTGGCTGTCCCAGCGCGAGCTGTTGTCGGTGCTGTCGCTGATGCAGTCCATGCCTGGCGAGATCCAGATGCCGGGCCCGCGCGATGCGCGCCTGCCGCAGCTGCTCAAGCGCGACATCCTGGCCACGGCCGGCAAACTCGGCATCGATGCCTCGCAGGTGCGGCTGGATCCGGTGGATGAGGACACCGTCGACCTGGTGGCGATGCTGTTCGAGGTGCTGGTCGAGGAGTGCCATCTGCACGGCGCCGAGCGCACTGCGATGCTGGGTCTGCTGGTGCCGTATGCCAAGGTGGCGCTGCTCAACCCGGAACTGTTCCTGCGCGAAAACGATCCGCCGCGCCGGCTGCTGAACCTGTTGGCCGATGCCGCCGAAGGGCTGGCCGGCGACGATCCGGCCGAGAAGCAGTTACGGGTTGAGTTCGAGCGCACCCTGGAGCGGATCCACGTCGACTTTGCCGAACACACCGAAGTGTTCGCGGTGCTGCTGCAGTCCTTCGGCACGGCGTTTGCCAACTATCGGCGCCGCGTCGAAATCGCCGAACGCCGCGCCACCGAACTGCATCGGGCCCAGGAGCGCCGCGACGAAGCGCGCCGGTTCGCCGACAGCGCGCTGGTCGCGCGCGCGCAGGGCCGCACGCTGCCGCCGGCGATCCAGGATTTCCTGCAGCGCTATTGGGCGCCGTACGTGGGCATGACCGTGCTGCGCGGCGAAAGCGGCGCGGCCGACTTGTCCGAGGCGCTGGCCCTGGCCGATGCGCTGCTGGAAGAACTCGACCTGGCCCGGGTCCATGGCCAGGCCCGGCCATGGCTGGAGCAGCTGCGGCCTTCGCTGGGCAAGCTGCTGGACCACCTGGGATTGAACGCGGTCGATGCCGAAGCTGCGTGTCAGGCCCTGCGCCAGGCCCTGTCGGCCCAGGCCCAGCACGACCAAAGCGTGCTGGCCGAACTGCCACCGCTGCCTCGCCCGTTGCCCACCGCCCAGCCGGAGGTGCCCGCGCCGGCAGCCTGGGAAGAGCCGCTGCCGCCGGAGGAGGTGGACGAGGTCACGGCCGACTATTTCCGCCAGATGCCGCTGGGGACCTGGCTGGATTTCGTGTCCCGCGACGGTTCGGTGCGGGCCGGCAAGCTCAGCTGGGTCAGTCCGATTTCGGCCCGGCTGATGTTCGTGGATCGCCGCGGCGGCCGGATGTGCGTGGCCTCGGCGGATGAATTGTCTGCCCTGGCGCACCTGGGCCGGGTACGCGCGCACCGGCACGAGGACGCGTTTTACAGCGCCATGCAGGGCGCGATCGACCAACTCGAGCACTAGCCGACACCTTTTCGCTTTGGATTTGCTTTAGTGTCGCGGGGGACTGCGAATTTCGTCACGGTTCATGGACCCGGCGATTCACTACGATCATCACGCGGAACTCAGGGGCCGCATTCCCCCACGCTTTACCACTCACGGACGCATCGGCCCGTATGTCATTCGCTGACCTCCAGCGCGGTCAAGGCCGCAATACGCGCCTGCTCGAACAGGCGCGCGGCACTGTGCTGCCGGCGTTGGTCACGGCCTTTGCCGACGCGCTGGGGAAATTCGACGACGCGCTGTTCGACCGCGCCGAGCGGGCCGGGCCCGGCCAGATGGCGTTCCTGGACGGCATGCGCGAACTGCGCCGCCAGCGCGAGCCGGTGATTGCGCGCTTCCGCCAGCACCTGGAAAAAGCCTGGCGCGCGCTGGAGGAAGGCACGCCGCTGTCGGTGGACACGGCCCTGACCGATCCCAACGTCACCGCCCTGAGCCTGGTCTCGGAGACCGAGCTTGAATCGCGCCTGGCCGCGCGCAACCTGGCCAGCGTGGTCGGTCGCGACTGCCGCCAGGTGCTGGCCCGCCTGGACCGCCGGCTGGGGCTGATCGCGGCGGTAGGCGACCTGGATTCGGACCACAACCCGATCGGGCCCGAACACGTCGGCGTGGCCATGCACGAGGCGTTCTCCGGCTGCGATTTCACCCTGGACGTGCGCCTGACGGTCATCAAGCTGGGCGAGCGCGAGCTGGTCCCGCAGCTGGCGCGGATCTACGAAACCCTGGACCAGTTGCTGGTCGAAGCCGGCGTGATCGGCGAGCTGCCGGCCACGCGCCGGGTAGTGGTGCCGCGGCCGATGGCGCCGCCGGCGCAGATTCCCGGACTGGAATCGGTGGAGACCCGGACCGCGCCCGAATCGGGCATGCCGGTTGGCAATGACGATGCCGCCATGCCCGCCTGGATGGCGCGCTTCACCGAACGCCTGGGCATCAGCCCATGGCAGAGCGGGGTGGAAGCGGCCGGCGGTTATGCAGGTGCCGGCCATGCCGGCGCAGCCGACCCATCGCTGGGCACCGGTGCGCAGGGCGTGCTGCTGGAAGCGCTGCATCACCTGCTGCAGGAGTCGCGCGGCCATCGCGGCGAGCCCGCCGACCGGCCTGGCGATGGACAGGTCCGCGACGGCGGCGGCCGTTTTGAAGGTGATACCCGCTCGCTGTCAAAGCGCGAGATGCTCTCGGTGTTGTCGATGCTGCAGACCACGCCGACCGCCACCCTGCAGCAGGCGGCGGTGGGAAGTTCCCATGAGTCTTTGGCCCAGCGCCTGAAAAGCGAGGTCATCCACAACGCGGCGCAGCTGGGGATGGAGCCGGGCACCACGCGGCTGTCGCCGGTGGACGAAGACGCGATCGACCTGGTGGGCATGCTGTTCGACGTGATGCTCGACGAGCGCGATCTGGAAATGCACTCGCGCGAGCTGATGGGCAAGCTGGTGGTGCCGTTCGTCAAGGTGGCGCTGCTGGACCGGCGCATGTTCGTGCAGAAGACCCATCCGGCCCGGCGCCTGCTCAACGTGCTGGCCGAGGCATGCGAGGGCAACACCGGCGAGAGCGCGGCCGAGCGCACGCTGATGGCCAAGGTCGAAGAGGTGGTCGAACGGCTGGTGGCCGAATTCAACGAGAACCTGGCGATCTTCCTGACCCTGGAAGAGGAATTCCGCGATTTCCTGGCCCAGCACAAGCGCCGCATCGAAATCGCCGAACGCCGCGCCACCGAGCTGCAGCGCGGCCAGGAGCGACTGGAGGCTGCGCGTGCGCGGGCTGCGACCGAACTGGGCAAGCGCCTGGAAGGACGGCGCGTGCCGCAGACCATCGAGGATTTCCTGCGCCAGCCGTGGGCGCATCACCTGACCATGGCGCTGCTGCGCGAAGGCGAGGACAGCCAGATGGCCGCCAGTGCGCTGGCGCTGGCCGACGGCGTCCTGCAGGAACTGGCCGAAGCGCAGATGCAGATCGTCGGCAAGCCGTGGCTGCAGGAATGGCGCCATGGCCTGATCAAGGTGTTCAGCAGCGTGGGCATGGGCGGCGAAGCGGCCGGCGCGGCGATCGACGCGCTGCACGACACGCTGCAGGCGGTCTCGGTGTCGCGTCCGGACCTGGAGCGGGCGTTGCCAGACCTGCCGCCGGTGGCCGAGCCGGCCGCCCAGGCCGCCGCTGCACAGTCGCCCAACCTGGACCTGGTCGGCGGCACCGATGCGCTGGATTTCGACAGCGCCGATGCCGACCATTTCCGCGCGCTGCCGATCGGCACCTGGCTGGATTTCGTGGACAAGGGCAACAAGGTCCAGGCCGGCAAGCTGTCCTGGGTGAGCCCGATTTCCTCGCGCCTGCTGTTCGTCAACCGGCGTGGCGTGCGTTTCTGCGTTGCCTCGGCCGAGGAGCTGGCGGTGATGGTGCGCCTTGGAAGGCTGCGCCGGCATCGGCACGAGGACGCCTTCGACAGCGCCATGCAGGGCGTGATCGACCGCCTGGACGGGGCCAGCCGGCAGCCTGTCGGCGTGTAGCGGCCGATGCCTTCATCGCCCGAGGCCAGCCGGTGCTGGCACGGACGAGTGCAGCCTGACCTTTGCTAGCATCGCTGCTCTTTGCACAGCGGGCGGTACGGGATGACGGTCGAAGTACGGGTAGTGCGGGAAACGGCCACGGGCGAACGGCGCGTGGCTGCGGTTCCGGAAACGGTGAAGAAGCTCGCCGCTGCCGGCGCCGCCGTGCAGGTGGAAGCCGGTGCCGGCCTCGCCGCCGGCTTCACTGACCAGGCCTATCTGGATGCCGGCGCGACCGTGGTCGAGGCGTCGTCGCCGACCAGTGCCGCGCTGGTGCTGTGCGTGCAGTGCCCGCCGGCCGCCGCGCTGGCCACCTATCCGGCCGGCACCGTGCTGGTCGGCAGCCTGCATCCGCAGGCCGACGCCGCACGCGCCCAGGCGCTGACTGCCTCGGGCGTGGTCGCCTTCCCGCTGGAGCGCCTGCCGCGCACCACGCGTGCCCAGGCGATGGACGTGCTCAGCTCGCAGGCCGGCATGGCCGGTTACAAGGCGGTGCTCATCGCGGCGGAGCTGACCCCGCGTTTCTTCCCGATGCTGACCACCGCGGCCGGCACGATCCGGCCATCCCGGGTGCTGATCGTCGGTGCCGGCGTGGCCGGCCTGCAGGCGGTGGCCACGGCCAGGCGCCTGGGCGCGCAGGTCGAAGGCTTCGACGTGCGTCCGGAAACCCGCGAGCAGATCGAGTCGCTGGGCGGCAAGTTCCTGGACCTGGGCGTCAGCGCCGCTGGCGAAGGCGGTTATGCGCGCGCGCTGACCGATGAAGAACGCGCCGAGCAGCAGCGCCGCCTGGCCGAACATCTCAAGGGCGTGGACACCATCGTCTGCACCGCGGCCGTTCCGGGCCGCCCGGCGCCGAAGATCATCACCGCGGCCATGGTCGCCGGGATGAAGCCGGGCAGCGTGATCGTGGACCTGGCGGCCGAAACCGGCGGCAACTGCGAACTCACCGAGCCGGGCCAGACGATCACCTCGGACAACGGCGTCACTGTCGCCGGTCCGCTCAACCTGGCCAGCATGGGCGCGGTCCACGCCAGCGAGATGTTCGCCCGCAACGTCTACAACTTCGTGTCGCTGTTCCTCAAGGACGGCGCGCTGTCCTTCGATTGGGAAGACGAACTGTTGGCCAAGACGCGCTGGCAGGCCGAAATGGTCGCCTGATCAGCGCTGCGAGAGCGGTCCTGGTCAGTCCAGGTCGTCGTTGCGCGCGGGCGGGTGCGCGCGCACCCATTCCTGGCGCTGCTGCGGGGTCATGTTTTTCCAGGCATCGCGCAGCTGCTTGCGCTGCGGGGGCGGCAGGCCACGCATGTGGTCGAACAGGGCGCGCGCTTCCTGGCGCTGCTGTGGGGTCATGCCTTCGTAGCGACGCATGCCCTGGCGGGCCTGTTCGCGCTGCTGCGGGGTCATGTCATGCCAGCGTTTTGCGTGTTCCATCATCCGCGGGCGCTGGGCCGGGTCGGCATTCCAGCGTTCGCGCAGCTGACTGACCAGCACATCGCGCTGCTCGGCCGTCAGTTGCTCCCACGCCGGCCATTGGGTCTGCGCTCTGGACGATGACGGCGGCGGTCCGGGGCGCTCCTGGGCGGCGAGCGTTGGCGCGGCCAGCGCGGCGCCCAGCAGCAGGGACATCACTTGGAAACGTGTGCGCATGAGGGTCATTCCATGGCCAGCGAGGCGTCCGAGCCCAGCCAGACATACAGATCGGGGTTCTGGTCCAGCACGTCCGTGGTGCTGAAGAAATCATCGGTGTCCTGGCTGTCCTGCAGCGCGACGCTGGTCGGATGACTGGTCGCCGGCAGGCTCTGCGGCGGCATCAGCTGGGTGGCCCCGACCACCGCCAGCAGCGCGGTGCAGGCGGTGGCGCCCAGCCAGGCAAAGGTACGGCCGCGGCGTGGACGCATGGTCGCGCCGTGGCGCGCGCTGCGCAGCCGCGCCAGGGTCTGTGGCGACACCGCATCCAGCGCCGAGGCATGCAGGCGGCGCAGGTTGTGGTCGAGATCGGATGGCGTGTTCACCGGAAATCCTCCAGCTGTATCTGCAGAGCATCGCGCGCGCGCGATAGATGGGTTTTGACCGAACCTTCTGAACAGCCCATCGCGCGGGCGGTCTGGGCCACGTCGAGTTCCTCCAGCACGCGCAGAGTGAAGGCCTCGCGCTGGCGGGCCGGCAGGCCGCGCAGAGCCTGGACCAGCTTGCCGTAGGCCTCGTGCTGGTCATGGTTGCCGGACGGGCCGGGCGTGGTATCGGCCCAGTCGATCAGGCTGTCCTCGTTGCGCTCGCTGGCCGGCAGCATCCAGCGCAGGCGGAACGCCCCGCGTCGTTGGAAATCGATGATGCGCCGGCGCAGGATGCTCCAGAACAGCGGCGTCCATTCCTGGGCCGGCCGTTCTGCGTAGCCGAGCATCTTCATCATCGCGTCCTGGACCGCGTCCAGCGCGTCGTCGCGGCTGCGCAGGCCGGCTTCGGCGAAGCGGAACGCCCGGGTCGAGATGCCGGCCAGGAATGCTTCCAGCGACGCGGGCAGGGCGGCGGCAGCGGTTTCCGGGTCTTGCGGCGGATCGGGGAGGAAGGGACTCACCAGCACAGCTTAGCCATGGCAGGGGGAAGACTCATGCGAACGCGTCAGCGGCGCAGGGGTTGACCCACGGCTCAGGCCAGTCAGGGCGCGGTTATGATGCCGCCCCGGTGCTGCATTGGCCTTCCACGGGGAACTTGCGTCCATGAACGACGGTTTCGTTGCGTTGTACATCTTCATGCTGGCGGCCATCGCCGGCCACGTCATCATCTCGCGGGTGCCGGTGATCCTGCATACGCCGCTGATGTCCGGGTCCAACTTCATCCACGGCATCGTGCTGATCGGCGCGATGGTGGTGCTGGGCCACGCCGACACCACGCTGGAGAAGGCGCTGGGCTTCATCGCCGTGCTGCTGGGCGCGGGCAATGCCGCCGGCGGCTACGTGGTGACCGAGCGGATGCTGGACATGTTCAAGTCCAGCAAGAAGCCGGAGGCGGACAAGTGAACCTGACCACCCTCGAACTGCTGGACTGGGTGGTCAGCGCCAGCTACCTGGTGGCCGCCACGCTGTTCCTGCTGGGCCTGCAGCGCATGGCCTCGCCCAGGACCGCACGTAGCGGCATCCGCTGGGCCGGCGCCGGCATGCTGCTGGCAACCATCGCGACCTTCTTTTTGCCCGGCCTGCACAACATCGCGCTGATCCTGGTGGCGATCGTGATCGGCGTCGGTACGGCCTGGGTGTCGGCCAAGAAGGTCGCCATCACCGACATGCCGCAGATGGTGGCGCTGTACAACGGCATGGGCGGCGGTTCGGCCGCGGCCATCGGTGCGGTGGAACTGCTGCGGCTGTCGTTCCTGCTCAATCGCGACACCAGCAACTGGAGCGAGCAGGCCATCGCCGACCTGGCCGCGCGCCAGCCCAGCGCGACGATGCTCGCCCTGGCGGTGGTCGGTTCGGCCATCGGCGCGGTGTCGCTGTCCGGTTCGGTGATCGCCTGGGCCAAGCTGGACGGGCGCCTGGACAGGCGCGTGACCTTCCCGGGCCAGCAGGCGTTCAACCTGGCGGTCGCCGTGGCGGTGGTGGTGCTGGGCATCTGGGCGGCGGCCAGCCTGAGTCCGCTGGCGATCGTGGCGTTCTTCGTCACCGCGCTGGCGCTGGGGGTGCTGATGACCCTGCCGATCGGCGGTGCCGACATGCCGGTGGTGATCTCGCTGTACAACGCCTTCACCGGCCTGGCCGTGGCGTTCGAAGGCTATGTGCTGGGCAATGAGGCCCTGATCATCGCCGGCATGATGGTCGGCGCGGCCGGCATCCTGCTGACCCGGCTGATGGCCAAGGCGATGAATCGCCCGGTGAGCGGCGTGCTGTTCTCCAACTTCGGCGGTGGCGGCAGCGCGGCCGAGATCAGCGGTTCGCAAAAACCCATCGAAGCCGGCGACGTGGCCGCAATGATGGCCTACGCCGAGCGCGTGGTGATCGTGCCCGGCTACGGCATGGCCGTGGCCCAGGCCCAGCACAAGATCTGGGAACTGGCCCAGCGCCTGATCGAGCGCGGGGTCAAGGTGAAGTTCGCCATCCACCCGGTCGCCGGGCGCATGCCGGGCCACATGAACGTGCTGCTGGCCGAAGCCGGCGTGCCATACGACCTGATCGCCGACATGGACGACATCAACCCCGAGTTCGCCAATACCGACGTGTCGCTGGTGATCGGCGCCAACGACGTGGTCAATCCGGTGGCCAAGACCGACCCGGGCAGCCCGATCTACGGCATGCCGATCCTGGACGTGATCGATTCGAAGAACACCATCGTGATCAAGCGCGGCAAGGGCACCGGCTTTGCCGGCATCGAGAACGCCCTGTTCTACGCCGACAACACCCGCATGCTGTACGGCGACGGCGCCGAAGCGGCCGGTGCCCTGGTCAGCGAACTCAAGGCCCTGGACGGCGGCCACTGAGCCATCGGCAGCCGGCCGTCGCCGCGCCGAGTCAGCGCGCGACGATGGCCGCGCCGACCACCGCCAGCGCCATCAGCGCGTAGTCGATCGGCGTATTGGCCAGGCCCAGCAGGGTCAGCGCCAGGTGTCCGCCCAGCTTCACCGCCGATTCCTGTGGCGGCACGCCCAGCGAAGCGCCCATCTGCACCACCACGATCCCCCAGCTGGCCCAGGCCACGCCCAGCGCGGTCAGGAGCGCGGCCCAGATCATGCGCAACGGGCCGCGCGCCATGCCACCGACGCGCAGCGACAGCGCCGCCGTCAGGCCTACCAGCAGCGCCATCCAGCCGCACTGACGGCCCAGGTAGACCGCCAGTCCCATCCAGATCATGGATTGCAGCAGCCCCAGCAGGACGAACAGGGCCAGCGCCGTCATCGGCGGGAAACGAAGGTGGGTGGCGGACATCGGCAGGCAGCGAAGGGCAATCGGACAAGGATACTGTGCCCGGGCACCGCGCCCGTACCGGCCGGACACCCGCCTGCAACGCTGTGGGGTGCCGATGGGCACCGGCCAGCGCGGTGCGCCCGGTAGAATGTGCGCTTGCCTTGCCCTCGCGCGTCCCCATCTTTCCCGCATGTATTCAAGCAGCAGCGAACCGGTCCAGTTCGAACGCGATTGCGCCGCCGTCATGGTGCCCGCGGGCGAAACCGTGACCCTGCCGGCCGGCACCTACGGCTACATCACCCAGGCCCTGGGCGGCAGCTATACCGTGTTCGTCGAAGGCAACCTGTTCCGGATCGCGGGCAAGGATGCCGATGCGCTGGGCAAGGAACCAGCCGAACCGCTGGCGCTGGACGACAACGCCAGCGACGAGCAGGTCGAGCAGCTGGTGTGGAAACAGCTGCGCACCTGCTTCGACCCGGAGATCCCGTTCAACATCGTCGACCTGGGCCTGGTCTACGAAGTGGACATGGGCCATCGCGACGATGGCCAGCGCCAGGTCGCGGTCAAGATGACGCTGACCGCGCCCGGCTGCGGCATGGGCGAGATCCTGGTCGATGACGTGCGCAGCAAGCTGGAAATGATCCCGACCATCGCCGAGGCCGACGTGGATCTGGTGTTCGATCCGCCTTGGGGACGCCATATGATGTCCGAGGCCGCCCGGCTCGAAACCGGGATGCTCTGACGACCGTCCCCCGACGTCCTTCATCTTCCGCTAGCTGAACAGGAATTTTCCGGTGTCCGTTTCTTTTCGCTCGACCCGATCCCCGTCGCCGCGCAGTGCCGACGAGTTGTCCGTGATCCTCGACTCGCCCGGTTTCGGCATGCACTTCACCGACCACATGGTGGCCGTCTCCTGGAGCAAGGACGCCGGCTGGCATGACGCCCAGGTACGCCCGTATGGGCCGTTGCAGATCGACCCGGCCGCCTCGGTGCTGCATTACGGCCAGGAGATCTTCGAGGGCATCAAGGCCTACCGGCATGAGGACGGCTCGATCTGGACCTTCCGTCCCGAAGCCAATGGCGCGCGCCTGCAGCGCTCGGCCAAGCGCCTGGCATTGCCGGAACTGCCGGTGGAACTGTTCGTCGAATCGCTGCGCCAGCTGATTGCCGTCGATGGCGCCTGGGTGCCGTCGGCGCCGGAAACCAGCCTGTACTTCCGTCCGTTCATGATCGCCGACGAGGCGTTCCTGGGCGTGCGCGCGGCGCAGAAGGCCTCGTATTACGTGATCGCCAGCCCGGCCGGCCCGTACTTCGCCAAGGGCGTGGCGCCGGTGGCGATCTGGCTGTCCACCGATTACGCACGTGCGGCCAAGGGCGGCACCGGCGCGGCCAAGTGCGGCGGCAACTACGCCGCCTCGCTGCTGCCGCAGCAGATTGCCGCCGCGCAGGGCTGCTCGCAGGTGCTGTTCCTGGACCCGGCCGAAGGCAAGTACATCGAGGAACTGGGCGGCATGAACGTGTTCCTGGTGTTCAAGGACGGCACGCTGGTCACCCCGGCATTGTCGGGCAGCATCCTGGAAGGCATCACCCGCGACAGCATCCTGCAGCTGGCTCGTGACCGCGGCATGGCCGTACAGGAACGCAAGGTGTCCATCGACGAATGGAAGGACGGCGTGGCTTCCGGCCAGATCACCGAGATCTTCGCCTGCGGCACCGCCGCGGTGGTCACCCCGATCGGCCAGCTGAAGGGTGAAGGCTTTGCCGTCGGCGACCTGGACGCCCCGGCCGGCGAAGTCACCATGGCCCTGCGCAAGGAGCTGACCGACATCCAGTACGGCCGCCTGCCTGACCGACATGGCTGGCTGGTGCGCCTGGACGGCTGACCTGCAGCCGGACAGCTTGCCGGCCTTCCACCAACATCGAAAAAGCCAAACAAACGCCCGGCCGCTGTGCCGGGCGTTTTCGTTGCGGCGGACTTGGCGCGCTGGGTCAGCGAATGCCTCGCAACGGGTCACACGGGACATCGCGGCGGCTGCGCGGATGCCCGATTTCGCGCTGCGGCGTCAGAAATAACGAATAAATAACGAAAATCGCCCGTATCGATGGGTTTGCTGACCGTTCTGAAAGCGGTTCAAGCGGTGACCTCTGTTCCGAATCAAAAATCCGGCGACACGTTTCGTCACAATCTGATATGAGGTCGGTGTCCCGATGCGAAAACGCTCGGTTAAGTTCCGGTCAGGTTCGGTGCAACGCCGGACCACGTCCCCCGGAGATCAGCGCCGCACACAACACACGCCAAGGCCACGACGCCGTCGTGGGCGATCCCGGGTATTCCCGCAAGAAGCGGGTCACATCATCCAGAGGGAAGTGAGATGTCCGATGTTTCCAAGCGTCGTTTGCGCCTGCATGCGCTGGCCGCCGCCACTGTGGTTGCGCTGTCCGCGTTGAGTGCCGTGCCGGTCATGGCCGCCGGCCGCGTGAATCTGAGTGGTCTGCAATCCCCCGAGCAGCACGGCTTCGACCGTTTCATCGTCAAGTACATCGACAACAGCACGCCACAGGCCGATGCCACGGCGTTGACCCGCTCCCTCGCCACCGCGGCGCGCGCCGTGCCCAGCGCGCAGGGCCGCGCGCTGGGCGTACAGCGACTGCGCCGCACCGCGGTGGGCTCGGACGTGGTGGTGGCCGACCGCAAGCTGGACCGGGTCGAGGCCGAAACCCTGATGCGCCAACTCGCGGCCGACCCGAACGTGGACTACGTCGAGGTCGACAAGCTCAATCACGCCTACCTGACCCCCAACGACACCAATTTCAGCCAGCAGTGGGACCTGGGCACCGGCGTGGGCGGCATGTACGCGACCACGGCGTGGGACGTGACCAACGGCAGCGGCGCGGTGGTGGCGGTGCTCGATACCGGCATCACCTCGCACTCGGACCTCAACGCCAACGTGCTGCCCGGCTATGACTTCATCGTCGATACGTTCGTGTCCAACGACGGCAACGGGCGCGACGCCGATCCGTCCGACCCGGGCGATGCGTACGCGGCCAACGAATGCGGCAGCGGCATCCCGGCCTCCAGCTCCAGCTGGCATGGCACCCACGTGGCCGGCACGATCGCGGCGGTCACCAACAACAGCAAGGGCGTGGCCGGCATCGCCTACGGCGCCAAGGTCGTGCCGGTACGCGTGCTGGGCAAGTGCGGCGGCTACGATTCGGACATCGCCGACGCGATCATCTGGGCCTCAGGTGGCACGGTCAGCGGCGTGCCGGCCAATCCGAATCCGGCCGAAGCGATCAACCTGAGCCTGGGCGGCAGCGGTGCCTGCGGCAGCACCACCCAGGCGGCCATCAACGGCGCAGTGTCGCGTGGCACCACGCTGGTGATCGCCGCGGGCAACGACAACACCAACGTGTCCAACGCCAGTCCGGCCAACTGCAACAACGTGATCGCCGTGGGCGCCACCACCAACACCGGCGCGCGCGCCAGCTATTCCAACTACGGATCGCTGGTGGATATCGCCGCGCCGGGCTCGGGCATCCTGTCCACGCTGAACTCGGGCACCACCACGCCGGGTTCGGAAACCTACGCCTCCTACAGCGGCACCTCGATGGCCACCCCGCACGTGGCCGCGGTGGTGGCGCTGATGCAGTCGGTGGCCAATCCGGCGCTGACCCCGGCGCAGGTGGAGTCGATCCTCAAGAGCACCGCAAGGGCGTTTCCGTCCACGCCGTCGCAGGCGATCGGCGCCGGCATCCTGCAGGCGCGCGCGGCGGTGGATGCCGTCACTGGCGGCGGCGGTGGTAGTGGCGATACCGGCACCTCGCTCGCCAACGGCGTGCCCAAGACCGGGCTGGCCGCCAGCACCGGTGCGTCGCTGAACTACACCATGACCGTACCGGCGGGTGCCTCCAACCTGGTGTTCACGACCTCCGGCGGTAGTGGCGATGCGGATCTGTACGTGAAGGCCGGCAGCGCGCCGACCGACTCCAGCTACGACTGTCGTCCCTACAAGTCCGGCAATGCCGAGACCTGCACCATCGCTAATCCGGCGGCAGGCACCTACTACGTCCGGCTGAAGGCCTATTCGACCTTCTCCGGCGTCAGCCTGTCCGGCAGCTACAGTGGCGGCGGCAGCGGTGGCGGCGGCAATACACCGCAGACCTATACCAACGGCACCGATGTGGCGATCAGCGACAACGCCACGGTCAGCAGCACGATCAACGTGTCCGGACGCAGCGGCAACGCCGGCAGCAGCGTGCCGGTAGCGGTCAACATCGTGCACACCTACATCGGCGACCTGAAGGTCGACCTGGTTGCGCCCGATGGCAGCGTGTACGTGCTCAGCAACCGTGCCGGCGGCAGCGCCGACAACATCGTCAAGACCTATACCGTGAACCTGTCCAGCGAAGCGCTCAACGGGACCTGGGCGCTGCGGGTCAACGACAACGCCAGGGGAGACACCGGCTACATCAACAGCTGGAGCATCACCTTCTGAGCGGGGTGCGACATCGCAGGGTGCGCACGGGATGCGTTGAACAGGATGTCCGCCCTGTTTCAAGCAAGAAGTAGGACCACGACCCGCCGGACAGGGAGCCCGGCGGGCCGTTCTGATTGATGTGATGACATGAAGCGCCCCGGCTTGCCGGGGCTTTGTCTTCGATGCGAGGTCCGACCTAGATCGCTTCGAACCGATTGGCTGCCACGTTCTTGCGCACCTGGCTCGGATCCCAGATGCGGCCGTTCATGGCGATCCACACGCCGTTGGGCGCCGACTGCACTGCGCCCACCGCGCAGCCGATGTTGAACTCGGCATCCGAACCGCGAAAGCCGGCTGGATTCAGCGCGCCGGTCAGCACGATGGTGCGGTCTTCCAGCGAGGCCAGCGCCTGTGCGGTCTGCACCATCGAGTCGGTGCCATGGGTGACCAGCACGTGCCGGGCCGACTGCGCGGCGATGGTCGCGCGCAGCAGTTCGCGGTCGGCATCGGTGATATGCAGCGAATCCTTGCGGATGATCGGGATGACCGTGAAGCGGAACGCCACACCCAGCTCTTTGAGGATGCGGCCGATCTGCGGCTCGCCGACCTGGTAATCGGACTTGTCGTCGAAGTAGACCTTGTCGATGGTGCCGCCGGTGGTGACCACCAGAAGTTCGTCCATCGGTGCGGTTTGAATGTTCACGGAAAGGCCCATCACTGCGCGGAATCGTCGGACGCCGATTTTACCCGGCTCTCGCCCACGTCCCCAGCCTTGGGTCTGCGCCCCAAGCGCGCGCGCAGGCCGTTCCAGTTGGATGCGAACACCACCGCCAGGGCCAGCAGCAGCTCCAGCCAGCCGTATAGCCGGGCCTGTGGATGCGACCAGGCGGTCATGATGCCGTGGCTGAACCAGCCCAGCGCCAGCACGCCAGACCAGAACACCGCCAGCCGCGAGCCCACTCGCGCACCGATGGCCAGCACCAGCGGTGGCAGGGTGAACACGACCAGCGTGGCGATGACATGGCGGTCGTCGCGGAACCACCAGGCAAACAGTGCCGACAGCGCCAGCAGGACGAGCGCCAGCAGCGGACGCGGGATGCGCGCCGACTTCACGGCGTGACCGCCAGGCGACGGGCGACATCGGCCAGGCGCCGGCCCAGGGCGCGGGCCAGCGCGGCTTCCTCGTCGCTGGGCTGCGGATCGTCCTGGCCGCCGGCGACATGGCTGGCGCCGTATGGAGTGCCGCCGGTCCGGGTGGTGCTGAGCTGCGGTTCGGTATAGGGAATGCCGACGATCAGGCAGCCGTGGTGCAGCAGCGGGACCTGCATCGACAGCAGCGTGGCTTCCTGGCCGCCGTGCTGGGTGGCGGTGGAGGTGAACACGGCTGCGGGTTTGCCCACCAGGGTGCCGCTGGCCCATTCGGCGCCCAGCGAATCGATGAAGAACTTCATCGGCGCGGCCATGTTGCCGAAGCGGGTCGGGCTGCCGACCGCCAGACCGATGCAGTCGGCCAGATCCTGCCTGTCCACGTACGGTGCGCCGTCCTCGGGCACCGGTGGCGCGCTGCGCTCGGTGACTGCGGCCACCGGCGGCACGCTGCGCAGCCGCGCGGACATGCCTTGGACCTCGCCGATGCCGCGCGCCAGCTGGCGCGCCAGCCGGGCCACCGAACCGCCGCGGCTGTAGTAGAGGACCAGGATCTCGGGCATTCAATGCGTCCGGCAGTGGCGAAAGGGCGGCGCCAGTATCGGCCCTGCGTGCAGGCCTGTCGCCTCATGACGCTTGGGTTACCCTTGTTCGTGATGTCCCTGGCCACCACTTTCCAGCGCTGGAACCAGAACGTGCGCGACCGGGCGCGGGTGGCGGCGTTCTCGCAGTTCCTGCTCAAGCGCTTCTGGGACGATCGCCTGTTCCAGACGGCTGCGGCGCTGGCCTACACCACGATGTTCGCGCTGGTGCCACTGGCGATGGTGGTGTTTGGGGTGCTCTCGGCGTTCCCTGGCTTCGCCCAGTGGAGCGATTCGCTGAGCGACTACGTCTTTTCCAACTTCGTGCCCAGCGCCGCGCGCGCCGCGCAGGGATACCTCAAGGACTTCGCGGCCAGCGCGCGCGACCTGACCGTGGCCGGGGTGATCGCGCTGGTGATCTCGCTGCTGATCACGCTCAACAGCGTGGAAGGCGCGTTCAACCAGATCTGGCGCGTGCCGGGATCGCGGCCGCGGCTGGGGCGCTTTGTCATGTACTGGACGGTGCTGACCCTGGGCGCGCTGCTGTCGGCCGCCTCGCTGGCGATCACCGCCAAGGTGTTCGCGCTGCCCTTGTTCAAGACTCAGGAAGGCCGGGAGGTCGCTTCGCTCGCGCTGTCGCTGGCACCGGTGCTGATCGAGCTGTGCGCGATCGCGGTGATCTACCGCGTGGTCCCGCATCGCTCGATCCACTGGCGCTACGCGTTTTCCGGCGCGCTGCTGGCGACCCTGGGGCTGGAGGCGATCAAGTGGGGCATGGGCCTGTACCTGAGCAGCTTTGGCTCGTATACGCGCGTATACGGCACGGTGGCGGTGGCGCCGATCCTGATGCTGTGGATCTACCTGAGCTGGATCTCGATTCTGCTGGGCGCCTCGCTGGCCGCGTCGATGTCGGCGTTCCGCTATCAGCCCGAGTCGATGCGGCTGCCGCCGGGATTCGAGATCTACGGCCTGCTGCGGCTGCTTGGCCGCTTCCACGAAGCGCGCGCGCAGGGCCTTGGCCTGAGCGACGACCGCATCCTGCAGCTGGAGCCGATGCTGACCGATTCGCTGGTGCAGGAATTCCTGGACAAGCTGTCGCGCATCAACCTGCTGCGCTGTACCGACCGCGGCGAATGGATCCTCGCCCGCGACCTGGACCACACCTCGCTGGCCGAACTCTACGAGGCCTGCCAACTGCGCATTCCCATTGCCGAAGCCCATCTGCCCTGCCAGGACGATGCGCTGGGCATCGCGGCGCGCGACGCGCTGGATGGCCTGCGCCTGCCGGTCCGCGACCTGCTGCGTCAACGTGCCGGCGTGATCTACGCGTCTTTACCGGAGTCATCGAATTGAACATGCCGTCCTTCCGCCATTGCGCCGGTGCCGTCCTGCTGGGCGGATTCGGCCTGCTGTCTGCCTGCAAGGGCAATGACACGGCGATCTCCGATCCGCCGATCTCCTCGCCGGCCGCGACCCTCACCCAGTCCCAGCCGGCCCAGCCGCCGGCGGCGGCCGACACCGATGGCCCGGTGTCATTGAAGCTGGCCACGGTGGACGGCGGCACGTTCGACACCGCGGCACACCGGGGACGCTGGCTGGTGGTGAATTTCTGGGCCACCTGGTGCCATCCGTGCCTGGCGGAAATGCCCGAGTTGTCCCAGCTGGATTCGCGGCGCCAGGACATCGACGTGGTCGGCCTGGCCTACGACGACATCGCCCCAGGAGCGCTGAAGAGCTTCGTCGCCGCCCATCCGGTCAGCTATCCGATCGCGCAGGTCGATGTGTTCGACCCGCCCAAGGCGTTCGAAGCCCCGACCGGCCTGCCGACCACGTATCTGCTGGATCCGCAGGGCAAGATCGCCAAGCGGTTCGTCGGCCCGGTGACGCCGCGCGACATCGAGCAGATCGTCGACGGCGCGAAGGGCGGTGCGATGCCATGAGGATGGCGGTGCGTTTCGTGGTCAGCGGCCGGGTCCAGGGCGTGTTCTTCCGTGCGTCCACCTGCCAGCAGGCGCAGTCGCTGGGCCTGAACGGCGTGGCCCGCAATCTCGATGATGGCCGGGTCGAGGTGATCGCGCAAGGCGAACTGGCTGCCATCGAGACGCTCGCGCAGTGGCTGCAGCATGGCCCGCCCAACGCGCGGGTCGAGGCCGTCCAGCGCGAGGCCTGGCAAGACGAGGTTTCCGAAGGATTTGGGACCGCCTGAGCCGCGTATTGGCTTCCAGGCGGAGGCCTCAGGTCAATCGAAGCGGAATGCCGCCAGGCGCTGCGGAAAGGCTGCATCATGCTCCGGGAAGAACTCCCCAGCCGCCGCGTCCATGGCCATGCATGGCATCGGGTGCCAGGGATTTGGTTCCGGCAGCGTTTCAGTCTTTGTCACTGCTGTCAGGAATCGGTTCGAGCAGGCCGAACTGCTCGTGCAGCGGCGGGTGTCCGAGCGGTTCCAGGGTCAGCTCGGTCTCCGCCACGGCGGTATCGGGCAGGCGCGAGAGCAGGTCACGGATCAGGGTCAGGCGGCCGCGCTTCTGGTCATTGAAATCCACCAGCGTCCACGGGGCGTGCGGGCTGTGGGTGGCGGCCAGCATGGCCTCGCGGGCCTGGGTGTAGTCGGCGTACTTTTCCCGGGCCTGCAGGTCGACCGGCGAGAGCTTCCAGCGCTTGAGCGGATCTTCCAGGCGTTCGGCGAAGCGGGCTTCCTGCTCATTCTGGTCCACCGTCAGCCAGTACTTGAACAGCAGGATGCCGTCGTCCACCAGCAGCTGCTCGAACACTGGCGCCTGCTGCAGGAATGCGGCGTATTGTTCTGGGGTGCAGTAGCTCATGACCTTTTCCACGCCGGCGCGGTTGTACCAGCTGCGGTCCATCAGCAGCAGTTCGCCAGCAGCAGGCAGCTGCGACACGTAGCGCTGGAAATACCACTGGGTGGCTTCGCGGTCGCTGGGCTTGGGCAGGGCCAGCACCTTGCACTGGCGCGGATTGAGATGCTCGCGGATCGCGTCGATGCAGCCGCCCTTGCCGGCGGCATCGCGGCCTTCGAAGATCACCACGATCCGCCTGCCGGTCTTGCTAAGCCAGCGCGCCATCGACACCAGCTGCAGCTGCAGCGGCTCAAGCTGGGCCTGGTAGTGCTTGCGCTCGGGTTGCTTGCTCACGGGGAATCCTTGGCGGCGGTGCGGCGTCGGCGCAGCCGGCTGTCGGCCATGTCGCGGGCGATTTCGATCAGGGCGCCCCGCTGGCGAGGGCTCAGGCTGCGGTAGGCAGTGAGCAGGTCGGCCTCGCCGCGGGTGCGGGCCGGATCGAGCTGGGTCGCCAGTTCGGACAGCAGCGCGCCAGCGGGTATGCCCAGGGTGCGGGCCAGGACGATCAGGTGTTCGCGGCCGGGGAGCGGTTCCCCGGCCATCCAGGCCCGCACGGCGGCGGCACCGACGCGCGGAATCGCGGCGGCCAGATCGGCGGCGCTCAGGCCACTGCTGCGCGCCAGCAGGCGCAGCGTGGTGTCCAGCGCCACGCCGGGCTACTCCTTCAGCCGTGGCCGTAGGGTGGCCAGGTTGCAGGGGCGGGTGCGGGCGTCGAGTTGGGCGCCGATGATCTTTTCCCAGCCGGTGCGGCAGGCCGAGGTCGAACCCGGCAGGCAGAAGATGAAGGTCTGGTTGGCCAGTCCGGCAAAGGCGCGCGACTGCAGCGCCGAGGTGCCGATCTCGTCCACGCTGACCGCGCGGAACAGTTCGCCGAAGCCCGGCATTTCCTTGTCCAGCAGCGGCAGCACCGCCTCGGGCGTGGAATCACGGCCGGTGAATCCGGTGCCGCCGGTGATCAGCACGCCGTCCACGGTGTCATCGGCGATCCAGCGCGAGATGATCGCGCGCATCGCGTAGATGTCGTCGGTGACCAGCAGGCGTTCTTGCAGCAGGTGGCCGGCGTCGGTGGCGACCTGCACCAGGTAGTCGCCGGAACTGTCGTTGGCCAGGGTCCGGGTGTCGGAGACGGTCAGCACGCACAGGCGCAGGGGAATCAGGGTGTCTGCATGGCTCATGGGCCCAGCCTAAGCGCTGGACCGTGAGGCTTCAACGCACGTGCGTGAACCGTGCCGGGCTTACGTGCCTTCGGCCAGTCGCGCCAGTTCGTCGGCCTGGTGTTCGTGCTGCAGGCGGCCGATCAGGTCGTCCATGCCGCCTTCGATGATGTTGGGCAGGTCGTACAGGGTCAGGCCTTCGACGCGGTGGTCGGTGATCCGGCCCTGCGGGAAGTTGTAGGTGCGAATGCGCTGGCTGCGGTCCCCGCTGCCGACCTGCAGCTTGCGGGTTTGCGCTTCGGCGGCGGCCTGGCGGCTGCGCTCGGCGTCCAGCAGCTGCGCCTTGAGCCGCTTCATCGCCTTGTCGCGGTTGGCGTGCTGGCTGCGCTCGGTCTGGCATTCCACGACCACGCCGGTCGGCACGTGGGTAATGCGGATCGCAGATTCGGTCTTGTTGACGTGCTGGCCGCCGGCGCCGGAGGAGCGGAAGGTGTCGACCTTCAGGTCGGCCGGGTTGATCGCAATCTCTTCCACGTCGTCGGCTTCGGGAATGATCGCCACCGTCGCGGCCGAGGTATGGATGCGGCCCTGCGATTCGGTGGCCGGCACGCGCTGCACGCGATGGGTGCCCGATTCGAACTTGAGCTTCGAATACGCGCCACGACCGACCACGCGTGCCACCACTTCCTTGTAGCCGCCGTGCTCGCCGGGACTGTCCGACTCCACTTCCACCTTCCAGCCCTGGCGTTCGGCGTAGCGGGCATACATGCGGAACAGGTCGCCGGCGAAGATCGCGGCCTCGTCGCCGCCGGTGCCGGCGCGCACTTCCAGGAACAGGTTGCCCTCATCACGCGGATCGCGCGGGATCAGCAGCAGCGACAGCGCCTGGCCCAGCTCGGCCAGGCGCGCCTGCGCAGCGGCCACTTCCTCCTCGGCCATCTCGCGCAGTTCGGGGTCCTCGCGCATCGCCTGCGCGGCGGCTAGATCGGCGCGGGCGCGGGCCTCCTCGGCCATAGCCGTGGCCACCGGTTCGAGCTGGGCGAACTCGCGCGAAAAATCGCGGAACCGGGTGTTGTCGGCCACCACGGCGGGGTCTGCGAGCAGGCGTTCGAGTTCTTCGCGACGCTCGGCCAGCGCCTCCAGCTTACGGCGCAGGGTCGGCGTCATCGGGCAGCTTGATATGGGAGTAGGGCGCCTTGGCCGGGAACATCAGGTCGGCGGCGCGGGTCAGTTCGGTGTCGCCGGACAGGGCCGCTTCGCGCAGGGCGGCCGTGGGCGGATGCAGCAGGCGGTTGGTCAGGGTGTGGGCCAGAAATTCCAGCACCTGGACCGGGTCGCGGCCGCTGGCCAGCTGCGCCTGGGCCTTGTCCAGCACGTCCTGGCGGGTGGTGTCGCCGTAGGCGCGCAGGCGCTTGAGCGGTTCCTGGCGGCTGCCGGCCTGCAACGTTTCGACGAAGCGGGCGACCTGCAGGTCGATGATGGCTTCGGCTTCGTCGGCGGCCTCGCGGCGGCTGCGGCGGTTGTCTTCCACCGCCCGTTCCAGGTCGTCCACGGTGTACAGATAGGCATCGTCCAGCTCGGCCACGCTGGCCTCGATGTCGCGCGGCACGGCCAGGTCGAACAGCATCATCGGCTTGCGCTTGCGCCGGTTCAGTGCCTCGGCCACGTGCGCGCGGCTGATGATGGGCTCGCGTGCGGCGGTGGCCGAGAACACCACGTCGGCTTCGGCCAGGTGGCGGTCCAGTTCGGCCAGCGGCATCGCCACGCCACCGTGGCGGCTGGCCAGCTCCTGGGCGTGGCTCAGGGTGCGGTTGGCGACCAGCAGGCGCCGGACCTTGCCTTCGCTCAGGTGCTTGGCGGCCAGTTCGATGGTTTCGCCGGCGCCGACCAGCAGCACCGTCGAATCGCTCAGGCGCGCGAACGAGTTCTGCGCCAGCCGCACCGCGGTAGAGGCGACCGACACCGGATTGGCGCCCACGCGGGTATCGGTGCGGGCGCGCTTGGCCACCGCGAAGGCCTGCTGGAACAGCCGGTCCAGGCCATTGCCCAGCGCGTGGTGTTCGCGCGCCAGGGCCCAGGCGTCCTTGACCTGGCCCAGGATCTGCGGCTCGCCCAGCACCATCGAATCCAGCCCGGTGGCCACCCGGAACAGGTGGCGCACGGCCTCGGCATCGCGGTGGCGATAGAGATAGGTGTCCAGGCCTTCGCCATGGGTGGCCAGCCACTGGGCCAGCGGGGTGGCGTCGTCGGCCACGGCATACAGCTCGGTCCGGTTGCAGGTGGACAGCAGCGCCGCTTCGCTGACCTGCGGCAACGCGCGCAGGGCGCCGAGCGCCTGCGGCAGCGTATCGCCGGCAAAGGCCACCCGTTCGCGCAGGTTGACCGGCGCGGTCTGGTGGTTCAGTCCAAGGACCCACAACGTCATTTTTCGGGGCTTGCGCTAAGCTGCTGGCTGTCTGTTGCCCGCCATTTTACGGCCCGGTTCCCCCTAATGCCCGCAAAGATGCGTTTCGTCCCGCCGTTGTTGCTGATCGTTGCCGGTTTCGCGTCATCTTCTGCGGTCCAGGCCCGGCAACCGGCAAAGCCGGCGGACGCTACCGCCGGCACCCTGGAATCGGTAATGGCCGGCGAGTTCGCCCTGCAGGCCGGCAAGCTGCCCGAGGCTTCGCGCCTGTACCTGCAGGCCGCCGAAGCCGGCCAGGACGTGGGCCTGGCCGAACTGGCGACCCGCATCTCCCTGCTGGCCAACGACGACGAACGCGCCATCCGCGCGCTGAAGCTGTGGAAGCAGCGCGCCCCCGAATCGCTGGCCATGCGCGCCGCCCAGGCCACCCTGGCCCTGCGCGATGGCCGTGAGCGCCCGGCCCGGCGCGAACTGGAATCCCTGCTGCGCGATCCCGATCCGCAGGCCTGGCGCTATGCGCTGACCGCGCTCGGCAGCGGCGGCCGCGATCCGGCGCTATCGGCCAAGCTGCTGGGCCAGCTCCTGGACGACAAGGCCCTGCCGAACGAACTGAATGTCTGGCTGGCCTTCGGTGGACTGGCCCAGTCGCTGGACCAGCCGGCGCTGGCCGAGCGCATCGTCGGCGAAGTCATCCAGCGCTTCCCGGTCAATCCCCGGGTCGCGCTGTTGCACGCCGGTCAGCTGCGCCAGGCCGGCAAGACCGACCAGGCCCGCCAGGTCCTGGAGGGTCTGCGCCAACAGGCCGATGTCGACCCGAATGTGCGCTTGGGCGCGGCAGCCGAATTCGACGCGCTGGGCCTGCCGGTGCAGGCCGCGGCCACTCTGGCCCACGGCCCGCAGGACACGCGTACCTATGGCCTGCGGGCTTCGCTGCTGGCCAAGGGTGAGGACACCGCGGGCCTGACCAAGCTGTATGACGAGGCCAAGGCGGCCAGTGCCGATGCGCAGGATCCGGCCCAGCGCCTGCTGCTGGGCCAGATCGCCGAATACCTCAAGCGGCCGCAGGACGCGCTGGACTGGTACCAGGGCGTGGGCAGTGGCGAACACCAGGTCGAAGCCCGCCTGCGCGCGGCCAACGTGCTGTTCCAGCTGGAGCGCAAGGACGAGGCGTTCGGCCTGGTGCATGCCATGCAGGCCGATGCCAGCGTCGATGACGATGCCCGCCGCGATGCCTATCTGCTCGAGGCCGACCTGCGCCAGAAGAGCGACGACGATGCCGGCGAACTGGATGCGCTGGCCCGCGGCCTGGCGGCCTATCCGGACGACAACGCCATCCTGTATGCGCGCGGCCTGGCCTGGGAGCGGCGCGACCGCATCGACCGGGCCGAGGCCGACCTGCGCCGCGTGCTGATCACCGATCCGGCCAATACCGCCGCGCTCAATGCGCTGGGCTACACCCTGGCCGATCGCACCGATCGCTACAAGGAAGCGCTGGAGCTGATCGATCGTGCCCGCGCCGCCGAGCCGGACGAGCCGGCCATCCTCGACAGCTATGGCTGGGTGCTCTATCGCATGGGGCGCAGGGACGAGGCCCTGGTCCAGATCCGGCGCGCCTTCACCCTGATGAAGGATCCGGAGATCGCCGCGCACCTGGGCCAGCTGCTGTGGGAGCAGGGCCACAAGGACGAGGCGCGTCACTATTTCGACGAGGCGCGCAAGCTGGATCCTGAAAACCGCTCGCTGCTGCGCGCGCTGGACAAGACCGGCGCATGAGCAGGCCGTTGCACTGGCTGGTCGCGCTGTCCGTCGTGCTGCTGCTGGCGGGTTGTGCGGGTACCGCGATCCGCAAGCCATCGCCGCCGGCGGTCGACGCCTCGGTCGCGGCGCAGGCGCAGTCCGCGCGCGTTCAATGGCTTGCCGGCCATCGCGCCTGGTCGCTGGAAGGCCGGGTTGCGATCCGCCGGGCGGACAAGGGGGGCAGTGGCCGGATCGACTGGACCCAGCGCGGTGACACCTTCGACGTCGCGCTCAGCGCGCCGATCACCCGCCAGAGCTGGCGGCTGACCGGCGATGGCGCCGGCGTGGTGCTGGACGGGCTGGAAGGCGGCCCGCGCCGCGGCACTGATGCCGGACAGCTGCTGCTGGAGGCCACCGGCTGGGAAATCCCGGTGCAGGCGCTGGCGTACTGGATCCGGGGGCAGGCCGCGCCGGCGCTGGCCACAGCCGATCTTCAGTACGGTGCGGACGGCAACCTGGCCGCGCTGAACCAGGGCGGCTGGCGCATCGCCTATACCGGCTGGCTGGCTGCCGCCGGCGACGTGCCGGCCATGCCGGCGCGGATCGAGGCCGAGCGCGGCGATTCGCGCGTGCGCCTGATCGTGGACGCCTGGCAGCAGGGCGCCGGGACGCCATGAGCGATCCAGTCGAATCGGGGCGCTGGTCCTGGTGGCCGGCCCCGGCCAAGCTGAACCTGTGTCTGCGCATTACCGGCCGCCGCGCCGACGGTTACCACGACCTGCAGAGCGCCTTCCGCCTGCTGGACTGGGGTGACCGGGTCGGCGTCCGGGTGCGCACCGACGGTGCGGTGGCGCGGGTCGGAACATCGGTGCCGGGCGTGGCCGAGCCGGACGACCTGCTGGTCCGGGCCGCCGTGCTGCTCAAAAACCACGCCAATGTCGCCGAAGGCGCAGATATCAGCGTCGAAAAACACATCCCGGCAGGTGGCGGGTTCGGCGGCGGCTCGTCCGATGCGGCCACCGTCCTGCGGGTACTGGACCGATTGTGGGGACTGGACCTGGGCGAGGACGCACTGGCCGGGCTCGGCCTGGCGCTGGGCGCTGACGTGCCGGTGTTCGTCCGTGGCCGCAACGCCTGGGCCGAGGGCGTGGGCGAGCGGCTCACCGCGCTGGACCTGCCGCCAGCCTGGTACGTGCTGGTCGACCCGGGGATCCACGTGGCCACGGCCAAGTTGTTCGCAGCGCCGGATTTGACGCGCACTGCCGCACCCGTGAAAATAGCCGACTTCCTTTCCGGATCCGTGCCCGACAACGTGTTCGAGCCGGTGCTGCGGCGTCGTGAACCTGCCATCGAGGCGGTATTCACCACGCTCTCGCGCATCGGGACGCCACGACTGACGGGGACGGGCAGCGGCTGTTTCGTGGAGTTCGCAAGCCTTCAGGCCGCACAGGCCGGACTGGCCTTGCTGCCTGCGGATCTACGCGGCTGGGTAGTGGCAGGCGCGGCGCGGTCGCCCCTGCTGGATGCGCTGGAAAGGGACACGCAGGACAACAACTGATTCATTGGGGCGTCGCCAAGTGGTTAAGGCACCGGGTTTTGATCCCGGCACTCGCAGGTTCGAATCCTGCCGCCCCAGCCAGTTCCGCCCGTGCGCAAAGGACCCGCGTTCCGTTCCGCCCACCGCTGTCCATCGAGATATCCACGTGCAAGACGAACGCAGCCTGCTGGTCTTTTCCGGCAATGCCAACAAACCCCTGGCCCAGAGCATCTGCCGTGAACTCGGCGTGCGCCCGGGCAAGGCGATGGTCTCGCATTTCTCCGACGGCGAAGTCCAGGTGGAGATCGAGGAAAACGTGCGCCGGCAGGAGGTGTTCGTCATCCAGCCCACCTGCGCGCCCACGGCCGAGAACCTGATGGAGCTGCTGGTGCTGATCGACGCGCTCAAGCGCGCCAGCGCCGCTAGCGTCACCGCGGTGGTGCCGTATTTCGGCTACTCGCGCCAGGACCGCCGCCTGCGTTCCTCGCGGGTGCCGATCACGGCCAAGGTGGCGGCCAAGATGTTCAGCGCGGTCAACGCCGACCGCGTGCTGACCGTGGACCTGCACGCCGACCAGATCCAGGGCTTCTTCGATATCCCGGTGGACAACGTGTACGCCTCGCCGCTGCTGCTGGCCGACATCTGGCGTGCCTACGGCACCGACAACATGGTGGTGGTCTCGCCGGACGTGGGCGGCGTGGTCCGCGCCCGCGCGGTGGCCAAGCGCCTGGACGATGCGGACCTGGCGATCATCGACAAGCGCCGTCCGCGCGCCAACGTGTCCACGGTGATGAACATCATCGGCGACGTGGAAGGCAAGGCCTGCGTGCTGGTCGATGACATCGTCGACACCGCCGGCACCCTGTGCGCCGCCGCCGCCGCGCTCAAAGAGCGTGGTGCGACCAAGGTCGCCGCCTACTGCACCCATCCGGTGCTGTCCGGCCCGGCCGTGGACAACCTCAACAAGTCGGTGCTGGACGAGCTGGTGGTGACCGACACGATCCCGCTGTCGGCCGCGGCTGCGGCCTGCAGCAAGATCCGCCAGCTGTCGGTGGCCGGGATGCTGGCCGAAACCATCCGTCGCATCGCTTTCGGCGAATCGGTCAGCTCGCTGTACGTGGATTGATCCAGGTTCCGGGCGGTTGCTTTGAAGGCGATCGCCCAACACGGCTCTTCTGGTCGCGGAAGAGTCGCATCGCCGCCGCGAGGCGGTTTTACTCAACCAAAGAAGTGAACAACATGGCTAAGACACATCAAATCAAGGTGGAGCGCCGCGAAGACGAAGGTAAGGGTGCGAGCCGCCGCCTGCGTCACGCCGGTAGCGTCCCCGCCATCGTCTACGGTGGCGACCTCAAGCCGGTCAGCATCCAGCTGAACCACAACGAAGTCTGGACCGCCAGCCAGCACGACTGGTTCTACTCGTCGATCCTGGACCTGAGCCTCAACGGCGACGTGCAGAAGGTGCTGCTGCGTGACATGCAGCGCCATCCGTTCAAGCAGCAGATCATGCACCTGGACTTCCAGCGCGTGAACGACAAGGAAACCCTGCGCACCGCGGTGCCGCTGCACTTCCTGAACCAGGAAACCTCGCCGGCCGGCAAGTCGTCCGAAGTGGTCATCAGCCACGAACTGAATGAAGTCGTGGTCGAGTGCCTGCCCAAGGATCTGCCGGAGTTCATCGAGATCGACCTGGCCAGCCTGACGCTGGGCGACGTGATCCACCTGTCGCAGCTGAAGCTGCCCAAGGGCGTCGAGATCCCCGAGCTGAAGCTGGGCAAGGAGCACGACGTGGCCGTGGTCACCGCCAAGCACGGTCGTGTCGAAGCCGAGCCGGAAGCCGAAGGCGAGGCCTCGGCCGAAGTGCCGGCCGCCAAGGTCGCCAAGGACGAAGGCGAGGCCAAGTGATCCACCGCCTCCGCGCCGGCTGAGGCTGGCGCGGGGGTACGGATCACCGTCTGCATGGAGGGCGTGCGACTCATCGTCGGGCTGGGCAATCCCGGACCCGAACACGCGCGGACCCGGCATAACGCCGGGTTCCGTTTTGTGGACACCCTGGCCGAGCGCCAAGGGCAGCGCTTTGCCGTGGACGCCAAGCTGTTCGGGCTCACCGCCCAGGCCAGCATCAATGGCCAGACGGTGCGGCTGCTGAAGCCTTCGACCTACATGAACCTGTCGGGCAAATCAGTCCTGGCCGCGCTGCGGTTCTGGAAGATCGAACCCGAGCAGGCCCTGCTGGCGCACGACGAACTGGACCTGCCTCCTGGCGTGGCCCGGCTCAAGTTCGACGGTGGCCACGGTGGCCAGAACGGTCTGCGTGACACCATGCAGCTGCTGGGGCACGGGCGATTCGGTCGCCTGCGCATCGGCATCGGTCATCCCGGCCACAAGGACAAGGTCACCGGCTGGGTGCTGGGACGCCCGGGCGCGGACGAGGAGATCCTGATCGGACGGGCAATCGACGAGGCGCTGGAGGTGCTGCCGCTGGCGGTCGCCGGTGATTTCAACGAGGCGATGAAACGCCTGCATACCCCCAAATAGCGAGCCGTTCAACCGTGAGCCGATGCGCATCTGCGTGGGCTGACGGTTACCGGCTTTCGGTTACCGGAGAAATTCCATGGGCATCAAATGCGGCATCGTGGGCCTGCCGAACGTCGGCAAGTCGACCCTTTTCAACGCGCTGACCAAGGCCGGCATCGCCGCGGCCAACTTCCCGTTCTGCACCATCGAGCCCAACGTCGGCATCGTGCCGGTGCCGGATCCGCGCCTGAACGCGCTGGCGGCCATCGTCAAGCCGCAGCGGGTCGTACCGACCGCCGTCGAGTTCGTCGACATCGCCGGCCTGGTCGCTGGCGCCGCCAGCGGCGAGGGCCTGGGCAACAAGTTCCTGTCGCACATCCGCGAAGTCGATGCGATCACCCACGTGGTGCGTTGCTTCGAAAACGACGACGTGATCCACGTGAACAACAAGGTCGACCCGATCTCGGACATCGAGACCATCGATACCGAACTGGCCCTGGCCGACCTGGACAGCGTGGAAAAGGCGCTCAACCGCGCAGAACGCAGCGCCAAGGGCGGCGACAAGGACGCGGCGGCGCGCAAGCCGGTGCTGGCCAAGCTGCTGGCCGCGCTCAACGATGGCATCCCGGCCCGCGGTGCGGGCCTGGACGACGAGGAGAAGGCGCTGGTGCGCGACCTGTTCCTGCTGACCCTCAAGCCGGTGATGTACATCGCCAACGTGCTGGAGGATGGTTTCGAGAACAACCCGCACCTGGACGCCGTGCGCGCACGCGCCGAGAAGGAAGGCGCCCGCGTGGTGCCGGTGTCGGCCGCGATCGAGGAAGAACTCTCGCAGCTGGACGACGAGGACCGCGACGCCTTCCTGGCCGACCTGGGGCTGGAAGAGCCAGGCCTGAACCGGGTGATCTACGCCGCCTACCAGCTGCTGGGCCTGCAGACCTACTTCACCGCCGGCGTGCAGGAAGTGCGCGCGTGGACGGTCAAGGCCGGCTCGACCGCGCCCAAGGCCGCGGCGGTGATCCATACCGATTTCGAGAAGGGTTTCATCCGCGCCGAAACCATGGCCTTTGATGACTTCATCAAATACAAGGGCGAAGCCGGCTGCAAGGAAGCCGGGCGCCTGCGCCTGGAAGGCAAGGAGTACAAGGTGCAGGAAGGCGACATCCTGCATTTCCGTTTCAACGTCTGATCGCGTTGCCGGTGGAATCGAAAAGGCCGCGCATTGCGCGGCCTTTTTCGTGGACGGAGGTTCGAGCCGAGTGTTTAGCGCAGCGATGACCACGCCAGATGCGTCGTCTCTGCCCCTATAGAGCGGAGCTTGCTCCGCTGCTCTTCGACCAGATCATCGGTAAAGCCACAGCGGAGCAAACTCCGCTCTACAGGGACTGTCGCTTCGCCGCAGCGTCAGGCCGGCCTCTCAGCGCTGTCCGGCCAACGCCTGCGCCACCTTCGAGCGCGTCGGCCGGCCTAGCGCCTGGCAGATGAAGTCGCCGGCGTCGGCCAGCTTGTGCAGGTCCACGCCGGTTTCGATGCCCAGCCCGTCCAGCAGGTACAACAAGTCCTCGCTGGCGACGTTGCCGGCCGCGCCGGGCGCATACGGGCAGCCGCCCAGGCCGGCGACCGAGCTGTCGAAGGTCGCCACGCCCAGCTCCAGCGAGGCATACACGTTGGCCAGCGCCTGGCCCCAGGTGTCGTGGTAGTGGCCGGCCAGCTGCGCCACCGGCACACGCTTCATGACCGCTTCGAGCATCGCCCGGGTCTTGCCGGGTGTGCCGATGCCGATGGTGTCGCCCAGCGAGATCTCGAAACAGCCCTGGTCCAGCAGCGCGGCCGCGACATCGGTCACCGCCTGCGGCGCGATGTCGCCTTCGTATGGGCAGCCCAGCACGCAGGACACATAGCCGCGCACCGGGATGCCGTGTTCGCGCGCGGCGCGGGTCACCGCCTCGAAGCGCTGCAGGCTTTCGGCGATGGAGCAGTTGATGTTCTTCTGCGAGAACGATTCGGAGGCCGCGCCGAACACGGCGACTTGGTCGGCGCCGGCGGCCAGTGCAGCTTCGAAGCCCTTCAGGTTCGGCGTCAGCGCCGAATAGATCACGCCTGGCCTGCGCGGGACGCCGCGCATCACCGCCTCGTGGTCGGCCATCTGCGGCACCCACTTGGGCGAGACGAAGGCGGTGGCCTCGATGTGGCGCAGGCCGGCGTCGGCCAGGCGCGCGATCAGCTCCAGCTTGGTCTGGGTGGACACCGTGCCCGGCTCGTTCTGCAGGCCGTCGCGCGCGCTCATCTCCACCAGCTTCACCCGGGCGGGCAGGGCACTCACGGCGTGGCCTCGAACTCGACCAGCAGCGCTTTTTCCGCGACCAGGTCGCCGACTTTGCACAGCACCCGCGTCACTGTGCCCGGCGCCGGCGCGCTGACGGTGTATTCCATCTTCATGGCCTCCATCACCAACAGCGGTGCGCCGGCGGCGACCTGCGCGCCGTCATCGACCAGCACCGCGATGATTCGGCCCGGCATGGGCGCGCTCAATCCGCCATGCGCATCGGCGCCAGTGGCGGTATGGGCCAACGGATCGACCGGCGTCAGCACGGTGTGGCCATCGGCGGTGAACGCGTGCAGCGCGCCGGCATCGTCGCTGATCACAGTGGCGTGGCCCTGGCGCGTGCCGCGCTGGTAGCGCAGGGCAGCGCCGTCGACGGACAGTGCGCGCACCGGCATGTCGTCCAGCAGCAGGCCGCCCCCGCCGTCATGGTGCAGGCTGACGCGGTGCGTGGCCCCTGCGCCGTCGCGAAAATCCAGGGAACGCGTGGCGGACCCGTTGATACGCCAGCCGTCAGCCGCGCCCCAGGGACTGTGCGGATCGACGCCGCCGTGCGCGCGAACCGTGGCCCGATGCGCGTCATGGCGCAGGGTCCACAGTGCTGCGATGGCCAGTGCATCCTTCGGTAGCGCGGCGTCGCTGCCGAGCAGCTGCGGCAGGGCGCGTTCGATCAGGCCGGTGTCGTAGCCGCCGGCGCGGACCTGGGGATGCGCGATCAGCCGCGACAGGAACGCCACGTTGTTGCCGACTCCGACGATCCGGGTGCCGGCCAGCGCCTGCTGCATGCGCGCCAGCGCCGCCTCGCGGCTGACGTCCCAGACGATCAGCTTGGCGATCATCGGATCGTAGTCCGGGCCGATGACATCGCCGGCCTCCACGCCGGTATCGATGCGCACGTGGCGCAGCGCGGTGGGAAAATGCAGGTGCCTGAGCGTGCCGGTCGAGGGCAGGAAGCCGGTGTCGGGCTGCTCGGCATAGAGCCGCACCTCGATGGCATGGCCCTGCAGCGGGATCGCATCCTGCGCCAGCGGCAGGCGCTGCCCGTCGGCCACGCGCAGCTGCCATTCGACCAGGTCCTGGCCGGTGATCAGCTCGGTGACCGGATGCTCCACCTGCAGCCGGGTGTTCATTTCCATGAAGTAGAACGCGCCGTCGGCATCGACGATGAATTCCACCGTGCCGGCGCCGACATAGCCCACCGCGCGCGCGGCATTGACCGCCGCGGTGCCGATGGCGCTGCGGAAGGCCGCGCTGATGCCGGGCGCCGGCGCTTCCTCGACCACCTTCTGGTGGCGGCGCTGGGCCGAGCAGTCGCGCTCGTACAGGTGCACCACGTGGCCGTGCGTGTCGCCGAAGACCTGGACCTCGATGTGGCGCGGGCGGACCAGGTATTTCTCCACCAGCACCCGGTCATCGCCGAAGCTGGCCCTGGCCTCGCGCTGGCACGAGGCCAGCGCGGCGTCGAAATCGGCGTCGCGCTCGACCACGCGCATGCCCTTGCCGCCGCCGCCGGCGCTTGCCTTGATCAGCACCGGATAGCCGATCCGCGCCGCTTCCGCACGCAGCAGCGCCGGCGACTGGTCATCGCCGTGATAGCCGGGCACCAGCGGCACGCCGGCGGCCTGCATCAGTGCCTTGGCCGCGGACTTGGAGCCCATCGCCTCGATCGCCGACACTGGCGGTCCGATGAAGATCAGCCCCGCGTCGGCGCAGGCACGGGCGAAATCGGCGTTCTCCGACAGAAAGCCATAGCCGGGATGCACCGCCTGCGCGCCGGTCTGCAGGGCGGCGGCGATGACCTTCTCGGCGCTCAGATAGCTTTCGCGCGAGGCGGCCGGGCCGAGCCGGACCGCCTCGTCGGCCAGGCGCACGTGGCGCGCATTGGCATCGGCATCGGAATACACCGCCACCGTGGCGATGCCGAGGCAGCGGCAGGTGGCGATGATGCGGCAGGCGATCTCGCCGCGGTTGGCGATCAGCAGCTTGTCGAACACGGGTCAGGGCCTCCAGTGCGGGGGGCGCTTGGCGAAGAAGGCGGCGATGCCTGCGCGCGCCTCGTCGCTGCCGCGCGCGGTGGCGATGCGTGCGGTGGTGTCGTCGATCAGCGCTTGATCGATCGGGCGGCCGGCCACCTCGCGCACCAGCCGCTTGCAGGCGGCCTGGGCTTGCGGTGCACCGGCCAGCAGCGTATCGGCCAAGGCCTGGACGCGGGCGTCCAGCTGTCCGGCTTTACAGACTTCGTGGACCAGCCCCAGCTGCAGCGCCTGGGCCGCATCGAACCGTTCGCCGGTCAGGAAATAGCGCTGCGCGGCGCGCGCGCCGATCGCGCGGATCACATACGGGCTGATCGTGGCCGGGATCAGTCCCAGCCGCACCTCGGTCGTGCCAAAGGTGGCTTCCGGCGTGGCCAGCACCAGGTCGCAGGCGGCGACCAGCCCGGTGCCGCCGGCCAGCGCGGCGCCGTGCACGCGGGCGATGGTCGGCTTGGCGCAGTTGGCCAGCGTGGACAGCATCGTCGCCAGCGCGCCGGCATCGCGCAGGTTATCGTCATGACTGAAGCCGGCCATGCGCCGCATCCAGTCCAGGTCGCCGCCGGCGCAGAAACTTTTCCCGCGGCCGGCCAGCACGATCACGCGCACCGAGTCGTCGGATTCCAGCGTGCCGATGGCCTCGGTCAATGCCGCGATCAGGTGTTCATCGAAGGCGTTGTGCACTTGCGGCCGGTTGAGCCACAGCGTGGCGACCGCGCCGTCGTGTTCGATCTGCAGGTTTGGTTCGTCCATTGCCCTGATGCCTTACATGCGGAACACGCCGAAGCGTGTCGGCGCGATCGGTGCGTTCAGCGCCGCCGCCAGCCCCAGGCCCAGCAGGCGTCGGGTCTGGGCGGGATCGACGATGCCGTCGTCCCACAGCCGCGCGGTGGCGTAGTAGGGATCGGACTGGATGTCGAACTGCGCGCGCGTGGGCGCCTTGAAGGCTTCTTCTTCTTCCAGGCTCCAGGCCTTGCCCTGCTTTTCCAGCGCATCACGGCGCACGGTGGCCAGCACCGAGGACGCCTGTTCGCCGCCCATCACCGAGATGCGCGAGTTCGGCCAGCTCCACAGAAATCGCGGCGAATACGCACGGCCGCACATGCCGTAGTTGCCGGCGCCGTACGAGCCGCCGATCAGCACGGTGAACTTGGGCACCGAGGTGGTCGCCACCGCGGTCACCAGCTTGGCGCCGTCCTTGGCGATGCCGCCGTTCTCGTAGGAACGGCCGACCATGAAGCCGGTGATGTTCTGCAGGAATACCAGCGGGATGCCGCGCTGCGAGCACAGCTCGACGAAGTGCGCGCCCTTGAGCGCGCTCTCGGAAAACAGGATGCCGTTGTTGGCGACGATGCCGACCGGATAGCCGTGGATATGCGCGAACCCGGTGACCAGGGTGGTGCCGTAGCGCGCCTTGAATTCGTCGAAGCGCGAGCCATCGACGAGCCGGGCGATGACCTCGCGCACGTCGTAGGGCTTGCGCGTGTCGGATGGGATCACGCCGTAGAGTTCGGCAGGGTCGTACAGCGGCTCTTCCGGGCTCTGCAGCTGCACCTGCGGTGCGATGCGCGGGCCGAGGTTGGAGACGATCTGGCGCAGCAGCGACAGCGCGTGGTGGTCGTTGTCGGCCAGATGATCGGCCACGCCGGACAGGCGCGTGTGCACGTCGGCGCCGCCCAGGTCCTCGGCGCTGACCACCTCGCCGGTGGCCGCCTTCACCAGTGGTGGGCCGCCCAGGAAGATCGTGCCCTGGCCCTGCACGATGATGGTCTCATCGCTCATCGCCGGCACGTAGGCGCCACCGGCCGTGCACGAGCCCATGACGCAGGCGATCTGCGGAATGCCCGCGGCCGACAGCTGCGCCTGGTTGTAGAAGATCCGGCCGAAATGCTCCTTGTCCGGGAACACCTCGTCCTGCATCGGCAGGAACGCGCCGCCGGAATCGACCAGGTACAGGCAGGGCAGGTGGTTCTCGCGGGCGATTTCCTGCGCGCGCAGGTGCTTCTTGACGGTGATCGGGTAGTAGGTGCCGCCCTTGACCGTGGCGTCGTTGGCCACGATCACGCATTCGCGGCCCTGGACCCGGCCGATGCCGCCGACCACGCCGCCGCAGGGCACCTGGTCCTGGTACATGCCGTGGGCGGCCAGCGGCGAGAATTCCAGGAACGGCGCGCCGGGGTCGATCAATGCATCGATGCGGTCGCGGGCCAGCAGCTTGCCGCGGCCGGTGTGCCTGGCCCGCGCGCTTTCGCTGCCGCCCAGCGCGGCCTGCGCGGTGCGCTGGCGCAAGGTATCGACCTGGGCCTGCAGGGCGGCGCGGTTGGCCTGGAAGGCTGCGTCGTCGGTGCGCAGTTTCGAGGTGATGACACTCATCGTGGTGCGTTCCTCAACCCTGGCCGACCAGTTCGCGGCCGATCAGCATCCGCCGGATTTCCGAGGTGCCGGCGCCGATCTCGTACAGCTTGGCGTCGCGCCACAGCCGCCCGGTCGGGTACTCGTTGATGTAGCCGTTGCCACCCAGCGACTGGATCGCCTGGCCGGCCATCCAGGTCGCTTTTTCGGCGCTGTACAGGATCGCGCCGGCGGCATCCTTGCGCGTGGTCTCGCCGCGGTCGCAGGCCTTGGCCACCGCGTAGACGTAGGCGCGGCAGGCGTTGAAGCCCACGTACATGTCGGCCAGCTTGCCCTGCATCAGTTCGAACTCGCCGATCGGGCGGCCGAACTGGCGGCGTTCGCGCACATAGGGCAACACCACGTCCAGGCAGGACGCCATGATCCCCAGCGGGCCGCCGGACAGCACCACGCGTTCGTAGTCCAGGCCGGACATCAGCACCTTGGTGCCCTGGTTGAGGCCGCCCAGGATGTTCTCCTCCGGCACTTCGCAATCGTTGAACACCAGTTCGCAGGTGTTGGAGCCGCGCATGCCCAGCTTGTCCAGCTTCTGCGCGGTCGAGAATCCCTTGAAATCCCGCTCCACGATGAACGCGGTGATTCCGCGCGGGCCGGCGTCCGGATCGGTCTTGGCGTAGACGATCAGGGTATGCGCGTCGGGCCCGTTGGTGATCCACATCTTGCTGCCGTTGAGCACGTAGCGGTCGCCCTGCTTATCGGCGCGCAGCTTCATGCTGACCACGTCCGAGCCGGCGCCGGTCTCGCTCATCGCCAGCGCGCCGATGTGCTCGCCGCTGACCAGCTTGGGCAGGTAGCGCGATTTCTGCGCGGGCGTGCCGTTCTTGCGCAGCTGGTTCACGCACAGGTTCGAATGCGCGCCGTAGGACAGGCCGATGGCCGAACAGGCGCGGGAAACTTCCTCCATCGCCACCACATGCGCCAGGTAGCCCATCTGGGTACCGCCGTATTCCTCCTCGACCGTCAGCCCCAGCAGGCCCATGTCTCCCAGCTGCGGCCACAGCTGGTTGGGGAAGGCGTTGTCACGGTCGGCGCTTTCGGCCAGTGGCGCGATCACGCTGCTGGCAAAGCTGTGGACCGCATCACGCAGCTGGTCGATGTCCTGGCCAAGGTCGAAACTGAAGTCGTGGGTCATGGAGGTCCTGAATCGGCGGGGCCGTGATCGAGCATCGCACGGCAAAAGCGGGGCAGGCTGACGTTCCTTCGCAGCACAGGCACGCTGCAGGGCAACATCGGCGCTTCCCGTAACGCCGCTTGCCTGCCACAATGCGCGCCCCTGCGGCCGGCCGTCGTGAGGGCGCCGGTCCATCGGCGCGGTGCACTTTCGGGTGCACCGGGAGTGAGAGGCAAAAAACCGGTGCTCAGTCGTTGACAGCGCATCGATCTGGCGCCAGAATCTCCGGCTGTTTCACCCCGACCCCAACAGGTCGGACCCAGGCAAGACCGGAGGGATACCCAAGCGGCCAACGGGGGCAGACTGTAAATCTGCTGGCTTACGCCTTCGGTGGTTCGAATCCACCTCCCTCCACCAGCGTTTCATCAGGTTTTTGTTGTTGCGGTATCCCGGCGCGGGAGTAGTTCAACGGTAGAACCTCAGCCTTCCAAGCTGATGGTGCGGGTTCGATTCCCGTCTCCCGCTCCATTGAACTTCCGCTCCGTCGTCGCCAGGTTCCACCGCAGCGACACAAGGTTTCACGCTCACGTAGCTCAGTCGGTAGAGCACCTCCTTGGTAAGGAGGAGGTCGAAGGTTCGATTCCTTTCGTGAGCACCATCCAAGCAGTTGAGTTTCATCCTCTTATCTAACGATCCGAGAATACGCAGCCATGGCAAAGGGTAAGTTCGAGCGCACCAAGCCGCACGTGAACGTGGGCACCATCGGTCACGTTGACCATGGCAAGACCACGCTGACCGCCGCACTGACCAAGGTCGGCGCCGAGCGTTTCGGC
>Ga0160456_100132_pt1 | contig 70951 bp, 63 predicted proteins | sample HID1972K_E6MG_FD_108261 | JGI IMG/M metagenome (GOLD analysis project Ga0160456, IMG submission 108261) | Enriched pill bug-associated microbial communities from UW Madison campus, WI, USA - HID1972K_E6 MG | ecosystem: Host-associated > Arthropoda: Insects > Digestive system > Unclassified ... | reverse complement strand
CGGTTCCCGGTTCCCGGTTCCCGGTTCCCGGTTCCCGGTTCCCGGTTCCCGGTTCCCGGTTCCCGGTTCCCGGTTCCCGGTTCCCGGTTCCCGGTTCCCGGTTCCCGGTTCCCGGTTCCCGGTCGCTGAAGCTCAGCTCGGCGTCCAGTGTCAGGGCGACATAATCCTCGTTGAGCGCCGCATCGGCTTCGATCTCGTCGCGCTCCCACACCAACCCAAGCTGGCGCTCGGCATCGCGGCGTTGCAACAGACGGATCAGCGCGTCACGCTCAAGGTGGTCGTATCTGGACATGCGGGTCTGAGATTCTAGTTGGAGGATAACACCGGTTCGCCGCTGCCAAGCAGCGCAAACAATGGGCGGTTGACGTAGTAGTTGTTGCGGCCGACGCGGATCTTGTCGAGCACGCCGTCCTCGGCCAGCTTGTCGAGATAGCGCGTAGCCGTCAGCCGCGAAACACCAAGCTCGCGTTGCGCAAACTCAACCCGGGTGTAAGGGTGGTTGAACAGGTTGTTGATCAGGTCCTGGCTGTAGAACCGATAGTTGTCACGGATGCGCTGCTTGGTGGCCTGCAGCAGCTCCTTGATGGCCTGCACGGTGGCAATGGTCTCGACGGCCGTACTGGCGACGGCACCGAGCATGTACAGCACCCAGTCCTCCCAGGCGTCGTCCTCCCGGACAGCCTGCAGCAGGCGGTAATAGTCGGGTTTGGTGCGCACGATGTGGCGGCTGAGGTACAGCACGGGGATATCGAGCAGGCCTTCCTTTACCAGGTAAAGCACGTTGAGGATGCGTCCGGTGCGACCGTTGCCAGCATAGAAGGGATGGATGCTTTCGAACCGGTGATGGATCAGCGCCATCTTCACCAGCGGATCGATCGCGAAGGCAGGCTCGTCATGGATGAAGCTCTCCAGTTCGCCCATCAGGCGTTGCACCTCGTTGGCCTCCTGCGGAGGCTCGTATACCAGCCTTCCAGCATCATCGCGCAGGGCCGTGCCAGGCAGCTTGCGGAAGCCCGCGCGGTTGCTCTCGAGTTGTTGCTGGATGTCGAGCAAGGTATTGAGCGTCAGCAGACCGCTATCACGCACCTGCGCATAGCCTGTACGCAGCGCCTGCCGATAGCGCAGGACTTCCTTGACCGCCGTCCCTTGGGCATCGGCTGCGTCGTCATCCTGATACAGGTCGTCCTGGGTCGTGACGATGTTCTCGACGGCCGAACTGTCGCGCGCTTCCTGCAGGGTCAGCGTGCTGATCAGGATGTTCTGGTTGGGGATGCTGGCCGCCAGGCCCTTCAATTCCGCCAACGCGCGGCTCGCGGTGTTGAGGCGCTTGAGAATGCGCGGTGCATCGAAGCGGGCCGGATCGAGCTCATGCAGCGCCGGAATCGGCATGGCGACGCATCCATGTATAGAAAATGCATATTTGTATACATGTTTGCCGCGACATGTTCAATTAATGCATCTCTGCAGACATGTACACCTGACATGCCAAGGGCCGGACGAGCCGGCCCTTGCCTGATTCAAAGCAAGGCCTGGCGCGTCACCACACCACTTCGGCCATCGAACAGTTCAGGCCCGAGCCGATGCCCAGCAGGGCGATGCGGTCGCCCTTCTTCAGGCGGCCCAGTTCCTTGAGCTTGCTCAGCACGATCGGCACCGAGGCCGGACCAATATTGCCGTGCTCGCCGAAGATGGTCATGACCTTCTTCGGGTCGATGCCGAAGGATTTCACGAATGCGGCGGTGTGCGGCAGGCTGACCTGGTGGATGACGAACTGGTCCAGCTCGTCCACCGCCCAGCCCATGGCCTGCTTGGCGGCCACGAAGGTCTTCTGCGCCAGCTTGATGCCTTCGATCAGCAGCATCTTGGTGTCGGTGACCATGCGGTCCAGGTTGCCGCGGCACAGCTTGTTCCACTCGGTGGCCGAGCGGGTGACGCCGCCCTTGTAGATCGGCGCGTTGGGCACCAGCTCGCGGCGCGCCATCACCATCGCCGCGGCGCCGCAGCCCAGGGTCAGGGCCGCCAGCTCATCGCGGAACTCGGCTTCGGTCACGTTGGGCGAGGTCATGCGCTCCAGGGTCTTTTCGTAGACCAGGTTGGCGGTCTCGCCATCGACGACCAGCGCGTAGTCGATCTCGCCGCGCTCGAGCATGCGCGCGGCAATGTCCATGCCGTTGATGAACGCCAGGCACGCATTGGCCACGTCAAAGGCCATGCACAGGTCGCTGACGCCCAGGTTGCCGGAGACGATCGAGGCGGTCGAGGGCTCCAGGAAGTCGCGGCTGACCGAGGTGTTGATCAGCAGGCCGATCTTGTCGGCGGTGATGCCGGCATCGTCCAGCGCCTTGCGCGCCGCCATCGTCGCCGCATCCGAGGCCTGCGTCTCGTCGTCCCACAGGCGCCGCGCATGGATGCCAGCGACGTCGTTGAGCACGTCGGTCTTGATCCCCAGCCGGTCAAAGGTCGGCTGCAGGCGGACGTTGATTTCGGTGGAGGTCAGCGTATGCGGCGCATCGACATGCGCCAGTCCCGCGATGGAGACGTTCTGGAAAAGCATTGGACGGGTGCCCAGGCTCAGGCGAAGGGGCGCCAAGGGTAGCCGGTTCCGGGGGTTAACGCATCTTTGACGCAGCGCAACGCCGGCATCATCGCCGGCTACGTCGCCCTACGGGTCAGTATCGTGCCGGCGCCAGCCGGCTGCTCAGCGGCAGCGGTACGCGCCGAAGCGCTGCTCGCCGTCGGTGGGCTGGGTCATCGGCTGGATCGTGTCGGCCTGCAGGCTCATCGCCTCGTTGCGGGCCAGGGTTTCCAGCTCGTCGCGGACCTTGACGTCGTTGCGCTGGTAGAAGGCGACCCGGTCCTTCACCGAGACGGCCACCTCGCCCAGCTTCTGGCAGCTGTTGGGGGCGTCGGCGGGAATGACCTTGATCACGTTGGCCTGCGGGGACAGTTCCACCCAGGTGCAGGCGGACAGGACGGGCAGCAGGGCGGCAAGGACGATCAGGCGCATGGGACTTAGTCGAGAGCGGCGGGAAAGTCCGCATGGTGCCGCAGCGCAGATGAACGGGGAAGGGCGCGTTGGCCGTCAACCGTGCGCTCACGAAAAAGCCCCGGACCGCACAGGGGCGGACCGGGGCTCGGGGTCACGAGGACGACGGCTGGATGCCTACTTGGCTGGCGTAGCCTGCGCGGCGGCGGCCGTGACCGGCTGGCCGTCGGCGTCGACCACGGTGACCTCGCCCAGCTTCAGCGCGCGCACCGGCGCCTCGATCTTGGACAGGTCACCGACGATGACCCAGGTCAGCGCGTTCGGGTCGATGCCCTTGGCCGCGGCGCTGGCCTGTGCCGGGGTGAACGCCTCGACCTGCGCGTTGCGCACCTGCACCCAGTTGTCCGGGCGTCCATAGCGGACGATCCCGCCGATGGTGCTCATCACCGCCGAGGCGGTTTCGTAGGCACCGGGCTGGCTGCGCAGTTCGTTGGCGACGATCTTGTCGATCTCGGCCGGGGTGGCCGGGGCCTTGCCGGTGGTGTATTCGGCGATCTCGCGCTGCATCTCGGCCACCGACTCGGCGGTCTTGTCGATCTGGACCGGGGCGATGGACAGGAACGGACGCTGGCCGAGCGCGCCGGCGACCACGGTGCGGGCACCGTAGGACCAGTGCTTGTCCTCGCGCAGGTTCATGTTCAGGCGCGAGGTGAACGCACCACCCAGCACCTCGTTGCTCATCTCCAGCTTGACCGCGCCGGGGTCCTTGCTGGATGGCAACAGTTCGCCGGCATAGATGTTGGCCTGGACCGCGCCGGGCTGGTCGATCAGGAACACCCGCGGCTTGGCCGGGCGCTCCACTTGCGGGACCGCCACGCCGGCCTTGGCTTCGCCTTGGCCCTTCCAGTCGCCGAAGTACTTGTCCAGCACCGGCACGATCTGGGCCAGGGTGGTGTCGCCGACCACGATCACCGTGGCTTTCTCCGGACGCAGCCACTGCTGCTGGTAGTTCAGCAGGTCCTGACGCTCGATCGAGGTGATCGCGCTTTCGGTGCCGGTGCCGGTGAAGGGGATGCCGTAGGGATGGCTTTCGCCGTACAGCAGCGGCGGCAACACGCGCAGCGCGGCGGTCTGAGGACGCGCCTTTTCCTGGGCGATGCCGGCGATCCACTGGGCCTTGACCCGGCTGATCTCGGCCGGCTCGAAGCGCGGCGCGCGCAGCATGGTCGAGAACAGGCCGACCGATGCGTCCAGGTTTTCCTTCAGCGCCGACAGCGAGGCGCTGGCGCCGTCCAGCGAGGCGCCGGCTTCCAGCGAGGCGCCCAGTTCCTCGGCGCGCGACTTGAAGGCCAGCGAGCCCAGCTCGCCGGCACCTTCGCCCAGCATCGCGGTGGCAAAGCCGGCGGTGCCCAGCTTGCCGCCGTGGTCGCTGGCGTAGCCGCCGTCGAACTCGTAGCTGATGTCCACCACCGGGATCTCGTGGCGCTCGGCCAGGACCACGGTGCTGCCGTTCTTCAGCGTGGCGCGCTGCAGGGCCGGGAACTTCAGGTCGGGGAAGGTCTCCACCTTCGGCACGCCGGCCTTGCGGTCCACGGCGGTGGCGGCGGTGGTGTATTTGGCGTCGGGCCTGGGCGCGGCGAAGGCCGCCGGCTTGACCGATGCTTCTTCGACCAGCGGCTGGCGGGTGCCCGGCTTGACCACGAAGGTGTGGCTCGGGTTGCCCAGCCATTGGGCGGCGGCATCGCGCACCTGGGCGATGGTGGCGTTGTCGATGTTGGCCAGCGATTCGCGGAAGCAGCCCGGATCGCCGGTGAAGGTGGCGCATGAAGCCAGCGCGTCGGCCTTGCCGCCGAAGCCGCCGATGCGCTCGATGCCGCGGATGAAGCCGGCGCGGTAGTTGGTCTTGGCGCGCTCCAGTTCCTCGGCCGTCGGGCCGTCCTTGATCAGGCGCGCCAGTTCCTCGTTGACGACCGCCTCGACCTTGGCCTCGTCCACGCCCTGCTTGACCATGGCGCGGATCGAGAAGCTGCCGCCCAGCTGCGAGTTGTAGTTGGCCGTGCCGATGCTGTCGACCAGCTGGTCCTGGTGGACCAGGCGCGCATCCAGGCGCGAGCTGGCGCTGCCGCCCAGCACGTCGGAGACCAGGTCCAGCAGGTCGGCATCGCGGGTGGCGGCCTGGGGCACGTTCCACAGGCGCTGCACCATCACCTGCGGCACCTTGTCCTCCAACTCGGTGCGGCCGGACTGCTTGAGCACGGCCGGGTCGACCTTGGGCTGGGCCATGGTCGGGGTGGCCGGGATGTCGCCGAAATACCGGGTGACCTTTTCCTTGGCCGTGGCCAGGTCGATGTCGCCGGCCAGCACCAGCACGGTGTTGTTGGGGCCATACCAGGTCTTGAACCAGGTCTTGACGTCGTCCAGCGAGGCCGCGTCCAGATCATTCATCGAGCCGATCGTGGTGTGGTGATACGGATGGCCGACCGGATACATCGTGCGCGCGGTGATCTGCCGCAGCTGGCCGTAGGGCTGGTTCTCGCCCTGGCGCTTCTCGTTCTGGACCACGCCGCGCTGCTCGTCCAGGGTCTTCTGGTCAATCGCGCCGACCAGGTGGCCCATGCGGTCCGATTCCATCCACAGCGCCATGTCCAGCGCGGTGGTGGGCACGTTCTCGAAGTAGTTGGTGCGGTCGGTGTTGGTGGTCCCATTCATGTCGGTGGCACCGGCCTGCTCGAACGGGGCGAAGAATTCGCCAGGCGCGTTCTCGCTGCCGTTGAACATCAAGTGCTCGAACAGATGGGCAAAGCCGCTGCGGCCGGCCGGCTCGTCCTTGCTGCCCACGTGGTACCACAGGTTCACCGCCACGATCGGCGCCTTGCGGTCGGTGTGCACGATCACGCGCAGGCCGTTGGCCAGGGTGAACTGCTCATACGGGATGTCGACCTTGGCCGGCGCGGCGGCGACGACAGGCGCCTGGGCCATGGCGGTGGACGCCACGCCGCCCAGCAGGGCGGTGGACAGGGCGAGGGCGAGCAGACGGATCTGGGGACGCGGCGAAGTACGCATGAAGCTCCTTTTATTCAATGGTGTCCGTGCGGCGCGTGCCGCGGCGGTTCAAAGACAGCCTGTCGATGCTAGGGGCCGGCGGTGCGCATTTCACTAGGCCACAAGCCATGGTCGGACGCTTGCCGGCCGGATCGTCATCCGGGCATGGGGCAGAAAGCCAAACCACATTCAAACCTTCGGCCGTCCGGTCGCATCGGAAGAGGTGTACGCGGACACCACCGCGGACAGCGGACACCGTCCTCTGCAGGACAAAGCCTCAAAAAAAACAAGGACTTGTGGTTGGCATAGCCCCTGCTTCTGTCCTGGATATCCGGCGCCGGTTGACGCCAAATTGAACTAGAGCTGAATCCCATCGGAATTCTTTCATTCCGTGCTTGACCGGCCTGATTAGGTGTTCTACCTTACTACCACACCACACAACGACATCACTACGGAGATATGAAATGAACACCAACGCCCTGCTTCCCCTTGCCGCCGCCACCCTGTTTGCCCTGTGCGCCGGCTCGATGGTTCTGGCCCACCAGGCCCGCTCCAATGCCCCGGTTGCCCAGGCGCCTGCCGCCAGCCATGTGGTTGACCTGCCGGCCGTCAGCGTCCGTCCGGATGCCGCCGATCTGGCGTACTTCCAGGCCACCCAGGCCCGCCGCGTGGTCGATTTGCCGGCTGTGAAGGTGACCCCGGACATGGCCGATCTGGCGTACTACCAGGCGGCGCGCGGTGCCGAACGCGTGGTCACCCTGGCCGCAGTCACCGTTCGCCCGGCCGCCGCCGATCTGGCCTGGTATCTGTCGCATCAGGCCGGCCAGGTGGCCAGCGTGGAGGCCAGCGCCATCCGCCACAGCGCCCAGCAGATGGATGCGCAGATCGCCGCCAGTGCCGCAGCCCTGGTCCGCGCCGCCCGCTGATCCGCAGCGCGGGCACGACGTGCGCATTCCTTAAGCGCCGCGCCCGCCTGCGGAACGAGGCGGTCCTAGCCTCTAGACTTGCCGGGCCCTCGGTTTCCGCCCCGCCCCTATGCTTTCCCCGCGACATCCCGCATTTCGTTCCATCGCCGCTGCAACCGCTGTCCGTGCCGCATGAGCGCGCCGTTCCAGCTCGATGTGCTGCTCTACCAGCCCGAGATCCCGCCCAACACGGGCAATGTGATCCGGCTGTGCGCCAACACCGGCGCGCGCCTGCACCTGATCCGCCCGCTCGGTTTCGCCCTGGAAGACCGCCAGCTCAAGCGCGCCGGGCTGGATTACCACGAGTACGCCGCCCTGCAGGTGCATGACGACCTGCCCGCCGCCCTGGCCGCCATCGCGCCGGCGCGGTTGTTTGCCCTCAGCACCCGAGGCACCCGCCGTTACGACGCGCCGGATTACGGCCCGGGCGACGCCCTGCTGTTCGGCCCGGAAACCCGCGGCCTGCCGGCCGAGGTGCTCGAATCCGTACCGCCCGAACAGCGCCTGCGCCTGCCGATGCGCCCGGACAACCGCAGCCTCAACCTGTCCAACACGGTGGCGATCATGGTGTTCGAGGCCTGGCGCCAGCAAGGCTTCTCCGGCGGCGCCTGAGCTTTCACAAAAATCGCTTGCAATTGTATTGCGTGCGATCTAATCTGCACGCCATGGCTTCCACCGACTCCCCGACCCGCGACCTGCTGCACCTGGATCAGCAGGTGTGCTTTGCGCTGTACTCGGCCAACCTGGCCCTGACCCGGACCTATCGCAGCCTGCTGGCGGACCTGGGCCTGACCTATCCGCAGTACCTGGTGATGCTGGTGCTGTGGGAGCAGGACGGCCAGACCGTATCGGCCATCGGCGAAAGGCTGTTCCTGGACTCGGCCACCCTGACCCCGCTGCTCAAGCGGCTGCAGGCGGCCGATCTGGTGACCCGCACTCGCGCCACTCAGGACGAGCGCCAGGTGGTGATTGGCCTGACCGACGCCGGCAGGGCCCTGCGCGACCGTGCCAAGGCCGTGCCTGAAGGCCTGTTCTGCGCCATGGATTGCCCGCCCGACACCCTGATCCAGCTCAAGGCTCAGCTCGAAGATCTGCGCGACAAGCTGGGCCGCAACGTCTGACCCTTCGCTTCTCTTTTTCCCTCCTCGCGTTACGCCCAAGAAGTCGTGCGCGATTCAATCGCCAACAATCAAAGGCCTCACAATGCAACCCGACAAGATCCTCTATACCGCCACCGCCATCGCCAAGGGCGGCCGTGAAGGCCGCGGCGTCACTCCCGATGGCCCGCTGGACCTACAGCTGTCCACACCGAAGGAACTCGGCGGCGCCGGCGGCCCGGGTACCAACCCCGAGCAGCTGTTCGCCATCGGCTATGCGGCCTGCTTCATCGGCGCGATGAAGGCCGTCGGCGCCCGCGAGAAGATCAAGGTGCCTGATGATGTGGCCATCGAAAGCCATGTCGGCATCGGCCCGTCCGGCAGCGCGTTCGCCATCGCGGTCGAACTGAAGATCGAACTGCCGGGCATGGAGCGCGACGCTGCCCAGGCACTGGTTGATGCAGCCCACCAGGTCTGCCCGTACTCCAACGCGACCCGCGGCAACGTCGACGTGGTCCTGACCCTGGTCTGATCCACCGCATCGCGCAACGCAAAAGGCACGGCGCACGCCGTGCCTTTTTGCTTCGCACGCGGGAGCCGCTTCAGCGGCGATGGGCCTTTGCGATAAGGCCCCATCGCCGCTGAAGCGGCTCCCACGACGGCTAGACGCCCAGATACAGGTCGGCGCTGTTCTTGACCTCTTCCATCACCGCGTAGGTGCGGGCCTCGCGCACGCCGGGCAGCTTCCACAGGATCTTGCCGGCGATCTCGCGGTAGTCGGCCATGTCGGCCGCGCGCAGCTTGATCAGGTAGTCGAAGCCGCCGGCCACCAGGTGGCACTCCATGACCTCGGGCTGGTCTTTGATCGCAGCCTGGAACTGCTCGAGGATGTTGTTTGTAGTCCGGTCCAGCAGAATCTCCACGAACACCAGCATCCCGGCACCGAGTTTCTGCGGATTCAGCCGCGCCCGATAACCGATGATGTAGCCCTCGGCCGTCAGCCGCTTGACCCGCTCCAGGGTGGCGGTCGGCGACAGGTGCACCGCCTCGGCCAGTTTGAGGTTGGTGATCCGCCCGTCTTCCTGCAGCAGGGCGAGGATTCTGCGGTCGGTGCGGTCCAGGGCAGCGGGAAGTTGGCTCATGTGCGGATCATAGCCCTGGTTACCGAACAAAATCCGGTGGCGCCGGGATGAAAATGGCACATCTCCGGCTCACTCCTATTTTGGCGGTCAATCATGCGGCTTCCCAATCCCTACCGTGCCGAGCCGGATGTGCTCGCCCCGCTGCTGCAGCGCCTGCAGACCCTGGACTGGACCGTCGCCAGCGCCGATGCGATCGGCTGGATCGGCCAGGTCCGGGCCAGCAAACCCTCGGCCTTCGCGATGGAAACCCTGCTGCGCGAATTCCCGCTGTCCAGCGCCGAAGGTCTGGCCCTGATGCGCCTGGCCGAGGCGCTGCTGCGCGTGCCCGACGCCGACACCGCCATGACCCTGACCGCCGACCAGCTGGGCCGCGCCGATTTCTCCGGCGCTTCGCAGTCGTGGCTGGCCACGCTGTCCAACCAGGCCATCAGCCTGTCCAAGAAGATGCTGGGCGAGGACGGCCAGAAGGCCGGCTTTTTCGCCAAGATGGGTGCCAAGGCCGTGGTCGCCGCGACCGTGCGCGCGGTGCAGCTGATGGGCAAGCAGTTCGTCATGGGCGAGACCCTGGACGAGGCGCTGGATGACGCCCGCAAGCAGCGCAAGGCACGCAAGGGCCTGCGTTTTTCCTACGACATGCTGGGCGAAGGCGCGCGCACCGATGCCGACGCGCTGGAATACATGCACAAGTACCACGCGGCCATCGCCGCGCTGGCCAAGTCGCGCGACCGCGGCACGCCGGTGGAACAGGCCGACGGCATCTCGATCAAGCTCTCGGCCATCGATGCGCGCTACGAAGCGGTCCAGCACGACCACGTGATGGGGCTGCTGGTGCCGCGCGTGTGCGAGCTGGCCGAAGCGGCGGCCCAGGCCGACCTCAACCTGACCATCGACGCCGAGGAAAGCGAACGCCTGGAGCTGTCGCTGGACGTGTTCGAGGCGGTGGCCACGCAAACGGCGGCCAAGTATCCGCAGTGGCACGGCTTCGGCCTGGCCGTGCAGGCCTACCAGACCCGCGCGCTGCAGACGATCGAGGAAGTGGCCCGCATCGCGCGTGCGCTGAAGGTGCGTTTCATGGTGCGCCTGGTCAAGGGTGCGTACTGGGACTACGAGATCAAGCGCGCGCAGGAACTGGGCCTGGCCGCGTTCCCGGTGTTCACTCACAAGCACCATACCGACCTGTCCTACCTGGCCTGCGCCCAGGCGATGCTGGCCATGCCCGATGCGATCTATCCGCAGATCGCCGGCCACAACGCCGGCACGATCGCCGCGGTGCTGCACATGGCGCGCCAAGCCGGCGTGCCGTTCGAATTGCAGCGCCTGCACGGCATGGGCGATGCGGTGCACGAAGCCGCGCACAAGCAGTATCCGGATGTCGGCCTGCGCGTGTATGCGCCGGTCGGACCGCACAAGGATCTGCTCGCCTACCTGGTGCGCCGCCTGCTGGAGAACGGCGCCAATTCCTCTTTCGTCCACCAGCTGGCCGACGAGTCGCTGCCGCCCGTCGAACTGGTCCAGTCGCCGCTGTACATCGAAACCACCAGCGCGGTGACGCTGCCGCTGGACATCCTGCGCGTGCGTCGCAATACCGCCGGCCTTGATGTGACCTGCAAGTCGATGTCCGCTGCACTGCTGGCGCCGTATGCCAGCACCGCGCTACCGACCCCGGCACTGACCCCGGTCACCCAGATCGACGCGATCGTGCAGGACCTGGCCAGGGGCCAGAAAGCCTGGAACAGGGCCCCGGTCGAAACCCGCGCCGCCGCGCTGGAACAGGCGGCCGAAGTCCTGGAACGCGACATGGCGAAGTGGTGCGCGCTGATCGTGCGCGAAGGCCACCGCACCTGGGGCGATGCGGTGTCCGAAGTGCGCGAGGCGGCCGACTTCTGCCGCTACTACGCGCTGCAGGCGCGCGGCCTGATGGCGCCGCAGGTACTGCCGGGCGTGACCGGCGAGCGCAATACCTATTCGCTGGGCGGTCGCGGCGTGTGGGTGTGCATCTCGCCCTGGAATTTCCCGCTGGCGATCTTCGCCGGGCAGGTGGTCGCGGCGCTGGTCACCGGCAATGCGGTGGCCGCCAAGCCGGCCGAACAGACCCCGGGCGTGGCCGCGGCGATGATCGCGCTGCTGCATGACTGCGGCGTGCCCAAGAACGTGCTGCAGGGCGTGTACGGCGCGGGCGACACCGGCGCGGCGCTGGTCGCGCACCCGCGCATCGCCGGGGTGGCGTTCACCGGTTCGACCCCGGTGGCCAAGGCGATCTCGCGCACGCTGGCCGAGAAGGATGGCCCGATCGTGCCGCTGATCGCCGAGACCGGCGGCATCAACGCCATGATCGTCGACTCCACCGCCTTGCCCGAACAGGTCGTCGATGCGGTGGTGCAGAGCACCTTCCGCAGCGCCGGCCAGCGCTGCTCCGCGCTGCGCGTGCTGTGCGTGCAGGACGACATCGCCGATGGCGTGCTGAAGATGCTCGCCGGTGCGGTCAGCCTGCTCAAGGTCGGCGATCCGGCCCAGCTGTCCACCGACCTGGGCCCGGTGATCGATGCCGAAGCCTTCGCCAAGCTGCAGGACCAGATCGCAGGACTAGAAAGCCGCGCCAGGCTGATCGCGCGCGCGCCACTGCCGTTCGACGCGCTGCCCAACAGCATCGCGCCGGTTGCGTTCGAAGTCGCTTCGCTGGCCGACGCGCGCGAGGAAGTCTTCGGCCCGGTGCTGCAGGTGGTGCGCTGGAGCGGTGATGTCGACATGCTGGTCGAACAGATCGACGCATTGGGTTATGGCCTGACGCTGGGCGTGCAGACCCGCATCGATACCCGCGCCCAGTCCATCGCCGCCGGCGCGCAGGTGGGCAACATCTACGTCAACCGCAACATGATCGGCGCGGTAGTCGGCGTGCAGCCGTTCGGCGGCGAAGGCCTGTCCGGGACCGGCCCCAAGGCCGGCGGCCCGAACTACCTGCCGCGCTTCTGCGCCGAGTACTGCGTGAGCATCAACACCACCGCGGCCGGCGGCGACGTCGAGCTGCTGATGGGCGCGCATTGACCTGCGCTGGAGCCATGCGACGGCACACGCCGTCGCACAAACGCCACGCGCTGTTGAGTTCCCAAACCGCCACCTGAATTAATAAACCGTTACGTACAATATTCAGGAGCGATTGCGTCCGCGCGGCGGAAACTCACCCCCGTACTCGCCGGGGTGGCTCTGGCGAATGCACCGGCGATGCGACCTCTCTCCCGCATTGCCACCCCAAGCCCGACCTCTCCCCAGGTCGGGCTTTTTTTGCGTTCGACCGCGCCTGGCCAGGAAACCGGAACCGCTGACGTCGGGATTTCAAGAAAAAACCCGCGCCAGGACGCGGGTTTTCTTTTTACTGGGAACGCAATGACGTCAACCGACCCCTGGATCAGCTCACCGGATCCTTGAACAGCGTCTCCGGATACTCCGGCTTCTGCTCGCGGGCCAGCAGGCGTTCCAGCCCCTCGCGCGGGCTGATGTCGCCATGCAGGACATCGCCGACCGCCTCGGTGATCGACAGGTCGATCCCGTGCCTGCGCGCCTGGCGCATCACTTCATCGGCCGTCTGCACCGACTCGACCACCTGGCCGATCTCGCGCACCGCATCTTCGATCGACTGGCCACGACCCAGGGCCAGGCCCAGGCGACGGTTGCGCGACAGGTCGCCGGTACAGGTCAGGACCAGATCGCCCAGGCCGGCCAGCCCCATCAGCGTCTCCGGGCGCGCGCCGATCGCCGCGGCCAGGCGCAGCATCTCGTTGAGGCCGCGGGTGATCAGGCCGGCGCGGGCATTGAGGCCCAGGCCCATGCCATCGGCCACGCCGGTGGCCACGGCCAGCACGTTCTTCATCGCCCCGCCCAGCTCGGCGCCGACCATGTCGTTGCCGGTATAGGCACGGAAGGCGGGACCGTGCAGCACGTCGGCGATCTGCTGGCAGAACGCCTCGTCGGCGCCGTGGATGGTCAGCGCCGTGGGCAGGCCCTGCGCGACTTCCTTGGCGAACGACGGACCGGTCACCACCGCCAGCGGCACCTGGGCGCCCAGCACGTCTTCGGCCACTTCATGCAGGAACCGGCTCGATCCCGGCTCGAAACCCTTGGTCGCCCAGCTCACGCCGATGCCGGCCGGCAGCAGCGGCGCCAGTGCGCGCAGGGTTTCGGTGAAGGCATGCGAGGGCACCACCACCAGCACCTGGTCGGCATCGGCCATGGCCGCGGCCAGGTCGGTGGTCGCACGCAGATTTTCGGGAAGCGGGATGCCCGGCAGATAGCGCGGGTTCTCGTGGGCGGCGTCGATGGCCTGGGCCACCGCCGGATCGCGTCCCCACAGCACGGCCTGGTGGCCGTGCCGGGCGATCAGTGCAGCCAGCGCGGTTCCCCAGGAACCGGCGCCGAGTACCGCGACTTTCAAAGGCTTCATTGCATCCCCCTGGCATGGCTCAGGGGGCCAAGCTTAATCACAGACCGCATCAAGATCAGACGTTGCCGACCGGCGGATCGTTCTCGATGGTGCCCTGCTCACCCTGCTGCGAACGCTGACGCAGCGTCTCGGCGTACAGGCCGTCGAAGTTGATCGGCTGCAGGAAGAACGGCGGGAAACCGCCGGCCTGGATCAGGTCGCTCAGCAGCTGGCGCACGTACGGGAACAGGATGCTCGGGCACTGGGTGCCCAGCAGCGCATCGATGGTCTGCGCATCGAAGCCGGCCAGGCCGAACACGCCGGCCTGCTGCACTTCGGCCACGTAGGCGGTCTTGTCGCCGGCCTTGCAGGTCAGGGTCACGCCCAGAACCACCTCGAAGGCGTTCTCGGCCAGGCGCTGCACGCGCTGGTTGAGATTGAGGTTGAGCTCCGGGGCAACATTCTCGGAGTAGATCGCCGGGGCGCCAGGCACCTCGAAAGACACGTCCTTGACGTAGATCTTTTCGACGGTGAAGTTCGGGCCGGTGGCCTGGTTGGTGGCCTCTGCGGCGCCGTTGGTGGTCTCGTCGGACATCGTGTACTCCGGAAGTGCGTTGTTAGTGATGGGCGGAAAACCCGGGATTATGGCATGGGGTGGCGACGCCGCCGGCCCGGTTCAAGGCCCGCGGCGTGCATCAGGCCTGTTCAGGAGTCAGGCGCGGCCCTTGACCAGCGGCAGGTCGGCGGCCTGCCAGGCGGCGACGCCACCTTCGAGTACGTAGACCTTGGCAAAGCCGGCCTTTTTCAGCTGCGCGGCCGCGCCGGGCGAAGTCTGGCCGCTGCGGCAGACCAGCACGACGGGGCGTTCGCCCGCAGCGGCCAGCAGCTTGTGCTTGGGGTCGAACTTGCCGGGCAGGTTCTTGCTGCCGGGGATGTGGCCCTTCTCGAAATCGCCGCTGGCCGACAGGTCCAGGACCAGCGCGTTCTCGCTGTTCACCAGGGCGGTCAGCTGGGCCGGGCGCAGGCCGGTGTAGCCGCGGAACAGCCGCATGATCTCGGTCACGATGATCGCGATCGTCAGGCCCACCAGGGCCATCGAAAGCATGGCGTTGTCGGCGGCGAACGCCTTGAGTTGTTCGAAGTTCACGGCAGAAGAGGCGTCGGTGGGCGTGAAAAGGCCGGCGATTGTCGCACAGCGCGCCGTCGGGCAGGCACCCGCGGCTGCCGTGATCGGCGTTACTGGCCCTGCCAGGGGTCCGGCAGGCCATCCTGCAGCCACCACTGGCCGTCGGCGTCGTCCCAGCGCCAGCGCTCGCGCACGCGCAGCGTGCGTTCGGCCATGGTGTTGCGGTTGACCACGCGCATCTCGATCACCCGCACGAGGATGCCTTCGGGCTCGATCATGTTGCCGATCTCGGCATAGCCGGTGATTTCCACCTGCTTGTAGCGCGACTGCTCCAGCGCGCTCAGCGCGCGTTCCTGGCGCACCTTGGGATCGACCACGCCCCAGGCCTGATCGAAATCCCCCCAGCGCATGGCCTTGGAGAACAGCATCTGCGTGTCGGTCAACTTACGCTGCTTGGCACGGCTGCCCAGCGCCTGCGCCGGCAATGCGCTGGTCGCCAGCAGCAATATGGCCAGCGCCATCCAGAAGAGTCTTGCCACGGTGATCGTCCCCTTGCGTGTGCTTGCGCATCCTACCCTTTGGCCAGCGCCACATAGCGGCCGGACAGCTCGGCAGCCACACCGCCTTCGGGCAGCCGCACCTGCGCCAGCAGTTGCACGCGTGCCTTGCCGCGACGGCGGAAGGTTTCGACGAAGTCGGGCCAGCGCGACTGCGGCTCGAGCCAGGCCTCGCCATGCAGGTCGTGCAGCAACGGCGCGCGATAACGCACGGCGCTGTCGGCCACGTACACGTCGGCGGCCAGGCCGGCCTGCTGCAGCTTGAGCGTGGCCAGACCCCAGCCGGCAATGGTCATCAGCGCGCTGAGGCTGCCGCCGAACGCGGTGCCCTTGTCGTTGATGTTGGCCGCCAGCGGCGCTTCCACGTGCAGCCGTTCGCCATCGAAATGGCGCAGCTGCAGCTGCATCGCGTTCAGCGGCGGCATGGACGCACACACCGCACGCAGCGGGACAAGCAGGGCATCAAGGTCCATCGCGTACTCTTGGCGGTCATGGGTCCGGACGAAGCGCGCGCATGGTACGTCATCTCCCTGCGGCCCCAGGGCGGGCACGCAGCGCTGCGCCGTGCCGCCAGCCATGCCGGCGCCGGCCTGCTGGCCCTGTCGCCCTGGAAGCTGGTGGCACGCGACGACGCCGAGGCGCGCGAGCGACTGTGCAGCGCCCTGCAGGCCGACGTCGTGCTGTTCACCAGCCCGGCGACGGTGCGATTCGCCGCCGGACTGCAGCCCTTGCGTGTTCGCGCCAGGCAGCATTGGATCGCCACCGGCAGCGGTACGCGTAATGCACTTCTTCAGGCCGGCATCGACGATGTCATTGCGCCAACCCGCATGGACAGCGAAGGCCTGCTGGCCCTGCCCGCACTGGCCGACCTGCAGCAGCGCAGCGTGGGTCTGGTCACCGCGCCGGACGGTCGCGGCATGCTCGGTCCTGCACTGCAGGCGCGTGGCGCGCAGCTGCATCTGGCAGAAATCTATGACCGCCAGCCGCTGATACTCGCCGCGGCCACTGTGCAGCGCCTGCAGACCTTGCCCGTACCGGCCTGCGTGGCGCTGAGCAGCTCTGGCGCCCTGCGCCAGGTCCTGCAGCAGTTGCCCGCCAATGCGGCCGACGCCCTGCTGGCGCGTCCGGCCATCGCCGCCAGCGCGCGGCTGGTCGAGGTGGCCGTGGAGGCCGGCTTCGCCCAGGTCGTGCAGGCCGAAGGACCGCGTCCAACGCAGCTGATCGCCGCAGCCAGCGCCTTGTTCTCACACCGGTTCCGCTAGCATGCCGGCCGTTGCGTCGCCTTGCCCGTACGATCCGGAGTTGCCCTTGAACGATGTCATCGCCGACAGCGAGCCGATCGGCCAACCGCGCCGGAGCATGGCGCTGCCGATCGTGGTCTTGCTGCTGATCATCGTGGCCAGCGCCGCCGGTTGGTATGGCTGGCAACGATGGCGCGCCTGGACGACCCAGCAGCAGGATCAGGCGCAGCAGCAGGTCCGCGCGCTGGAGGCCCGGATCGACGCCCTGCGCCGCGACCAGCATGCGCAGGGCGGACGCATCCAGGATGCCGCGGCCACCAATCGTGTGCTGCGCGATGAAGTGCTGGGCCTGAGCCAGCGCGGCGCGCTGCTGGAAGACAGCGTGGCCAAGCTTGCCGATTCCAGCCGCCAGGGCACCGCAGCGCTGCGCCTGGACGAAGCCGAACTGGAACTGCATCTGGCCGCGCAGCGCCTGGACATCGCCGGCGATGTGCCCGGCGCGCAGCGGGCCTACGCCCTGGCCGCCGACACGCTGGCAGGCCTGGACGATCCGCGCCTGCTCAACGTCAAGCAGGCACTGGAGCAGGAACGCAGCGCCATCGCCCGCCTGGGCGAAAGCCCGCAAGCACAGGTCGCTCAGCGCCTGGATCGGGCCGCCGAAGCGTTGGCCCGGCTGCCGCTGAAGATCACAGCCGACGACACGCGCGCCGGCTGGCAGCGCGCCCTGTCGCCGCTGATCGACGTGCGTCCCAGCGGCGCCCGGGTGGCGATTGCGCCGGCCCAGCGCGCGGCCTTCGAAAACGCGTTGCAGCTGGAACTGGCCCTGGCCCGCGCCGCCCTGGAGCGCCGCGACCAGCCAGCATTCCAGGGCGCGGTCATGCGTGCGGCCGCCTGGCTGCCCCGGCTGTGGCCAGCCTCGCCGCAGGCCAGCGCGCTGCAACAACAGCTGCTCCAGATCGCCAGGCTGCCGCTCAAGGCCACGCCGCCGGAACAGGGCAGTGTCCTGCGCCAGCTGCAGATCCTGCGCGGCAGACCGGCAGCACCGCCAGTACTGCCGGCACCCCGATCGAGCAGCACCACCCCGGCCAATGGAGCCACGCCATGAAGACTCTGCGCATCTGCCTGGTCCTGCTGGTGCTGGTGGCCGTGGGTGTGATCGGCGCCCAGTGGCTCACGCACGACGACATCCGCGACTGGGGCGAGGTATTCGTCCGCGTCGGTGGTTACGACGTCACCGCCACCGTGCCTGGCGCGATCCTGGCGTTGATCATCGCCGCCCTGGTCCTGTGGATCGTGTGGACCCTGCTGGCGCTGCCGTTCCGCACCTATGGCCGGCACCGCCGCAAGCGCGCCCGCGCGCAGCTGATCGAGGGCCTGGAATCGCTGCAGTACGGGCACTATCCGCGCGCCGAAAAACAGCTCGATCGCGCCGCACAGGACGCGGAGGTCGCGGTCATCGCGCGCACCGCCGCGGTCCGCGCCGCACAGGCCCGCGACGATGGCCCGGCGGTCGAACGCCACCTGCAGGCCCTGGCCGAACGCAGCACCACCGCACATGCCCTGCTGCTGGCCGAAGACGCCCTCGCCCGCGCCATGCCCGCCCAGGCCCTGGTCGCGCTGGATGCACCGGACGCACAACCGCTGCCGCCGCGCGGCCTGGTGCTGCGCGCCGAAGCACTGGCCCAGGTCGGCCGTGCCGGCGATGCCTGGGGCCTGCTCGGACCGCTGCGCCAGCAGAAGGCGCTGTCCGCCGCCGCCCACGCCAGCCTAGAAGCGCGCCTGGCCAGCCAATCGCTGCTCCAGGCCGACGATGCCAACATCCTGGCCGAGCGCTGGGAAGCGCTGCCCAAGCCGCTGCGCACCGAGGCGCCCGTGGTTGCCGCCTACGCCGAACGTGCCGCCGCACTGCATTGGGACGACGCAGCCACCCATGCGCTGGAACACGCGCTGGACAGCCGCTGGGACGAATCGCTGATTGCGCTGTATGGGCGCCTGCCAGTGGGCAAGCTGGATTCGCGCCGGGCCAGTGCCCAGCGCTGGCTGCACAGCCATCCGGACAGCCCCGCGCTGCTGCTGACCCTGGCCCAGCTGGCCCGCCAGCAGGGCCAGGTGGCGCAGGCGCAGGAATTCCTGCATCGCGCCCTGGCCCAGGGCGCAGGCGCCGATGCCTGGGAAGAACTCGGCCACAGCTATGCGGCCGACGGCGAGGACCTGCCGGCGCACCGCAGCTATTCCAATGCGCTGGCCGCCACGCGCGGCACGGTCGCCACTCCGCTGCCCACGCGTGACCTACGCCAGCAGATCCATGACCACGCCGTGCGCGAGGAACGCGACGCGCACGGCCTGCCGCGCCTGCGCGAGTAGGAGGCCAACGGCGGCGCTGAACCGGCTTGCCGCCGCTTCAGCGTTCGACGATGGCGACCACGCCCATGCCGCCGGCGGTGCAGATCGACACCAATGCACGGCCGCCGCCGCGCTGGGCCAGTTCCTTGGCCACCGTGCCGATCACGCGTGCGCCGGTCGCGGCGAACGGATGCCCCGTAGCCAGCGAGGAACCGTTCGGGTTGATCTTGGCCGGATCAATCCGGCCCATCGCGCCGGGCAGGCCCAGGCGGTTGCGGCAATAGTCTTCGCTTTCCCAAGCGCGCAGCGTGCACAGCACCTGCGCGGCGAAGGCTTCATGGATCTCGTAGATGTCGAAGTCCTGCAGGGTCAGACCATGGCGCGCCAGCATCTGCGGCACGGCCACGGTCGGCGCCATCAGCAGGCCTTCGCCATGGACGAAATCCACCGCCGCGCTCTGCACGTCGCGCAGGTAGGCCAGCGGCGCGTGGCCGTGGGCGGCGGCCCATTCGTCGCTGGCCAGCAGCACCGCGGCAGCGCCATCGGTCAGCGGCGTGGAATTGGCGGCGGTGAGAGTGCCGCGCCCCGAGCTCCTGTCGAAGGCCGGCTTCAACGTGGCCAGCTTTTCCAGCGAGGTGTCCGGACGCAGGATGTTGTCGCGGCTCACCCCGCGGAACGGCGCGATCAAATCATCGAAGAACCCGCGCTCGTAGGCGGCGGCCAGCTTCTTGTGCGAGGACACCGCCCACGCATCCTGCGAGTCGCGCGAAATGTTCCACTCCTTGGCCATGTCCTCGCAGTGCTCGCCCATGGACTTGCCGGTGCGCGGCTCGCCCACGCCGGGAAACTCGGGCTTGAGCTCGGAGAACTTGAAGCCCTTGAGCAGGGCGCGGGCCTTGTCCTTGGGCGTCTTGGCGCGGTTGGCGGCCAGCAGGCGTGTGCGCAGCTTCTTGCCGTAGACGATCGGCACCTCGGAGGTGGAATCCGAACCGCCGCCGATGCCCGCGTCGATCTGGCCCAGCGCGATCTTGTTGCCGATGTAGGCGATGGTGTCCAGGCTGGTGCCGCAGGCGCGCTGCATGGTGATGCCCGGGGTCAGCGCCGACAGGCCCGAGGACAGCGCCGCCTCGCGGCCCAGGTTCCAGTCGCTGGCGTGCTTGATCACTGCGCCCATTGCCACTTCGCCCAGGACCTGGCCGTGCAGGCCGAAGCGCTCGACCAGCGCCCCCAGGGTGCGGACCGACATGCCCAGGTTGCCAACGTCCGAATAGGCGGTGTTCTGGCGGCAGAACGGAATGCGGACGCCACCCAGGATGGCGACAGGACGTGCAGCTGGCATTGGGACAACCTCGGTGGACAGCCGTGTGCGAAAGAGGGGAAAACCAGCGCATGCGCCGGCGTATGGCGCAGTGTAGCGGCGCGATCCGACGCCGGCCAAGCGCAACGTTGACCTTGCGTGACCGCGCGTGAACATGACGAGGAGGTCCCGGACACGGCGCTGCCGTCGGCGCTGGCTAGAATGGACAGATCGCGCCAACTTGAGCGCGCCACGTGACACGATCGATTGGCAATGACGCACGCACAACACACCGCGCAGGTGATGGGCCTGGTGGCACTGGAGCTGGCCGGTGGCGCGCCGCCGCGCACCGCGGCCCTGTCACAGGACGACGCCGGCCTGCTGGCCGAGAAGATCGCCCGCGATCTGGTCGGGCTGGTGCCGCAGGTCACCGCCCTGGAGCTGACGCTGGCGGCGGCGCACTTCGATCCGGCCGAGGCCCTGCGCCCGGGCTGGCCGCTGCATCGCCGCCTGGACGAACTGCGCCAGCGCGCGCCCGGACGTGACCAGGGCCCGCGCGTGATCGCCTTCGGCACCGCGGCCGATGGCGCGGTACCGCTGCCGTTCCAGGCCGACCCGGACCTGGTCGGCGGCGCGCTGCGGGTGCTGCCGTTCCTGCTCAGCGGCACGCCGGAAGATGTCGAGGCGGTGGGCGAAGCGCTGGAAGAGGTGTTGATCGAACGCGGCATGGCCGGTGCGGACACTGCGCTGCAGCTGCAGGATGGGCTGGGTGCCAGGGTCGAGCATGTGCGCTTCATGACCCTGCACGACCTGGCCGCGATGATGGCGCTGCAGTACCAGCACCAGAACCTGGAAGGCCTGTGGCCGTTGATCGAGACCGCGCTGCTGGCGCCCGACGACGAGCAATGGCTGGATGCACCGCCCGAGCCGCTACTGCGCTATGCCGATGGCGAAGTCCGCATGGCGCTGCTGGATACCGCCGCCTGGCAGAAGCGCAACACGCCGGCCACCGACGATCCCGAGCGCCTGAGCCGCGGCTACGAGCACTACCTGATGCGCCAGCGCCAGCTGGCCGCGGTCCTGGGGGCGCACGGCATCCCGGTGACCTATGCGCACTGCCCCGACGACGGCGATCTGTGCGCGCATCTGAACGGCTGAGCACGATCGCCACGTAAAAACAGCACAAGGCGCCGATGGGCGCCTTGTGCGTTGATGCAGCAGCAGGGCCGCCGACAGGCGGGAGCTGCAGGCGATGGATCACATCGCGGCCGGTGCGGCCTCGATCACGCCGCAGGCCAGACGCCCGCCCGCATCGCCGGTCGGCTGGGTTTTGTAGTCGTCGGCCTTCTCGTGGACGATCACGCCCTTGCCGACGATGTCGTACTTGTCGCCCTTGCCGATGTCCACGTTGCTGGACAGCATCTGGTCGATGGTGACATTGCCCTGGGCGTCGGCGGTGATGTTGTTGCTGTCGCCGGCGTGGTGGGGATCGGCGGTCACCTGGCCATGCTCGGCACCATCGGGATTGAAGTGGCCACCGGCGCTGGCACCGTCCGGCGCGCTGCAGTCGCCCTTCTCGTGGATGTGGAAACCATGCTCACCCGGGGGCAGGCCGGTCAGGGTGCCGGTGACGTGGACCCCGCCTTCCATGCCCATGAAGCTCAGTTCGCCGGCGACCTTGTTGTTCTGGGTCGGCTTGAGCGTGGCCTTGGCCATGGTCATGGCCGCTTCGCTGGTGGCCGGTGCGCTGGTCTCAGGCGGGGCGGTCGGCTCGGTGATGGCTTCCGGGGCCGCGGTGGGTTCGGGCTTGTTGCAGCCAGCCAGCGCCAGCACGGTGGCAGCGCATAGCAGGGTGTGGGTCAGTCGCATGGGTCTCTCCTTTTTTGCAGGGTGGATGCATGCAGGACTGCATGCGCTCAGCGGATCACCTTGATCACACCGCAGGCCACCCGCGCGCCGGACTTGCCGGCTGGCTGGGTGGCGTAGTCGTCCGGGTCGGCGTGAACGACCAGGGCACGGCCGACGATATCCATCGGTCCGCCTCCGCCCAGCATCACGCTGCCCAGCTGTGTCTCGACATGAACCACGCCGTCGGCATCGGCCACCAAGTTGTCCATGTCACCGGCATGGTGCGCGCCGATCTTGGCGCTGCCATGCGGCTGGTGGGTGGGATTGAAATGCCCGCCCGCGCTGCTGGCATCGACCGCGCTGCAGTCACCGGTCTCGTGCACGTGGAAGCCGAAACGCCCCAAGGCCGGCAGCCCGCCGATCGTGCCCACGATCCGCACGCCGCCCGCCACCGAAGTCAGCACCAGCTTGCCGCTGACCAGACTGGCCGAAGCCGAGGTCATCACAGCCTGGGCTTCGTGCGCCATCGGCGTGGCGGGCGCAGGCGGCAGCGCGGGTGGCAGCGGACTCGGCTTGGGCTCCGGGGCACTGCTGCAGGCCGCCAGGACCAGTACGGACGCCAGGGCCGGCACGGTCAGGATGCGGCGGAAGAAGTAGTGCTCGGACATGAGGCGGCAACGCTAGCGGCGCCGGCGTTCAGGTGCAATGAAAGGGCCGCGCCAGGCCGTGACAATCAGGTCATGGCCCGGCTGATCGAGCATGCGCGAGCACCTGCGCGTCGCGCCCAGGCGGAGCGCTTCAGCTGCGCTTGCGCCCGGAGCCCAGCTTGCGCGTGACCGTGTTGCGGCCCACGCCTAGCCGTGCGGCCGCATCGGCGCGGCGCCCATTGGTGAACTGCAAGGCCGCTTCCAGCAGGACGCGGTCCATGCGCGCACGTGCCTCGGCATGCAGGCCCTCGGCCCCCTCGGCCAGGCGTGCGCGTGCCCACTGCCCCAGCAGCGCATCCCAGTCGCCGGCGCTCTGCGCGGCCGGCCGAGAAGCGTGGGTCAGCGACTGCTCGACATCGCCCACGGTGATGGTGTCCGACGGCGCCAGCGCGGCCAGGCGCCAGCACACATTTTCCAGTTCGCGCACGTTGCCCGGCCAGTCGTGCGCGCGCAGGGCCTCGCGCGCCGACGGCGCCACACGCTTGGCCGGCGTGCCCAGCTTGATGCAGGCCTGGGCCAGGAAATTTTCCGCCAGCCGCGGCACGTCGCCGCGCCGTTCGCGCAGCGGCGGCAGCTGCAGGCGGACCACGTCCAGGCGATGCAGCAGGTCGGCGCGGAAGCGGCCCTGCTGGACCAGCCCTTCCAGGTCCTGGTGGGTGGCGGCGACCACGCGCACGTCCACGCGGATCAGTTCGCGCCCGCCGACGCGGAAGAATTCGTTCTCGGCCAGCACGCGCAGCAGGCGCGTCTGCAGCGGCAGCGGCATGTCGCCGATCTCATCCAGGAACAGGGTGCCGCCGTCGGCCTGCTCGAAACGGCCGATGTGCCGGCGCTGGGCGCCCGTGAACGCGCCGGCCTCGTGCCCGAACAACTCGCTTTCCAGCAGTTCGGCCGGGATGGCCGCAGTGTTGAGCGCCACGAACGGCTTGCGCGAACGCGGCGACTCGTTGTGCAGCGCGCGGGCAACCAGCTCCTTGCCGGTGCCGGTCTCGCCGGTGACCAGCACCGACAGCGGCGCCTGCGCCAGCCGTCCGATCGCGCGGAACAGCGCGCGCATCGCCGGGGTGTCGCCGATCAGTTCAGGCGTGCCGCGATACGCCTCGGGCAGCGCTTCGGACAACGTGGCTTCGCTGGCCTCCACGCTGGGCAGCGCGCGCGCGGCCAGCGCGACCGCATCGTCCAGGTCGAACGGCTTGGACAGGAATTCCTGGGCACCGCCGCGGAAGGCACCGGCGGTGCTGGCGACATCGGTATAAGCGGACATCACGATCACCGGCAGCTGCGGATGGGCGTGCTTGAGCCGGTCCAGCAGCTTGAGGCCGTCTTCGCCCGGCATGCGCACGTCGGTGAACAGCAGGTCGGGCACCCCGCGCGTGCCCAACGCCTGCAGCGCAGAGGCGGCGCTGTCGAAGCCGTCCACGTCATATCCGGCATCGCGCAACGCGGTCGCCAGCACGAAGCGCACCGAGCGGTCGTCGTCGACCACCCAGATCCGCTGGTTGTCATCAATGGACATGGCGTCCCTCCTCGCCCGCATCGCGCGACTGCGGCAGCAAGAGAGTGAAAACGGTATGGCCCGGCCGCGAGCGGAAGCTCAGCGAGCCGCGGTGCTCGCGGGCGACCTGCTGGGCCAGGGCCAGGCCCAGGCCGGAGCCCTCGGCGCGGCCGGAGACCAGTGGCAGGAACAGATGCTCGGCCAGCTCCTCGGGCACGCCGCGGCCGTCGTCGATGATCTCAAGGCGCAGCGCACGCGCATGCAGTTGGTCGTGGATGCGCAGGCCATGCTCGACCCGAGTGCGCAGGGTGATCAGGCCCGCACCGGCCTGCATGGCGTTGCCGACCAGGTTCCACACCGCCTGGGTCAGGCGGTCGGCGTCGCCGTGGAGTTCCGGAAGGCTGGGGTCGTAGTCGCGCTGCAGGCGCACGGTCCAGCTGCCTTCGGTCTCGGCCAGGCGCAGCACGCGTTCGAGCACGGCGTGGATGTTCAGGGATGCATGCGGCCGCTGCGAAGCGGGCGACAGCAGGCGATCCAGCAGGGCGTTGAGGCGCTCGGCCTCGGCCTCGATCAGGCCGATCAGCTCGCGCTCGTCGTCGTTGTCACTGCGGTGCTGGGCCCTGCGCGACAGCAGCTGGGCGGCGCCTTTCAGGCCGGCCAGCGGATTGCGCAGTTCATGTGCCAGGCCACGCAGGGCCGCCGCCAGTGCGCCGGGCAGTGCCTGGGCCGGGTCCAGCGCGGGAAACACGTCGATCGGGTGGGCCTCGAACAGCCAGCCGGCGGTATCGGTGCGTGACAGCCAGCCTTCGGCAAAGCGCGGCGCCTCGCCGGGCAGGCCAATGGCGACCCGGTGCAGGCGCAGCAGGTCGCGGTCGGTGTTGTCCAGAAAGCGGGCCATGGCATCGCCATCCATTTCCAATGCGGCCAGGGGACGTCCCTGCAGTCGCCGGGGACTGACGCCGAGCCAGCGGGCGAAGGCAACGTTGGCGCCGAGGACGATGCCGTGCGCGTCTGCCCAGATCACCGGCGTGCTGAGGGCGTCCGGGGCGGGTGCGTCGGTCACAGGTCCTGCGGAAGCTTCGAATGCGGGGTTTTCGGAGTCCGGGAGCGGCATTGCACCATCTTAGTGCAATGCCGCTGTCCGTTCTTGGATCAGGCCTCGTAGGCCGTTTCGCCGTGCGAGGTGATGTCCAGACCCTCGCGCTCGGCGTCTTCAGTGACACGCAGGCCAAACACGACCCGGGTGATGAGCAGCGCAATGACCGTGGCGATGGCGCACCAGACGATGGTGAATCCGACGCTGATCACCTGCACCCACAGCTGGTGGCCGATATCCAGGTCCGCCGTGGTGCCGCCCAGCGAGGCAGCACTGAACACACCGGTCAGGATCGCGCCGACGATGCCGCCGATGCCATGGACGCCGAAGACGTCCGCGGTGTCATCGACGTTCAGCAGCTTCTTCAGTCCGGTGACACCCCACACGCAGATCACCCCGGCCGCCAGACCGATCACGATCGCGCCCAGCGGACCGACGGTGCCGCAGGCCGGAGTGATGCCCACCAGGCCCGCCACCGCGCCGGAGGCTGCACCCAGTGCCGACGGCTTGCCCTTGGTGACTGCCTCCACCACCGTCCAGCCCAGCACCGCAGCCGCGGTTGCCAGGATCGTGTTGATGAAGGCCAGCGAGGCCACGGTGTCGGCGGCCGCCGCCGAGCCGGCGTTGAAACCGAACCAGCCCACCCACAGCAGCATCGCGCCGATGTAGGTGAACGGCACGCTGTGCGGCTTCAGCGCGCTCTGGCCGAAACCAAGCCGCTTGCCCAGGAAGTACGCGCCCACCAGACCGGCCACGCCCGCGTTGATGTGGACCACGGTGCCGCCGGCGAAGTCGATCGCCCCCATCTCGCCCAGGTACCCGCCACCCCAGACGATGTGGGCCATCGGGATGTAGCTGAGGGTGAACCACAGCGCCGAGAACAGCAGCACCGCCTTGAACTTGATGCGCTCGGCAAAGGCACCGACGATCAGCGCGGTGGTGATGCCGGCGAAGGTCGACTGGAAGGCCACGAACAGGTAGTCGGGCAAGCCTGCGATGGGCGTGTTGCCAACCGAGTCGGGCGTAAAGCCTTTCAGGAACGCGAACTGGGTGAACGAACCGAAGAACGGATTGCCTTCGCTGAAGACGGCGCTGTAGCCGTAGGCCACCCACAGCATCAGGACCAGCGAGAACACCACCAGCACCTGGCTGAGGATGGACAGGATGTTCTTCGAACGCACCAGCCCGCCGTAGAACAGGGCCAGGCCCGGGACCACCATCAACAGCACCAGCAGGGTCGAGGTCAGCATCCAGGCCACGTCACCGTGGTCGTAGGCCGGCGCCTCGGATGCGGCTTCAGGGGCGGCAGCTGCTTCAGGCGCGGGCGCGGTGGCCGGGGCGTCCGTCGGTGCTTCGGTGGTGGCCGGTGCGGTGGTGTCCTGCGCGGCGACGGAGAAGGCGGTACCGGCCGCGAGCACGCCGAAGGTGGCGGCCAGGCACAGCACCTGCAGACGGGTCTTCAACCCGGAGAGCAGACGAGTCTTCATGGGGGTTCTCTCCGAGTGGGGTTAGAGTGCGTCGGCGCCGACTTCACCGGTGCGGATGCGGATGACCTGGTCGATCGAGGTCACGAAGATCTTGCCGTCGCCGATCTTGCCGGTCCCGGCGGCCTGCTGGATGGCCTCGATCACCGCCTCCAGGCGCTCGTCGGTGACCACGGTTTCGATCTTGATCTTGGGCAGGAAATCGACGACGTATTCGGCGCCGCGGTACAGCTCGGTATGGCCCTTCTGGCGCCCGAAGCCTTTGACTTCGGTGACGGTGATGCCCGAGACGCCTGTCTGCGACAGCGCCTCCCGGACTTCGTCCAGTTTGAACGGGCGGATGATGGCGGTGATCAGTTTCATGCACATTCCCCGATGGTGGATGGAACGACCGGCGCTGCCGGCCGAGGTGGCTTCACTACATGCCAGGCCGCTGACGCAAACCGCGCCAGTGCCGTGATCGTGGAATCACCCATGGGTCGCGCCGGACAGGAAGGAGCAAGGGCCCGCTGCGCGGCGTGTGAGGGAGGGCCATGCGACCCATGGGCGCCCACGGTGTTTCCCCGGTACTGCGTTCTGCGTGCGCGATCACCCCAGTCCTGCATTGCGCGCCGCCGATCGCGAAGACGGCGCGCGGAGAAAAGGTGCAGCGATGGCGGCGGGTGGGAGGGGAGGTCCACCGCCATCGCCGCGGTTGCTCAGTTGGCGTAGTACAGCTGGTACTCGAGCGGATGGGTCGCGGCGCGGAACTTGGTGACTTCCTGCATCTTCAGGTCGATGTAGCCGTCGATCAGGTCATCGGTGAACACGCCGCCGGCCTTGAGGAACTCGCGGTCGGCGTCCAGCGCTTCCAGGGCCTGGTCCAGGCTGGAGCAGACCTGCGGGATCAGCTTTTCTTCTTCCGGCGGCAGGTCGTACAGATCCTTGTCGCTCGGTGCGCCCGGGTCGATCTGGTTCTTGATGCCGTCCAGGCCGGCCATCATCAGCGCGGCGAAGGTCAGGTAGCCGGACTGCAGCGGATCGGGGAAGCGGACCTCGATGCGGCGGGCCTTCGGGTTGGACACCCACGGAATGCGGCACGAGGCCGAGCGGTTACGGGCCGAATAGGCCAGCATCACCGGCGCTTCGAAGCCCGGGACCAGGCGCTTGTAGCTGTTGGTGCCCGAGTTGGAGAACGCGTTGATGGCCTTGGCGTGCTTGAAGATGCCGCCGATGTACCACAGCGCCAGCTGCGACAGGCCGCCATAGCCGTCACCGCTGAACAGGTTGGTCCCATCCTTGGCCAGCGACTGGTGCACGTGCATGCCGCTGCCGTTGTCGCCGACGATCGGCTTGGGCATGAAGGTGGCGGTCTTGCCGTTGCGGAAGGCCACGTTCTTGACGATGTACTTCATCGTCAGCAGCTCGTCGGCCTTCTTGACCAGCGAGTTGAAGCGGGTGCCGATCTCGCACTGGCCGGCGGTGGCCACCTCGTGGTGGTGCACCTCGGTCGCAATGCCGACCAGCTCCAGGGTCTTGACCATCTCGGCGCGGATGTCATGCAGCGAATCGGTCGGCGGAACCGGGAAGTAGCCGCCCTTCACGCCCGGACGGTAGCCGCTGTTGCCGCCTTCGAACTTGGCGCCGCTGTTCCAGGCCGCTTCTTCCGAGTCGACCTTGAAGAAGGTATTGCCCATCTCATTGGCAAAGCGGACCGAATCGAAGATGAAGAATTCCGGCTCCGGGCCGAAGAAGGCCTGGTCGGCGATGCCGCTGGACTGCAGGTAGGCCTCGGCCCGCTTGGCCACGCCACGCGGGCAGCGCGCGTATGGCGTCATGGTGGCCGGGTCGAGCACGTCGCAGGTGATGTTGATGGTCGGATCGGCATAGAACGGATCCAGGTAGGCGGTATCGGCATCGGGCATCAGGACCATGTCCGACTCGTTGATGCCCTTCCAGCCGCTGATCGAGCTGCCGTCGAACATCTTGCCTTCCTCGAACAGGCCGGGCTCGACGATGTTGATCGGGAAGGTGACGTGCTGTTCCACGCCGCGCAGGTCAACGAAGCGCAGGTCGACGAACTCGGCCTTGGATTCCTTGATCAGCTTTTCGACTTTGTCGACGGACATCGGGGTTCCTCGAAGGATTGGATAAGGTGGAATGTGTGACGGTGGTATCGCAAAGCACGTGCCAACTCCGGATGTGGCCCAAGCTCCTGTTTTGTATACGTATCTTTCACGCAAGGCACTGTGATCGCGCACCGATTTCGTGCGATTGATTGAATTTGCACCAATTACGTGCGTCGGCAAATCGCCGTATTCTTGCGATCCCCCACGCTGCTCCCTGTCCCATGTCCGAACTGCTCGCCGCGCTGTTGCTCGGCATTCTCGAAGGCCTGACCGAATTCCTGCCCATTTCCAGCACCGGCCACCTGCTGATCGCCCAGCACTGGCTGCCGCGGCAGTCCGACTTCTTCAACATCGTCATCCAGGCCGGCGCGATCATCGCCGTGACCCTGGTGTTCCGGCAGCGGCTGTGGTCGCTGGCCACCGGCTGGCGTGATCCGGTCCAGCGCGATTACCTGTTCAAGCTCGGCACCGCGTTCGTGGTCACCGCGGTGGTCGGCCTGGTGGTGCGCAAGCTGGGCTGGGCGCTGCCCGAGACCGTGACCCCGGTCGCCTGGGCGCTGATCATCGGCGGCTTCTGGATGATCGTGGCCGAGCGCCTGGCCGAGCGCCGCGGCGAACAGTCCAGCGTGACCTGGACCGTGGCGGTGCTGGTCGGCCTGGCCCAGGTGGTGGCCGGCGTGTTCCCGGGCACCTCGCGTTCGGCGGCGGCGATCTTCATCGCGATGCTGGCCGGCACCAGCCGCCGCGCCTCGGCGACCGAGTTCGTGTTCCTGGTCGGGATCCCGACCATGTTCGCGGCCAGCGGCTACACCTTTCTGGAACTGGCCAAGGACGGGCAGTTGGGCCAGGTGGACTGGGCCGCGGTGGCGCTGGCGTTCGTTGCCTCGGCAGTGACCGGCTTCATCGTGGTGCGCTGGCTGCTGGGTTTCATCAAGTCGCACCGCTACACCGGTTTTGCGGTCTACCGCATCGTCCTGGGCGCGGCGCTGCTGCTGTTCCTGCCCGGCGGCGCCTGAGCACCTCCCGTAGAGCGGAGCTTGCTCCGCTGGGCTTTCCCGATGGCCCGACCGGAGAGCAGCCGAGCAAGCTCGGCTCTACACAGAAGCGCGCATCAATATCCGTAGCTTGGATAAGCGCAGCACACCCGGGTGAAGCCTTGTCGGGGAGGCTTGTCAGACAGGCCCCGCCCCCGGGTGCGGCCGGTGGCCTAACCCGGGCTACTCGGGATTTCTGACCGGCGGCGGGTAAGCCGGGCCACCAGCCGCCTTCAAGGAGCAATGCTCGCAGGATCCAGGGCTTCGACTCAGCCGGCCAGGACTTTGGGATTGAGCGTGTAGGTGCCGACCCACTCGGCCTGGGCCAGGATGTGGCCCTGGATCGCCTGCTCCACGTCCTGACCCTGGAATTGACCGCTGACCGGGAGCGTATCCACGTCCAGCGCGTACAGGCGGAAGTGGTAGTGATGCAGGCGCAAGTCGTTGTACGGCGGGTACGGGCCGTCATAACCGAAGTATTCGCCCGCCAGTTCGGCGTTGTCGGCGAAGTGGCCGGTGTAGCCGTTCAGGCCCTGGCGCGCGCCGGCCGGCCCCTTGGGATCGCGCTTGCCCCGGGCCACGAACCCGTCGCTGCAGCTGCCGCTGGCCAGGTCGCGCACCTCGGCCGGGATGTCGACCATCACCCAATGGAAGAAGTCCGTGCGCGGCTGCTCGATCGGCACCTGCATGTCGTCGCGGTTGGTGGTCTCCGGCACCGTCGGCACATCCGGATCCACGCACAGCAGCGCGAACGAGCGCGTGCCTTCCGGCACCTCGCTCCAGGCCAGGTGAGGATTGCGGTCGGGGGCGAACCCGTGGGCGTGGCCGCCGGCGAATTCGGCCGGAATCAGGGCGCCGTTGTCGAAACTGTCACTGTGGATGCGCATGCACACTCTCCTGTCGTGGATTCATTCGGCTGGATAGCCCAGCCGGCGCGCCACCGGTGCCAGCGTGGCAAAGGGCGCGGCCAGCGCCTGGGCGTACTGCCGCCAGTGACCGGCCGGAAAGCGCGGCCGGCCCAGATGCGGCGGCGCGGGCAGGTCGGTGCTGAACAGCTGGTTGATCTGGGCGGTGGCTGCGGCCGGGTCATGGCCGATCGCATCGGTCCGCAGGATCCGGTGCGGAAACAGCTGCTCCTCGTCCAGCGCGACCACCTGGCCCAGGCTGGTCGCCAGCCAGTCTGCCGCGGCCTGTGGTGAGCGCGGAGCGAAAACGACCGCTGCGCCATAGGCCAGCCAGTCCAGCAGCATGTCGCGCGGATCGCGCAGGGCGATGACCAGCACCGCTTCGGGCAGATGCGGGCGCAGCACGCGCAACAGGCTGTTGTCCCACCAGGGCAGCCAGTCGGCGACTGTGCCTTCGACCAGGCCGCGGCCCGGCAGCGCGGCCCACCAGCGCGCGGCAACCTGCGCTGGATCCATGGCCCCGCGGGTCAGCCCTTCGACCAGCGCCGGATCCTGAAACCCGTCCTTTGGCGGGGCCGATCCGAAGCGATCGGCGCTGAAATGGTCGTGCACCGGTTCCATCACCGCGGCCAGCCGATCCACCGCCGAGCCAGGTGCGCCCCACACCAGCACCACCCGGCGCGCGTCGGCCGCGCGTTCGGCCATGGCCGGCCAGTCCTGGGTGATCGCACTCTGCGGCGGCAGCGGCGCCCGGCCCTGCGCGGCCAGGCACTTTTGCATGCGGGTCCAGGCGGCAATGGCTTCATCGGCCTGGCCGGCGGCGTCGAGGACCAGGCCCAGCCAGTGCCAGGCCTGCGCCTGGTCGGATCCGCGCGCGGTCCAATCCCGGGCGAGGTCCAGGGCGCGGGCCGACTGGCCGGCGTGAAGCGCCTGAAGAATCTGGTCCTGCATCTCGCACCTGCCGAATCGAACCGCGCCATTCTACCGGGCGGCTCCCGGGTGGCCGGTCAGCCCCGGGTCAGCCGGTCGGTGACCCAACGTTCGCCAAAGCCGTCGCACTGCGCGTTTTCGATGAAGCCACAGTGCCCGCCCCAGCGGGCTACTTCCAGCCTGGCGCTGGCCGGCAGCTGCCAGTGGGCGAAGTCGGCAAACGGGATCACCGGGTCGTCCTGGGCCATCAGGATGTTGGCCGGCACGGTCATCTGGGCCAGCCGGTCGCCGGCGACCGAATAGCCATCCAGATAATTTTCCAGCGTGCCGAAGTCGGTTTCGTTCTCGACCATCCAGCGGGTCAGTTCGCGCACGCTCAGCGACAGGATCTGGTCGTCGTAGACATGGCGCTCGGGGAACAGTTCGCGCTTGAGCTCCAGCGAATGGCGCCATTTTCGCTGAAAGTACCAGTGGTACAGCGGCAAACCGCGCTCCATGCCCATCAGCGCCGCGTGCGGATCCAGCACCGGGCAGACCGCGGCTACGTGCTTGAGCGGCAGGCCGACCTCCGGCGCACGCAGGGCCAGGCGCAGGGCGAAGTTGCCGCCCAGCGAGTAGCCGGCGGCCACCATCGGCCGCTGCGGGAATTTCTCGGCCACATCGCAGGCCGCGTACAGCACTTCGGGCAGCAGGCAGGAATGGAAGATGTCTTCGTTGAGGTGATGGGTACCGCCGTGATCGCGGAAATTCAGCCGCACCACCTCGTATCCCGCTTCCAGCAGGCTGGCGGCGGTCATGCGCATGTAGCTGGACTCGGCACTGCCCTCCCAGCCATGTAGCAGCAGCGCCAGGCCGCGCGTCTCCATGCCGGGAATTGCGGTATGCCAGCCCTGCAGGCGCACGCCGGCCCCGCCATCGAAGATGTGTTCGGTGCTCTGCGCGCCCAGCGCCTGCAGGCGGCGCAGGCCGCGTCGGCGGCGCAGATCACTGGAACTCAGAAGCGACTGCAGGTGCGCGTTGCGCAGCCAGCGCGGCGGCAGGTAGCCGTCGGCCGAGACCGGATCGTGTGCATCGGCCTGGACGACCGCGGCGGTCTGCGCCGGGGCGATTCGGGCGCCGGACGACTCGGGCCTGCCGATGAAGCCGAACATCCTCAGGCCTCCATCGCCGCGACGATACGCGCGCGCGCGGTGTCGGCGATCTGCCGGCGGCCCTGCACCTGGTCGGGGTAGATCGGCTCCAGGAAGCACACGTCCGCCGTGCGCGACGGCTCGCCCAGCAGGCGCAGGAAATTGGCGAAGAAGCTCTCGCGCGGACCGAAGGCCACCACCGACTGCGCCTGGCCGTGGGCGCCATAGCGCAGCGCCACCGGCTGGACCGGGACCGCGGCCTCGACCGCCGGCTGGAAGATGCGCGCGTGGAAGGCGCCGACCTCGCTGCCATCGCGGGTGCGGCCTTCCGGGAACACCGCCACCGGACGGCCCTGCTGCAGGCGAACGAGCATCGCGTCCATCACTCCGCCCAGTGATTCGGTGCTGCCGCGCTGGTGGAAGATGGTCTCGCCACGTTCGGCCAGCCAGCCGACCACCGGCCAGCCGCGGATCTCCTGTTTGGCCACGAAACCGACCATGCACTGGCTGTGGACCATTTCGATGTCCACCCAGCTGACATGGTTGGAGACGAACATCACCGCGCCCTTGAGCGGCGTACCGCTGCGGCGCAGACGAAAGCCGAAGATGCGCATCAGCGCGGCCGACCAGTGTTCCACCGAGAACTGCTTGAGCGTACGCCCGGCCACCGGCAGGCCCGCCCACAGCGGCACCATCATCAGCAACATCAGCGGCAGCATGACCGCCAGGTGCACCAGCAACAGTGGGGTACGCAGCAGGTAGCGGAAGGCGCGGCCGGCGCCACTTGCCGCTGGCGCCGGGGTGGATGTCGAAATCATGCCGGCACGATACCGGAACGGCTCGGTGTCCTGCTACTGGAACGACCTCTAAGGAATCGTCAGGGACGATTTCCGGACGACGCGCAGCGACGGCCCGCAGGGTGGCGGCCACGGCGGGCAGAAAGCAGCGTTCCGTCCAGCGGGCAGCAGACTCATCTTCGTGCGACGCGCAAGGCACGAGTCGCGCATGCGTCGGTCAGGCCGGTCCGGGCTTGGGCACCACCGCCAGGGTCAGGCGCGAAACACAGACCGGCCTGCCGCGCGCGTTTTCGATGCGGATGTCCCAGACCTGGGTGCTGCGGCCGATATGCACCGCGCGTGCTGTCCCGGTGACCAGGCCGGCACGTTCGCCGCGGATGTGGTTGGCGTTGATCTCCAGGCCGACCACGCCCTGGCGCTCGGGATCGAGCACGCTCAGGCCACCGGCCAGACTGCCCAGGGTTTCGGCCAGCACCACCGAGGCGCCGCCGTGCAGCAAGCCGAATGGCTGGTGGGTGCGGGCCTCGACCGGCATGGTGCCGCGCAGCCAGTCTTCGCCGGCCTCGGTGATCACGATGCCCAGGTGGCCGACCAGGTTGCCGGCCGCCATCGCATTGAGGGCATCCAGATCGACGGGAGTGCGAAACGCCATGGAAAAATCCTTGCTTGCAAGGGTTACAGGATCGGCACCAGGCCGGCGCCGAAGGCGATCAGGATCCGGGCATACAGCCGCTTGGGGCCGATGCTGACCTCGGGAAAGTCGCCGACCGACGTATAGCAGGCATGGAACATCGGATCGTTGGCCTGCAGCGGCGCGGGACACTGCTCGCTGGGCACGAACTCGTAGCTGGTGGCATAGCGCCATGGCCAGAGATCGAAGATCGGCAGCGAGGAAGACAGCTTGTCCAGGCTGTAGTTCAGCCCGGAAAAGATGACCGGCTTCTGCCGCGGCGCGATGATCCAGGAGTTGGCCGGCTCGATGTCGCGGCGGATACTGGCTTCCAGCTGCTGGGCGAAGGCGCGATTGGGGATCACCACCACCGCCTCGGTGTTGTATTCGACCGAACGCGGATCGAAGTTGTGGGTGCCGATCACCGCGATGTCGCCGTCGATCACCATCGATTTGGCGTGCAGGCCCATGCGCACGCCGGCGCGCTTGAGCGGCAGCGGATCGCTGGCCGGACCGGAGCTGAGGAATGACGGTCGCCCCTCGGTCCGCTGCAGGCGCCGGTCGACGCGGTTGCGCTGGCGCGCCCGGCGCGCGGCGCGGTCGGACTGCTCGTTTCGGTCGACCATGCCGAACGGGCGGCTGCCCGGCATCGATGTGCCGATGCGGGCGTCGCTGCGGTCCTGGTCGGGCGCGGCCGCCGGCGTGCCATCGTCGGCCAGCGTGACCGGCGGCAGTGGCAGCATCGTGGCGTAATCCACCGGCGCGTCTTGCGGGAACGGCTTGTACTCGTACAGGTGAAAGCCCAGCTTGCGCAGGTACAGGCGCTTGTACTTGGCCGAGACCGAATAGACGATCGGGTTGTCGGTGGCGGCCAGGCTGTTGGTGGACACCACCACCCGCGGTGGTTCGGGACGGGTGCGCAGGTCCTTGAAGAATGCCTCGGCGCGGTCGGACATCACCAGGTACGGGGTCTGCATCAGGATCTCGTCCTGCGCGCGCGCCAGCAGCGTGCCCAGTTCCCAGTCCGAGGCGGCCGTGGTATCCGGGCCTTCGTTGCGATGCTTGCGCGGGGTATCGGCGATATAGCTGACCGTGCCCACCGGCAGCGCGCGGGCCACCAGGCGGGCCTGGATCACCTCCGGGTCACTGGCGTCGACGTCCATGTCGGCCACCCGGTCAGGACGCTTGAAGTCTTCTGCCGGCATCGCCGGGACGCCCTTGTCCAGCAGGGTCTTGCCGACGTCGTTCAGACGCTCGGCCTCGATGCTGCGCGGAGCGTTCCAGAACTGTTCGAAGCTGCGCGCCATGCCCGCGCCCTCAGGACCTGCCACCAGCACGTCACGGTCGCGGAAGTTGTATTCGGCGTCCCAGTCGTAATAGTCATCCTGATAGTTGCGCCCGCCGATGATGCCCACCGCATCGTCCACCAACAGCAGTTTGGTATGCATGCGCTGGTTGAAGCGGCGGAAACAGCACAGCACGCTGGCCGCATAATCCAGGTAACCGGGCACGGCCTGGTTGAAGGTCGGGTTGTAGATGCGCAGCTGGAAATTGCGGTGGGCGCCGGACAGCGACGCCAGCACGTCCAGATTGGGAATCGCCGAGAGCTGATCGATCAGCACCCGCACCTGCACGCCGCGTCTTGCTGCCGCCAGCAGCGCATCAATCACCATGCGCGCGCTGTCGTCGGTATCGAAGATGTAGGTCTGCACGTCGATCGTCCTGCGGGCAGAACGGATCAGGTTGAGCCGCGCCAGCAGCGAATCCTCGCCACGGTCGAGCAGCAGCGCGTAGTGGCGCGGCACCGTCGGGGTGGAATCGGCGATGGCCGTATCGGCCAGTGCGCGCAGCGCCGACGGTTCGGCGCAGGCGTTGGCCTGGTGGCAGTCCACCGCCTGCGAGCGCGCGGCCTGGGCGATGCCCACCGCGCGCGCGCGCTCGGCCTGCGACAGGCTGGCGCAGCCGCTGCCCAGCAGGGACAGCAGCAGGGCCAGGGCCCCCATCCATTGCCTCAAGGCGTGTCCCCCGTCGGCTCGAGCCGCGCGCGCAACAGGAACACCACCCGGTCGTTGATCGCCAGCTTGAGGCTGTCCATCTGGTAGTCGCTGCGGCGCACCGCGCCGGACAGCACCACGTCGCAGTCCAGCGCCGGGCGCGGGCATGCCGCAGGCTGCACCGTCAGCGTTTCCGGCCGGCGGATGCCGCGGATCACCAGCTCACCGGCGATCTGGCCGCCGCCACGCAGGACGGTCATGTCATAGGGATGGGAGATGAAGACCACTTCGGGCCACTTGTCCGCGTCGAAGAACGCACTGCCACGCGCCCATTGCGCATAACGCGCATGATCGGCGATCTGCACGTCCGCCGTATACATCCGCAGCGAGACCTGGTGGCGGCCATCGGGTAGCACGGTGACCACGCCGTCATAGCGCGGGAACTGGCCTTCCAGGGTTTGTCCCCAGCGGGTGGACAGTTCGAATCCCAGCTGGGTATGCAATTTGTCCAGCGGTATCGCGCGTGACTGCGCCGCGGCCGCGGCGCACAGGGTCAGGCCCAACCCCGCGCAGGCGCGGGCCAGCCGTTGAAGCTTCAGGGCCACCAGAACGCCGACAGGCTGGCCACGCCAGGCTCCACCGGACCGTCGTCGGAAAACTGCAGGACCGCGATCGAGCCCGGCGGCATGCCGCGGTACTCGCTGCTGCTGCCGCTGTGCAGCAGTGCGGCCAGGCGCTCCAGGCCGGGGTTGTGGCCCAGCAGCAGCAACCGGTCGACATCGCGATGGGCATCGGCCAGCGCGATCAGCGTGCCGGCGGTGGCTTCATAGATGCTTTCTTCCAGCCGCTGCTCGACCGAGCCGATGACTCCGACGACCGCTTCGAGAGTTTCGCGGGTGCGGCGCGCCGGCGAATACACCACCCGGTCGGGCACCAGCCGGTGTTCGACGATCCAGCGACCGGCCGATTCGGCCTCGCTGACGCCGATGGGCGACAACGGCCGATCAAAATCCGCCTGCCCGCTGGGGGCGGGCTCGGCATGGGCATGGCGCAGCAGAATCAATTCACGCATGGGACAACCGCCTTGGCTTTCAGAACTGGGCGAGCCACTTGAGCAGTGGCTGCCAGTCTTCCTGGTGATCACGCACATGGGCCGAGTGATAGTCGAACAGGCTGCGGCCCAATCCAGCCATGACCACATAACCCTGGGTATCGCGCAGCGTGGCCACCACCGGGTACGGCCACTGGCCCAGCATCTCCAGCGCCTGCTGGGCGATGTTGGTCCACGGCCTGGCGCGGTTGAGCACCAGACCCACCGGCAGCTTGCGCTTGTGCACCCGCGGCACCTTGGCCAGGGTGTTGAGGAAGCCGACCGTGGCCTCGATGTCCAGCCCCGAGGGCAGCACCGGCACCACCACCGCGTCGGCCGCATCCAGGAACGATTCCAGTTCGTCGGCCATCGCCCCGGCGCGGCCGTCGACGATCACGGTCTGGGTGTCCGAAGGCAGCTTGCTGTTCCACTTGCGGCCGGTGCCATCGACCGGCAGGACCGCGCTTTCCAGTCCGGCCCGGCGTTGTGCCCAGCGGGTGGAGGAGGCCTGCGGATCGGCATCGACCAGCACGGTCCGCTGGCCCTGCAACGCGAAACAGGCCGCCAGGTTGGTGGCCACCGTGGTCTTGCCCGCACCGCCTTTGGAACTGGCGACCAGGATCGTCTTCATGCGCACGCGCCTTGCAATCGTCCGGGAAGCCGGAGCGTACACCGGTATACGTGAATACGATAACCGCCCGCCCGATGGCCGCCCGGCGGGGTCTGCTAGTGTTCGCCGGCCCTGCATGGAGTGCACATGAGCGAGTTGCTCGACCTCACCGCCCTGATCCGCGCCAACACCCCGCTGATCGTGATCCAGACCCAGGACGAGCTCCGCGTGATCCAGCTGTTCCGGCAGGCCCTGGCCCAGGTCTGGCGCGCGCTCTACCGCTGGTCGGCCACCGAAGGCCTGCGCCGGCTGGACATGGACCGCGAGGATCCGGCCGAAGGCGCGCCCGAGGCCGGCGCCGCCCTGCAGGCGATCAAGGCCGCCGGGCAGCGCGGGATCTATCTGCTGCTGGATTTCGTCCCCTACCTGGAATATGCCGGCCACCAGCGCGCCCTGCGCGACATCCTGCAGCGCCGCCACTGCCAGCCGCATGTGGTGGTGCTGGTCGGGGCCAAAGTCGAGCTGCCCGAAGACCTGGAGCCGCTGGCGGTGCGCTTCACCCCGCGCCTGCCCGATGCCGCCGCGCTGCTGAAGATGCTGCGTGAGGAAGTGGCCGCCTATCCGGCCGAGAACGGCGGCCGCCGGGTCGAGGTGGACACCGAGGCGGCCCAGCAGATCATCCGCAACCTGGCCGGCCTGGACCTGGTCGACGCGCGCCGCATCGCCCGCCACCTGATCTATGACGACGGCGCGCTGGGCCCGGGCGACCTGCCGCAGTTGGCGAAATTGAAGTTCGAACTGCTCGGCCGCGGCGGCCAGCTGCACTACGAATACGACGGCACGCGCCTGGACGAAGTGGCCGGCGCCGACCGGCTCAAGCGCTGGATCGCACAGCGCCGCAGTGTGTTCACCTCGACCACGCCGCCGCCGGGCCTGGATCCGCCGCGCGGCATGCTGCTGCTGGGCGTGCAGGGCTGCGGCAAGTCGATGCTGGCCAAGGCCACCGCCGCCGGCTTCGGCGTGCCGCTGCTGCGCATGGACATGGGCGCGCTGTACGACAAGTACCACGGCGAGAGCGAAAAGAACCTGCGCAAGGCGCTGTCGGCGGCCGAACAACTGGCGCCGTGCGTGCTGTGGATCGACGAGATCGAAAAAGGCCTGGCCAGCGGCGGCGGCGAAGACGGCGGCGTGTCGCGGCGCGTACTCGGCACGCTGCTGACCTGGATGGCCGAACGCAGCGCGCAGGTGTTCATCGTCGCCACCGCCAACCAGGTCCACGAGCTGCCGCCGGAACTGCTGCGCAAGGGCCGCTTCGACGAGGTCTTCTTCGTCGACCTGCCCGACCCGGACACGCGCGTGGAACTGCTGCGGCTGCACCTGGGCCGGCGCAAGCTGCAGGCCGACGCCTTCGAGCTTCCCGCGCTGGCCGCCGCCTGCAACGGCTTTTCCGGCGCCGAGATCGAACAGGCGATCGTCTCGGGCCTGTACGCGGCCTACGCCGACAGCCGAGCGCTGGATACCGACGGCCTGATGCGCGAGATCCGCGCCACCCGCCCACTGTCGGTGCTGATGGCCGAACAGGTCCAGGCGCTGCGCGACTGGGCGCGCGAGCGCACCGTTCCGGCGCACTGAGGGAGGCGGGTGCAGCCACGCTCCAGCCGGCACGCCGGCCGAACGCCCTGGATCCGGTTGCCGCGCCTAGTTACCGATGCCACGTCCCGGCATGGAACGTCAGGAACCGTGAGCGGGCATCAAATCGCTACCGATCCTCACCAAAATCCCTGGTTTTTCAACACGTTGTCGCTTGCGACGTTTCCTTGCCCTGACGTACGCTTGGCGTCCCCATTCGGCCCGAAGGAACGGACGAGGCAATGGAATCGCAGTTGCATCATGCCAGCGGCCTGGACGCTGCCCGCCCCGACGAGGCGAGCGAGGTGCTCGCACGCGTGGCTGCCCGTCTGATCCTGAGCCACCAGCGCGACGATGGCAGCGTCGTCACCCAAAGCCTCGCACGCCAGCTGGCCTCTGCCGCACAGGCGTGCAACGTGCAGCCGCCGGTGCTGCTGCGCGCGGTGGTGTCGCAGCTGCCACCGACGGCCGCACGCAGGCTGACCAACGCGGTCCCGCCGGCAAGCCTGGCACCGCGTGCGCCGTGGTCGCGCAAGAGCTGCGTCTATCGCGCACTGGATGCGCTGCCACCGGTGCGCTGGTCGCGCTATCGGCTGGCCCGCTCACGCTATGCGTGGGTCCGCCAGCGCGCCGCCGACCGACTGGGGCTGGATGCCTTTACCGTGGTCGAGCGCGCGACCGATGCGGCCATCGCCCGCTTCGCCAGCGTGGTCAGCCTGCATTGTTTTGCCGATCTGTTTGCGCACGATGCCGACTTCCGCGATCGCACCGTGCAGCTGGTGCGCATCCAGGCCACGCCGGAGCTGGGCAATCCGTCCGGCGCCGGGCAGCGCCTGAACATGGTGGCGTTGTCCGACCTGTCCACCTGGCACGCCTCGGCCCGACAGGCCGGCGCGCAGGCTGACCATCAGCTCGGTGCCGAACTGGTGATACTGGCGATTCCGGCCACGGTGTTCGATGCGGTAACCGCGCAGATCCGCGCGCTGATGGACCAGCGCGATGCGTCCTGTTCGAATGGCGACAATGCGCCGATGGATCTGGCGGTACGGTCGGGCTGAACCGGTCACATCGGAGCAACGCGGGCCACAGTGTTGAAGGTGGCCATCTGGGACTTTGCTGTTGCGTAAGCCACTTCGGGCGACTGCTGGCCGCCGATACCAGTTGCTCAACGCGCCAGGTACGGCAGCAGCCAGGCCAGCAACGGCAGCGTCGCCAGCGACAGCACGATGGAGTAGCCGGTAATCGCCGCACACAGGCGCGGCGCCAGGTCGTGCGAGATTGCCAGCGCGGCGGCGGTGATCATGGTCGGCATCGCAGATTCCAGCACGTTGACCTGGAAGACTTCGCCGCGCAGGCCGAACGCATAGGCGATCGGCAGTGCGAGGATCGGCATCACCACCAGCCGCAGCCCCAGGCCCACGGCCAGTGGCCTGAGTTCGCGGCGCGGCAGCCTGAGCTGGATCGACAGGCCCACCGACAGCATCACCAGCGGCAGCATCGCGTCGGACAACTGCTGCAGGCCGCTGGCGATCCAGTGCGGCGGCGATTCGGGCATCAAGGTCAGCGCAAAGATCAGGGCCCACAGTGGCGGGAACCTGGCGATGCGCAGCGCGATCTGGCGCACGGTCGGCGTGGTCTCGCCCGAATAGCGCGCCAGGATGTAGATGCCCAGCGTGGACAGCATCAGGAACGTGCCGAACTGGTCGTATACCACCGCGTACGGCAGCGCATGATCGCCCAGCAGCGCACGCACCATCGGATAGCCGATGAAGCTCGAGTTGGAAAATCCCACGCAGATCAGCAGGGCCGCATGCTCGCCGCGTGGCAACCCCAGCGCGCGCGTGGCCAGACCAACCAGCAGGAAGGTCGCGCCCATCAGCAGCCAGGGCGTGGCGATCAGGCCCATCAGCGACGGATCCAGATGCAGGCGCGGGACGAAGCTCAGCACCGCCGCCGGCAGACACACATACAGCACCACCAGGTTGAGCACGTTGGCTGCACCCTCGGGGAACAACCGCAGTCGCGCGAAGACCATGCCAAGGGCCAGCATGGCCAGGATCAGGGCAAACGCGTCAAAGGCCACGGCAGGTCCCGTCGAAGAAAGAGCGCGCGCTTGCGCCGCGCCGCAGCATTGTCCGCGCCGGCCGCGACGCCGGCAAATGGCCGGCCTGCGCCATGGGGAAGGTGCGCTGACGGGCCATTGCTAGACTGAAAACCTGCTGCGCCGGCCACGCCGCCGCCAACGCCACCCCGCCTCACCGGGCCAGCCAATGACCAGTACCGCCGAACTCATCTCGCCTTCGTCCGCCAATACGCCGTCCATCGGCACGCTCGACAACGACTACACGCTCGAACACAAGTACACGCGCACCGATGGACGGATCTACCTGTCCGGGGTGCAGGCACTGGTGCGGCTTCCGCTGATGCAGCGCCTGCGCGACGATGCGGCGGGCCTGAATACCGCCGGCTTCATCAGCGGCTATCGCGGCAGCCCGCTCGGTGGCTTCGACCTGGAGCTGTGGCGTGCGCGCAAGCACCTGCAAGCGGCCAGGGTGAAGTTCCAGCCCGGCCTCAACGAGGACCTGGGCGCGACCATGGTCTGGGGCACGCAGCAGACCAACCTGTTCCCCGGCGCCACCGTCGATGGCGTGTATGGCATGTGGTACGGCAAGGGCCCGGGCGTGGACCGCAGCGGCGATGTGTTCAAGCACGGCAACGCGGCGGGCACCTCGCCTTCAGGGGGTGTCCTCGCGCTGGCCGCCGACGACCATGCCTGCCGCAGCTCGACCCTGCCGCATGGCAGCGAAGAGGAATTCGTCAGCGCGATGATGCCCATCCTCAATCCGGCCGGGGTGCAGGACATCCTGGATCTGGGCCTGGTCGGCTGGGCGATGAGCCGGTATACGGGACGCTGGATCGGCTTCAAGACGATTGCCGAGACCGTCGAGTCCTCGGCCTCGGTCAACGTCGATCCGTTCGCGCGCCAGATCGTGCTGCCGGAGGATTTCCTGCTGCCGGCCGGCGGCCTGAGCATCCGCTGGCCCGACCCGCCGCTGGAACAGGAAATGCGCCTGCACCGCTATGCGGTCGCCGCGGCGCAGGCCTTCGCCCGCGCCAACCGCATCGACCGCATCGTGCTGGATGCGCCGCGCGCGCGGCTGGGCATCGTCACCACCGGCAAGAGCTACCTGGACGTGCTGCAGGCGCTGGAATACCTGGGCCTGGACGAAGCGGCCTGCGCCGACATCGGCATCCGCCTCTACAAGGTCGGCATGAGCTGGCCGCTGGAGCCGGTCGGCATCACCGCGTTCGCGCAGGGGCTGGAAGACATCGTCGTGGTCGAGGAGAAGAAGGCCTTCATCGAGCGGCAGATGAAGGAACTGTTCTACAACTGGCCGGCCAACGCCGGCCCGCGCCCGTCCATCGTCGGCAAGTACGACGAAGCGGGTGAATGGATCCTGCCGTCCACCGGCGAACTCACGCCGGCCACCATCGCCGGCGTCATCGGCAGGCGCATCCAGCGCTTCGCCAGCCTGGAATCGATCGAACAGCGCCTGCGCTGGATGGAGGCCAAGGAGGCCGAGATGGCGTTGCCGCGCGCCAGCTTCCCGCGCGTGCCGCATTACTGCAGCGGCTGCCCGCACAACACCTCCACCGTGGTGCCCGAGGGTGCGCGCGCGATGGGCGGGATCGGCTGCCACTACATGGTGACCTGGATGGACCGCAGCACCGACACCTTCACCCACATGGGCGGCGAAGGCGTGACCTGGTCCGGGCAGGCGCCGTTCACGCAGACGCCGCACGTGTTCCAGAACCTGGGCGATGGCACCTACTTCCACAGCGGCTCGCTGGCGATCCGCCAGTCGATCGCCACCGGCGTCAACATCACCTACAAGATCCTCTACAACGACGCGGTCGCCATGACCGGCGGCCAGCCCGTCGACGGCACCTTGACCGTGCCGGACATCGCCCAGCAGATGCGCGCCGAAGGCGTACATACCATCGTGCTGGTGTCCGACGACATCACCCGGTGGTCGCGGCGCCGCGACCTGTTCCCCAGCGACACCGAGTTCCATGACCGTGGCGAACTCGATGCGGTGCAGGAATCGCTGCGCAAGGTGCAGGGCGTCTCGATCCTGATCTTCGATCAGACCTGTGCCACCGAGAAGCGGCGCCGTCGCAAGCGCGGCACGCTGATCGATCCGCCCAAGCGGGTGCTGATCAACTCCCTGGTGTGCGAAGGCTGCGGCGACTGCGGCGAGAAGAGCTTCTGCGTGTCGGTGCTGCCGAAGGAAACCGAATTCGGCCGCAAGCGCAGCATCGACCAGTCCAACTGCAACAAGGACTATTCCTGCGTCAACGGCTTCTGCCCGAGCTTCGTCACCGTGCACGGCGGCAAGCCGCGCAAGGGCAGCAAGGGCGATGCGGCTGCGTTGCTGGAAGCCCTGCCGGCGCCGGCGTTCAAGTCGGACCTGGCCCAGCCCTGGAACATCCTGATCACCGGCGTCGGCGGCACCGGCGTGGTGACCATCGGTGCGCTGCTGGGCATGGCCGGGCACCTGGAAGGCAAGGGCGCCAGCGTGCTGGACCAGACCGGCCTGGCGCAGAAGGGCGGCGCGGTGACCACGCATATCCGCATCGCCCGCACGCCCGAGGACATCCACGCCGTGCGCATCGCCGCCGGCGAAGCCGATCTGGTGCTGGGCTGCGACATGGTGGTGGTCAACGACTACTGGGTACTGTCCAAGGTCCGGGGCGAACGCGCACAGGTGGTGCTCAACACCTACGAGGCGATGCCCGGCACGTTCACCACCCATCCGGACATGCAGTTCCCGGCGGCCGAGATCATTGCCGGGGTCAATGTCGCCCTGGGCGGGCGCGATCCGCTGCTGCTCGATGCCACCCAGCTGGCCACGGCGCTGCTGGGCGATGCGATCGCCAGCAATCTGTTCATGCTGGGCTACGCCTGGCAGCAGGGACTGGTGCCGGTCTCGTTCGAGGCGCTGATGCGGGCAATCGAACTCAATGGCGCGGCGATCGAGATGAATCGCACCGCCTTCGCCTGGGGCCGCCTGGCCGCGGTCGACCTGGCGGCCGTGCAGCAGGCGGCCGGCGTCGTGCGCCAATCCGAGACGCGCGAGGAACACGTGCCGCGCAACCTGCGCGTGCTGCCTCCAGGCGAATGGGAGGGCACCGAGTGGGGCGCGACCAGCGCGCCACGCAATCCGGACAACGCGCGCAGCGTGCGTGGCCTGCCCGACACCGCCGCGACCACGGCCGACGGCGTGGCGATGCTGCCGGTGGACGATGCGCGCCTGTCGCGCACGTTGGATGAGGCGATCGCGCGGCGCAGCGCGTTCCTGGCCGACTACCAGGACCCGGCCTACGCGCAGCGCTACACCGACTTCGTCGCCCAGGTGCGCGATGCCGAGCAGTCGCGTGTGCCCGGCGCGACCGCACTGACCGAGGCGGTCGCGCGCTATCTGTTCAAGCTGATGGCCTACAAGGACGAATACGAAGTCGCGCGCCTGTATACCAGCGGCCAGTTCAGGCGCCAGCTGGAGCAGCAGTTCGAGGGCCAGTACAGGCTGCGCTTCCACCTGGCGCCACCGCTGCTGGCCCGGAAGAACGCCAAGGGCGAATTGATCAAGCGCGAATACGGGCCGTGGATGCTGCGCGCCTTCGGCCTGCTGGCCAAGTTGAAGTTCCTGCGCGGCGGCAGCTTCGACGTGTTCGGGCGCACCGCGGAGCGGCGCATGGAGCGTCAGCTGATCGTCGATTACCGCCACACCATCAGCCGCCTGCTCGACCGCCTGGACGGCGAGCGCCTGCCGCTGGCGGTGCAGATCGCCAGCATCCCCGAGCAGATCCGCGGCTATGGCCATGTCAAGGAGCGGCATCTGCATGAGGCCAAGGCCCGCGAGGCCCAGCTGCTGGCGCAATGGCACGACCCCAAATCGATCCCGATCGTGCAGGCCGCTTGATGTCCCACGTGCCTGCATGCACGCGGGCACGTGGTTGCAGCAGCAACAAAGGCGCTCGTTTTGCCCGGCGCTTTCAACGGCAACCAAGGTAGGTGGTGACGCGGCGCGCGCGGTAGCATGGCCGGCGATGCCAAAGCCGCTCAAGCCTGCCGATTACCTCAAGAAAATCCTGACCGCCCGCGTCTACGATGTGGCGATCGAGTCACCGCTGGAGCCGGCGCGCAACCTCAGCCAGCGTCTGCACAACAAGGTGCTGCTCAAGCGCGAAGACCAGCAGCCGGTTTTCAGCTTCAAGCTGCGCGGCGCCTACAACAAGATGGCCCATCTCACCGCCGAGCAGCTGCAGCGGGGCGTGATCTGTGCCTCGGCCGGCAACCACGCCCAGGGCGTGGCGCTGGGCGCGCACCGGCTGGGCACGCGCGCGGTGATCGTCATGCCGGTCACCACGCCGCAACTCAAGGTGGACGCGGTCAAGACCCTGGGTGGCAAGGTGGTGCTGCATGGCGACAGCTATTCCGATGCCTACGCGCATGCGGTGACGCTGGAACAGGAACAGGGCCTGACCTTCGTCCATCCGTTCGACGACCCGGACGTTATCGCCGGCCAGGGCACGATCGCCATGGAAATGCTGCGCCAGCATCAGGGGCCGCTGGATGCGGTGTTCGTGGCCATCGGCGGCGGCGGCCTGATCGCAGGCGTGGCCAACTACATCAAGGCCGTGCGCCCGGAGATCAGGGTGATCGGGGTGCAGATGGCCGACTCCGATGCGATGGTGCGCTCGGTCGCCGCGCGCAAGCGGGTGGCGCTGGCCGACGTGGGCCTGTTCGCCGACGGCACCGCGGTCAAGCTGGTCGGCGAGGAAACCTTCCGCATCGCGCGCGGCCTGGTGGACGAGTTCGTGATCGTCGATACGGACGCGGTCTGCGCGGCGATCAAGGACATCTTCGTCGACACGCGCAGCATCGTCGAACCCTCCGGCGCGATGGCGGTGGCCGCGATCAAGCAGTACGTGGCCGCGCACAAGACCCGGGGCGCGACCTATGCGGCGATCCTGTGCGGCGCCAACATGAACTTCGACCGGCTGCGCTTCGTGGCCGAACGCGCCGAGGTGGGCGAGGAACGCGAGGCGCTGTTCGCCGTGACCATTCCGGAGGAACACGGCAGTTTCCGCCGTTTCTGCGAGCTGGTCGACGGCCTGCCCGGCGGCCCGCGCAACGTCACCGAATTCAACTACCGGATCAGCGATGCGCGGCAGGCCCACGTCTTCGTTGGCCTGACCACGCAGGGCAAGGGCGAGTCGGCCCGGATCGCCGCCAGCTTCGTCCGCCACGGCTACGCCACCCTGGACCTGACCCATGACGAGCTGGCCAAGGAGCACGTGCGCCACATGGTCGGCGGGCATTCGCTGCTGTCCCAGGACGAGCGACTGTTGCGGTTCGTGTTTCCCGAGCGGCCCGGCGCCCTGCTCAAGTTCCTCAACCTGCTCAAACCCACCTGGAACATCAGCCTGTTCCACTATCGCAACCAGGGCGCGGACTACGGCCGCACTCTGGTCGGCCTGCAGGTGCCCAGGAAGGACGACGCCGCATTCCAGCGCTTCCTGGAGACGCTGGGCTATCCGTATGTCGAGGAAACCGACAATCCGGTCTACCGGTTGTTCCTGCAGAAGTAGTCGCGGCGGCGGCCTGCGTCGGCGCGGTCCGGTGGCCGGACCGATCAATCGACGAAGTGCGGGCCCCGACGCAGTCTGACCGGGCCGATGGCGCTGCCGATCGCCACGGCCTGCCCGCGCTGGGTCACGTCGATCACGCCTTGGTGCGCCAGGCGGCCGGCCACGATCCGCACCGATGGCATCAGCGCGCGCCAGGCGCCTTCTTCCCCGTCCAGTGCACGGGCGACCTCGGACGGACAGATGGAGCTGCCCGCCGCGCGGGACGACAGCAGCCCCATCAATGTCTGTTCAACCTCGTCGCGCAGGTGGCTCACGGCTCAGGCCGGCTGCAGCAGGCGCAGACCGAACCAGTCGCGCGCGTCGTTCCAGCCGTGGGTGACCTTCAGGCCAGCACGCGCGGCGAGCTCGCAGAAGCCGGCATCGGTGTACTTGTGGCTGTATTCGACCAGCATGGCTTCGCCGGCAGCGAAGTCGAACGTGCGGCCGCCGACCCGCACCGACTGCCCGCGCTGGCTGACCAGGAAGGTCTCGATCCGGCCGCGTTCGCGCGCGTACACCGCGCGATGGCGGAACGCGGACAGGTCGAAGTCGCTGCCGATCTCGCGATTCAACCGGGCCAGCAGGTTCAACGTGAACTCGGCAGTGACCCCGGCCGCATCGTTGTAGGCAGCCTCGATCAGCGCCGCGTCCTTGTCCAGGTCGATGCCGATCAGGGCGCAGCCGCTGGCGCCCATGGTCTGGCGCATCGCGTCCAGCAGGCGCACGGCATCGTCGTTGGCGAAATTGCCGAGCGTGGAGCCGGGGAAGAACATCACCGTGCGCTGCGCATGGCGCGAGCTGTCGGGCAGGTCCAGTGGCTTGGTGAAATCAGCGCAGACCGGCAGCATCTCGATCTGCGGGAATTGCTGGGACAGCCGCGCGGTGGCTTCCAGCACCGCGGTGCGCGAGATTTCCACCGGCGTATAGGCCACCGCATCGTGCAGGCCTTCGAGCAGCAGCTCGGTCTTGCGCCCGCTGCCGCTGCCGTATTCGACCACATGCGCGCCGGCGCCGATGGCCTGGGCGATGGAGGGCAGGCTCGCTTCCAGCAGGCCCAGCTCGGTGCCGGTGAGGTAGTACTCCGGCTGGCGGGTGATGGCCTCGAACAGGCGCGAGCCTTGTGCGTCGTAGAAGTACTTGGACGGCAGGGTCTTGGGCGACCTGGACAGGCCGGCGACCGCATCGGCGGCGATGTCGTCGGGCTGCGGACGCAGATCGGTCAGCGCGTTGCGCGCGCGCAGCAGGGCATGGGCAGGGTTCAAGTGGAATCCTTGGCGAGCCGCACGCCGGCAAACTGCCAGCGCGCATCGGAGGGGAAGAAATTGCGGTAGCTGGCGCGGATATGGCTGCGCGGTGTTGCGCAGCTGCCGCCGCGCAACACCCACTGCGCATTCATGAACTTGCCGTTGTATTCGCCCAGCGCACCCGGCCATGGCGCGAAGCCCGGATACGGCAGGTAGGCGCTGCCGGTCCATTCCCAGACATCGCCGAACAGCTGGGCAAAGCCGGTTTCCGAAGCGCGCGCCGACTGCGGATGCAGCGCATCATGTTCGACGAAGTTGCCCTCGGCCGCCACGCCGGCGGCGGCTTGTTCCCATTCGGCTTCGGTCGGCAGGCGCGCGCCGGCCCAGCGCGCGAACGCATCGGCCTCGAACAGGCTCAGCCCGCACGCCGGCGCATCCGGATCGCGGACGCGCCAGCCACCCAGGGTGAATTCACGCGTGCCGTCCTCGTGCCAGTACAGCGGACGCGCCCAGCCCCGGGCCTGCACGGTGGACCAGCCATCGCTCAGCCACAGCGCCGGATTGCGGTAACCGCCCGCGTCGATGAAAGCCTGGAACTCGGCATTGCTGACTGGCCGGCTGGCCAGGGCATGCGCCGGCACCAGGGCGCGATGGCGCGGCGATTCGTTGTCGTAGGCAAACGCCCGCGCCGCGGGCCAGGCATCGGCGCCGATCTCGACGATCTGTTCATCGCGCGCGATCCAGCGCAGCGGCGATGGGCCGGCGTGGACCGACGGCAGGTCCTGGCGATAGGCCGGCTGCAGCGGGTTGCTCCACAGCGCGTGCTTGATGTCGGTCAGCAGCAGCTCCTGGTGCTGCTGCTCGTGCTGGATGCCCAGCTGCAACACGTCCAGTGCCGCATCGTCCAGCGCACCGGCGTGCAGGCGTTCTTGCAGCCGCGCCTCGACATGGTCGCGGTAGGCGCGCACCTGATCCAACGTGGGGCGCGAAAGGACGCCGCGCCGGGCGCGCGTATGCATCGGCCCGACGCTGTTGTAATAGCTGTTGAACAGGTAGTCCCAGGCCGGGTCGAAGGCCCGGTAGCTACGCTCCTCGGCCAGGATGAAACGCTCGAAGAACCAGGTGGTATGGGCCAGGTGCCACTTGGCCGGACTGGCGTCATCCATGCTCTGCACCATCGCGTCCTCGGCGCTCAGCGGCGCGGCCAGCGCGCGCGTCAGCGCGCGCATGGTGCGGAAGCGTTCGAGCAGGTCGCGCGTGCGCAATGTCCGGTCGTCGCTCAGGACGGCCGCCGGTGTGGTCGCGTGCATGGGCCCATGCTTAGCCAGGTGGGGTGAAAAAGCCGTTAGAGCGTTTTTTCACAGCGGGATAAGCTCCAGTTATGAGTGTCGATTTCGTTCCTCCCCCGGTCGACTGGGAAGACCGCCACAGCGCGTTTGCCCTGCCGCAGGCGGTGGTTGACCTGGACGGAGCCTCCAAAGGCGCGCGCCTGGCCCGTGTTCAGACAGCCACCCATGCGGCGGTGGACGCCGGCGCGACACCGTGGCGCCTGCCGCATGCGGCCTGGATGCAGCGCATCGAACAGACCCGCCGGCGCGCGGCCGCGCTGCTGTTTGGCGGTGACGTGGACGGTGTGGCGATGGTGCCCTCGGCGGCCTACGGGCTGGCCACGGCCGCGCGCAACCTGCCGCTGCGCCGTGGCGATGCGGTGCTGGTGCTGGAGGGCCAGTTCCCATCCAACCTGATGGCCTGGCAGCAGCGCTGCGCCGAGGTGGGGGCGCAGGTGGTCGCCGCGGCCGCATCGCTCGACCAGCCCCTGACCGATGCGGTATTGGCCCTGCTGGCGCGCACGCCGCGCGTGGCCGTGGTCAGCTTGCCGCACTGCTACTGGCACGACGGGCGGCTGCTGGATCTGGACCGGATCGCGCCGGCCGTCCATGCCGCCGGCGCGGCCCTGGTGCTGGACCTGAGCCAGAGCGCGGGCGTGCTGCCGGTGGACCTGGCGCGGTGGCAGCCGGACTTCGTGGTCTCGGTCGGCTACAAGTGGCTGCTGGGACCGATGGGCCTGTCCTGGCTGTGGGCCTCGCCGCGCTGGCGCGCCGAAGGCGTGCCGATCGAACACCACTGGCTGGCGCGCGACGCGGGCGAGGCCTGGACCTTTCCCATCGCAGCACCACCGCCGTTCATGCCGGGCGCGCGGCGTTTCGACGCCGGCGGGATCGGCGACCCGATCCGCCTGACAATGAGCGCGGGCGGCCTGGCCCAGCTGCAGCACTGGGGCCTGGCGCGTGTCGCCGCGGCGCTGGGCGAGGTCACCACTGCGCTGGATACCGCGCTCGATGCACGCGGGTTGTCGACGTGGAAGACCCCCGGGCATGCGCCGCATATCAGCGGGCTGCGTGTCCCGGCGGCGCGAATGGAGGCGGTGGCGGCTGCGTTCGCTGCACGGCAGATCATCTGCTCGCGGCGCGATGGGTGCCTGCGGCTGGCGCCGTCGCTGGCGGTGCGGCCGGAGCAGATGCAGCGCGTGGTGGAGATCGCCGCCAGCGCCTAGCTTGCTGTTGCGTTTGCCATTGCCGTTGCCGTTGATCCATCGAGCCGTAAAGCGCGCCGAGCCTCGCAGGAGGTCAGGGCCACAGAGGCGCGGATGTCTGAGCGCAGCGAGTTCCGCGCCGTGCCCTGGCTCCCGAGAAGCGCAGGGGACCGCCGCGCAGCGGCGGATCGCGTCCCGGCGAAGGCGGTTTTACTCGGCATATCCATGTGCCTCGCCCTTCGGGGCGGCTTCGCCGTTCTGCACGGCTCTGCACTTGCTTTGGACTTTGCTCAACGTGTTATTAAAACGATGAACCGAAACGCGATACGCGCAAAGCAAAACAGGAGCAAAGCTTTCACGCCGCTTCGCGGCGCGAGCTACTTTTGTCTTGGCAAAAGTAGCCAAAACCGCCAGCGCCTGACGCTCGCCGCCGCGTTGCGGCCGTGTCCGGCTGCGGTGCTCGGCTCGCTTTGAAGGCGCTGAAGATCAAGAACAAGAGCAGCAGCCAAAGCAAGGCAAGGCAAGGCAAGCCAAGCAACAGCAACAGCAACAGCAACAGCAAACACTAGGCCCGCGCCGCCAGGCGCAACCCCTTCGGCGTCATCACCCGCTCGAACACCTCGAACCCCCCCTGCACCACCAGCGCCAGCACCGCCGCCGGCACCGCGCCCTCCAGGATCATCCCGATGTTGTCCAAGCGGATCCCGGTCAGGATCGGCTGGCCGTAGCCGCCGGCACCGATCAAGGCCCCCAGCGTCGCGGTGCCGACGTTGATCACGGCGGCGGTTTTCACGCCGGCCAGGATCGTGCGCAGCGCCAGCGGCAGTTCGACCCGCCACAGGCGCGTGCGCGGCGGCAGGCCGATCGCCGCGGCGGTCTCGCGCAGGTCGCGCGGAATGCCGACCAGGCCGGCATGGGTATTGCGCACGATCGGCAGCAGCGAATACAGGAACAACGCCGCGATCGCCGGCCTGGCGCCGATGCCGAACAGCGGAATCATGAACACGAATACCGCCAAGGAGGGCAGCGTCTGCAGTACGCCGGTCAGCGACAGCACCACCTGGCCCAGACGCGGACGACGCGCGGCCACGATGCCCAGCGGCAGCGCGACGAGCAGGGCACAGCCCAGCGAAATCCCGACCAGTGCCAGGTGTTCCACGGTGCGTTGCGCGATCCGCGCCGCACGACCGCTGCCCTGCGGTGCATCCACCCCCAGCCAGGCCGAGGCGACCTGCGTCTCTGACTGGTGCTGCAGCTTCACCTGGGCGTTGAGCCGCTGCATCGTCGCCGCATCGATCCGGCCCTGCAGCGACTGCAGCGCCTGGACCAAGCCCGGCGCACGCTGGGCCAGATCCAGCCGATACAGGAACACCGCCTGGTAATCGGGAAAGTAATGGCGGTCGTCGTCCAGTACCACCAGGTCGTAGTACGCAATCTCCGCGTCGGTGCTGTACAGATCGGTCACATCGATCGCGCCGCTCTGCAGCGCGCGATAGGCCAGGTCGTGGTCCAGACCGTTGGGCTGCTGCGGCAAGCCATACGCGCCGCGCACGCCGGGCCAGCCGTCGGCGCGCTGCAGGAACTCGTTGCTCAGGCCGATCTTCAGCGCCCGATGCCGGGCCAGGTCATCCAGGCTGCGGATGCCCAGGGCATGCGCGCGCGCCTTGCGCATGCCGAACGCATAGGTGTTCTGGAAGCCGAGTGATCCGGTCATCGCCAGTCCGTGCGCGGCGAGCGCGGCCTCGACCTGGGCGGTGTCGGCATCGGGTTGCTGCAGCAGCTCCTGTTTCAGCGTGCCGGTGTATTCGGCATAGGCGTCGATCTGGCCTTCCTGCAGCGCCCGCCACAGGATCCGCGTGCCGCCGAGCTGGCGTTTGTGGTCGACCTCGACGCCGGCCTTGCGGCCCTGGCCTGCAGCAAGTTCGCCCAGGATCACGGCCTCGGTGAAGTTCTTCGAGCCGACGGTCGCGCGCTCGGCGGCCGCTGCAGCCGGCAACGTGGACATGGCCAGCAGCACCGTGCAGAGCCACGCGGCAGGCGACCTCATGCGGCGTCCTCGAGGGTGCGCTGCGCGGTCAGGAACCGGGTCACGAAGTCATCCACCGGATGATCAAGCAACTCCCGTGCAGTGCCCTGCTGCAAGACGCGCCCGCCCCGCATCAGCACCAGCGTGTCGGCCAGGTAGGCGGCTTCGGCGACGTCATGGGTCACCAGCACCACGGTCTTGCGCAGCTGGGCGAACAGCGCGCGCATCTGGGTCTGCAGTTCGTGGCGCACGATCGGGTCGAGCGCGCCCAGTGGCTCGTCCAGCAGCAGCACCGGCGGGTCGAGCATCAGCGCGCGGATCAGGCCGACGCGCTGGCGCTGGCCGCCGGACAGCTCGGCCGGAAAACGCGCCAGCATGTCCTCGGGCAGCTGGCACAGCCGGGCCAGTTCGATCAGCCGCGTTTCGATCCGCGCACGTTCCCAGCCCAGCGTGCGCGCCAGCAGGGCGGCGTTGTCGCGCACGCTCAGGTGCGGAAACAGGCCACCTTCCTGGATCACATAGCCGATCCGGCGCCGCTGCTGCAGCAGGGTCCTGCGCTGCAGCGGCGCGCCTTCGAACCGCACCTGGCCCTGGTCCGGCCATTCCAGGCCGATCAGCATCCGCAGCACGCTGGATTTGCCGGCGCCGCTGGGACCGATCAGCGCAGTCGTGCGGCCTTGCGCAATCTCCAGATCGACCGCATCCAGCGCCACGGACTGGCCGTAGCGGCGGGATACCTGGTGCAGGGAGAAGATCGCCATGGCCTGCGATGCTGGCACAGGCCGGATCGCGGCGTCGCCAAGGCCCCTGCACGCACCCAAACGCATTCACTGGCCGCCAACGCTGGCTTGGCTCTGCTGTGCGCATCGCCCGCGGCTACAGGAATCACCATGGAACTGGACAGCGCCAGCCTGCAACAGGACCTCGTCGTGCTGGGCCGGGTGGCCGCGGCCATGGCGCTGGGCGGGCTGGTCGGCTTCGAACGCGAGATCTCCAGACATGCCGCCGGCCTGCGCACCCACATGCTGATCGCCGGGGCGGCGGCGTTGATCGTCGGCCTGGGCGATGTGATCGCGCAGCACTTCGCCGACGAGCCTTACCGCGAACTGCTGCGCGTGGATCCGGTGCGCCTGATCGAGGCGACCATCTCTGCCGTCGGCTTCCTGGCCGCCGGCAACATCCTGCGCAGCCGTGGCGGTGATCACGTGCGGGGACTGACCACCTCGGCCTCGCTGGTGATGTCGGCCGCGATCGGCATCTGCGCCGGACTGGGCGAATACCTCCTGGCGCTCGGTGTTTCGCTGCTCTGTCTGCTGGTCCTGACCATCCTGCAGCGGTTCTCGCCCAAGGTCGCACGCGAATCGGACTGAGCGTTCAGCCCGCCGCCCCGGCGACCGCCCTGGAAGAAGCCCGGCCCAGCCAGCGCTGCTTGATCCAGCGCTCGGCCGGCAGGGTCCACGCCCGCGCGAAGCCCCATGCCAGCAGCCAGCACAGCGGCAGCAACGCCAGATACCACCATGCGCCATAGCGCAGGTCCTGACCGGCGTGCCGGTACAGGCCCACCAGCGCGAAGACGACGAACATGTGGGTCAGGTACAGCTCGTAGCTGAGGCGGCCAGCGCTGCGCAGCCAGGCCAATGCACGCCTGGGCGGCCGCGGCGGCATCGCGTGCAGCCCGGCAACCAGCACCGCCGCTGCACCGGTCAGGACCAGCATGTATCCATTGCCGAGCGACGCCCACAGTTCACGCCCGCACAGCAGCACCGCGAGCAGGCCGGTGACGCCGGCCACGCGCAGCCAGCGTGCGGTGGACACGGGGATGCGCCAACGGATCACGGCCATGGCAGCCAGCACACCGATCGCGATCGCCGAAAAGCCCGGCAGATATGCCTTCTCCTGCCAGATCTCGTTGCCGTCCAGGGCGGCGCGGGTGGCAGGCAGGGACACCGCCAGCAGCGTCAGCGCCGCCGCCAGCCAGCTGCGTCGGCGCAGCAGCAGGCACAGCAGCGGGAATACCAGGTAGAACACTTCCTCGATCGACAGCGACCACAGCACGTCCCAGCCGCCGGGCAGCCAGCCGGTGCGGCCTTCGTACCGGTTCAGGGTGAACGTCAGCGCCGATGCCAGCGCGCCGTCCAGCGATTGGCCGTCATGCGCGATCACATACTCGGGCACGCCCAACAGGTGCATCGCCGCCAGCACCACCAGCAGCAGCGCCAGCGGCGGCACGATCCGCGCGATGCGGCGCACGTAGAAATCACGCGGGTGGATCCGGGCCAGGGAAGACCAGCGCCGCTGCGCGTGCAGCGCGATCAGGAAGCCGGAGATCACGAAGAACACGAACACCGCTTCGTAGCCGTTGTAGCTCAATGCACTCAACAGGCGTCGCGGCAGCCAGTCGGCCAGCGCGGTGTCGCGCAGCGGGATGCGCAGGGCCAGGTGGTGCACGATCACCAGCAGGATCGAAATCCCGCGCAGGGCATCGATGCCGGCGTTGCGCTGGGCTGGGGCGGTCATGGCGTGGCGGCAGGTCGCGTGGTGGACAGCGAAGGCAGCGCCACCGGCGGGCCTGCTGACCGCAGCGCCTGCAGGATCTTCTGCCCGGCCCGGCCATCGACCGGCTGCAGGCCCAGGCGCTGCTGTTCGTCGGCGATCGCGCGCCGGGTCAGGATGCCGAGCAGACCGTCTGGCGTGCCGATCGCATGGCCGCGGGCCAGCAGCAGCGTCTGCAGCACCTTGCGCTCGGCGCGCTCCAGCGGCGGATCGTCGGTCGGCCAGCGCGCCACCAGCGGTCCGCCGCCACGCAGGCGGTCGGACAGCAGCACGATCGCCAGCGCATAGCTTTCGGCCGCGTTGTAGCTGTAGATCGCATCGAAGTTGCGCAGCACCACGAATGCGGGCCCGGCCGCGCCAGCCGGCAGCAGCAGCGCGGCCGGCACATCGCTGGCGGCGATGGCGCCGCCGTCCATGCGGGTGATCCCGCGCGCGCGCCAGTCGCGCAGCGGCCGCCTGGCCTTGCGGCCGGCCAGCGATGCGTCGAAGCCGGCCGGCAGCTTCACCTCGTAACCCCACGGTTGGCCGGACTGCCAGCCCGCGCGTGCCAGGTAGTTGGCGGCGGAGGCCAGCGCGTCGGGCACGCTGTGGACCAGATCGCGGCGGCCGTCGCCGTCGCCATCCACGGCGATGCGGCGGTAGGTGCTGGGCATGAACTGGGTCTGCCCGAATGCGCCTGCCCACGAGCCGGTCAGGCCGTCGGGGGTGAGGTCGCCGGCCTGTAGCAGCGCCAGCGTTGCCATCAGCTCGCCGCGGAAGAAATCCTGCCGGCGGCCGAAGCAGCTCAGCGTGGCCAGCGACACCAGCAGCGGGCGCTTGCCCTGCAAGCGTCCGTAGTCGCTCTCCACGCCCCAGACCGCGGCCACGGTAGCCGCATCGACGCCGCTGGCCTGCGCGACCCGGGCAAAGGTCTCGGCGTGCTGGGCCAACAGCGTCTTGCCGTCGTCGATCCGGGTCTGGTCCACCAGCGGCGCTAGGTAATCCCAGATCGGCGTGGAGAATTCGGGCTGCGCATCGAGCAGCGGCAGCACGCTCATGTCCGGGGCGACGCCGGCCATGAAGCGATCGAACGCATCGCCGGAAACGTCACTGGCGGCCGCCAGTCCGCGCAGCTGGGCACGACAGGTGGCGAACGCGCGCTGCTGTTCCGGGGTTGGCTGCGCCGGCTCGGCCGGCAGCTGCTGGGCCTGGCCGGACCATGCCAGCAGGGACAGGGCCGCAAGCAGACAGCAGCCGGCGATGCGTGGCATGGACGGACCCCGCGCAGGAAACGAAGCGTCGATTGTAGGTCAGGCCCGCCGCGCGGACGCTCGGCTCAGCGAGCGCTGCCAGACCAGCAGGCGGTTGTTGGCTGGCAGCGCATGGTCATCGACCAGGCGCAGGCCAACGCCCTGTGCCAGCGCGTCCACCGCTTCGAAATCGCGGATCGCACTGGCCGGATCGCGCGCCTTCAGCCACACATCGAACTGCGCGTTGCTGTCGCTGGTGTACGCACCGCCTTGGTTGAATGGCCCGTACACCGCCAGCGTGCCGCGTGCGGCCAGCACGCCATCCACCCCGGCAAACAACGCCTGCACCTGCGGCCAGTCCATGATGTGCAGCGTGTTGGCGCTGAACACCGCATCGAATTGCGACGCAGGCCACGGCCCGCGCGCCACGTCCAGGCTCAGCGGCGGTGGCGTGTTCGCCAGGCCCGCCTCGTCCAGCCATTGCGCGATGCCGGGCAGATGCTCGGCGCGTTCGCTGGTCTGCCAGACCAGCCAGGGCATGGCCGCGGCGAAATGGACCGCATGCTGGCCGGTGCCGCTGCCGATTTCCAGCACCCGCCGCGCCTGGCCCAGCAGCGGCGACAGCACCTGCAGGATCGGGTCGCGGTTGCGCTCGCAGGATGGCGCGAAAGGTTTGTCGCTCACATCGCGCCGCTCAGAGCGTGCCGGTGGCCAGCGCTTCAGCCACGGCCTCGAACACCTGGCCCATCTCCAGCGGCTTGTCGAGCAGGTACACCGGCAGGCCGGTCGGCAGCTCGGTCTGGTCGAACGGCCTGGCCGGATCCTGCAGCAGGATCACCGGACCGCGATAGCCGCGCTGGGCCAGCGCGCGCACCAGCGCCACGGCCGGCAGCAGGACGAAATCGCTGTCGATGATGAACAGGTCCGGCATGCCGTCCACCACCGCCGAACGCAGCGCGTAGGCGCCGTCGGGCGCGCGGCTGGGACGGTAGCCCTGGCTTTCCAGCGCCGAGCACAGCAGCGTCTGGCGGGTGGAATCGCCGTCGACCAGCAGGATGCGCTGACCGTGGCCCGGCGCCGAGGCCTGGGGTTCGTGCGTGGCGTCGGGATCCAGCATCGGCAAGGTGACCGAGAAGGTCGTGCCCGCGCCCGGCGTGCTGTCCACTTCGATCCGGCCCTGATATTGCTCGACGATGCGCAGGCAGGACATCAGCCCCAGGCCGGTGCCGTCGGGCTTGGTGGTGAAGAACGGCGTGAACAGCTGCTTGCGGGTCTTGTCGTCCATGCCGATGCCGACATCGGATACGCAGATGCACACATGGTTGCCCTCGCCGGCCGGCTCGGCCGACAGGGTCAGCGCGCCGCCCTCGGGCATGGCCTGAATGCCGTTGAGGCACAGATTGATCAGCACCTGCTGCAGTTCGACGTAGTTGGCGTCAATCTCCATCGGCATGGCCGGCGGCTGCAAATTCAGCGTCACCTTGTCCGGCAGGCTGCCCTGCAGCAGCACCTGCACCGCCTGGAACAGCTCGCCCACCGGCACCGCCTCGCGTGCCTTGCGCGCGCCGCGCACGAAGGACAGCATCGATTCGGCCATCTCGTGGCCGCGCCGGCCCGACTCGGCGATCACCTCGCCCAGCTTGTGGATCTTGGGATTGTCGCTGTGGATGGCCAGCAGGTCCGGCACGATCAGCAGTGGCTGCAGGATGTTGCGCAGGTCGTGGCTCAGACCGGCGGCCAGCATCGCCATCGAGTCCAGACGCTGCGAACGCAGCAGCTCCTTTTCCACCCGCTCGCGCTCGCGCTGGCTACGCGCTTCGCGGATCGCACGCGCGGCCGCCGACGGCAGCCGTGCGGTCTTGTCCTTGAGGATGTAGTCGGCCGCGCCATCGCGCAGCGCCTGCACCGCGGTGTCCTCGCCCATGGTCCCGGAGACGAAGATGAAGGGCACCGGCGGGCTGAGCGCGCGCACCGACTTGAGGGCGTCGTAGCCGGAAAATCCCGGCATGCTCAGATCAGACAGCACCAGGTCCGGCTTGAACTCGCTCAGCGCGCGCAACAGCCCAGCTTCCGAATCCACCCGCTCGAACTCGGCCTCAAGGCCGGCATCGAGCAGCTGTTCGGCAGTCAGCTCGGCATCCTCCGGCGAATCCTCCACCAGCAGGATGCGGACAGGACCGATGGGGGCGGCGCTCTGCGGCATCGTGGATCAGTCCTGGCCCGGTGCTTCGTTCAAGACCGCCCAGAAGGTCCCCAGGGTCTTGACCGCGGTGAAGAACTGGTCGATGTCCACCGGCTTGACCACATAGGCATTGGCGCCCAGGTCCCAGCTGCGCGCCAGATCGCTCTCTTCGCGCGAGGACGACAGGATCACCACCGGCATGGTCTTGAGCTGGTCGTCCTCGCGGATGCTGCGCAGTACTTCCATGCCATCCATGCGCGGCATCTTGATGTCCAGCAGCAGCACCGCCGGCAGGCCTTCGGGGCGATCGGCATAAGCGCCGCGGCGCAGCAGGTAGTCCATCGCCTCCACGCCGTCCTCCACGTGGACGATGGGATTGACGAGGTTGGCTTCGCGCAGGGCGTCGATGGCCATTTCGGCGTCTGCGGTGCTGTCCTCGGCCAGCAGGATGGTACGGATGGCGCTCATGCGTTGAACTCTGAAGGTGAGAGGTTGCGGGTGACCAGGCCGGTGTCCCGGGAACTGGAAATGATGAAATGGAAGGTGGCGCCCTGCTCGGGCTCGGCTTCGGCCCAGACCCGGCCGCCGTGGCGCGACACCACCCGGCGCACGCTGGCCAGGCCGATGCCGGTGCCGGCGTACTCGCTGGACTTGTGCAGGCGCTGGAACACGCCGAACAGCTTGCCGGCATAGGCCATGTCGAAGCCGGCGCCGTTGTCCTTGACCCAGAAATGGTGGTCCTCGCCTTCCAGCGCGTAGCCCACCTCGATCCGCGCCACTTCGCGCTTGCCGCTGTACTTGACCGCGTTGCCCAGCAGGTTCTGCCAGACCTGGCGCAGCATGTTCTCATCGCCCACCAGCACCGGCAGCGGCTGGATGTGCCAGTCCACGCGCAGCGGCAGGGTGTGCTTGTCCGCGCTGACGTTGGCATCGAGCATGGCGCGGGTCTCGGCCACCAGCGACTGCATGTCCACCGCCTGCAGGCGCAGCGCGCTGCGGCCCAGGCGCGAGTACACCAGCAGGTCGTCGATCAGCGCGGACATGCGCCGCGCCGAATCGCCGATCACCTGCATGTAGTGGCGGCTGCGCTCGTCGGCGGACTCGCCCAGGTGCCGGGCCAGCTTGTCCGAAAAGCCGGACACGTGCCGCAGCGGCGCGCGCAGGTCGTGCGAGACCGAATAGCTGAAGGCTTCCAGCTCGCGGTTGACGTCGGAGACCTGCTCGATCTTGCCTTCGAGCTGGCGGTTGAGGTCGATGATCCGCTGCTGGCTGACCTTCTGCGTGGTCACGTCGCTGACGGTCATCAGCACCGCGTCGTCGTCGCGGTCGGGCAGCGACATGCGCCGGGCGTTGAGCAGCAGCACCCGCGGCACGCCGCCGGCGGTTTCCTGCTGGACTTCGTAGTCCCACAACTCACGGCCGCGCGAGAACACGTCGGTCAGGCGCTGGCGCACCACTTCATCGCGCCAGCTCTCGCTGATCTCGCTCAGGTGTGGCTGGTCGCGCAGGGCACTGTCCAGTTCGTAGAGTTCGGCGAAGGCGGCATTGTGCATCAGGACCCGCTGCTCACCGTCGAGCAGGACGATCGGCTCACGCACGGTCTGCAGCACCGCATCCGAGCGTTCCAGGGCGCGGCTGGCATTGGCCTCGGCCTGCAGGCGGTGGGCGATCTGCCGGCCCAGCACCGCGGTGACCGCGGTCAGCAGCAACAGCTGCACCACCAGGCCGCCCCAGCCGACCCAGTTGGCCAGCGAACGGGTGGTGACCGCGCGTTCGATGCGATGGCTGGCCAGGATGCGCTCGTTGTCCTGGATCTGCTTCATCAACGGCACGATCGGATATTGGGTCGCCAGTTCGGTCGCCAGTGCCTCGCGCTGGCCCGGGGCCGCGCTCAGCAGCTGCTGGGCGATGTCCACGCGCCGTTCCAGCAATTCCCTGAGCTGGCCCAGCCGGACCTGCTGCTCGGGCGAATCCCGGGTGAGCTGCATGACCCGTTCCAGCATGGGATGGACCACGGCGCGACCCTGCTCGACCCGGGTCCGCAGGCGCGGCATCTGCACGCCCAGGCTGACCAGCAGGCTGGATTGCTCGATCTCGCGCACTTCCAGGTTCAGCGCGTTGAGCTCGAACTGGACCTGGCGGGTGTGGGACACCCAGTCCGAAGCGGCCAGGGTGTCATCCTGCAGCTTCTGCCGGAGCATGGACGGTGCGACCACGATCAGCAGCACCGCCACGCCGATAAAAGGCAGTCGCCAGCGATCCCATTCGACACGGGCCAATCGTTGCCGCATTCAAACCCCTGCTGGATGGTAACGAGGACAGACCGGAGCGGTATTGCATCTGGCCCGTCACGAAAGTGTTAAGACCACGTGCACTACGTTCGTGTTCAGTTTTGCCGACCCGACATCGAACCCTCCCACATCCCGTGCGTCTTGGAGCACTGGATGCGAAACGCTGGCGGCATTTTCGCAGATCGACCCGGGCCGGAACAGATCGCGGTTCCACGCGGTCACCCCGCCGGGCGCCTACGTTGGCTAGGATGCAATGCCCTGCCCTGAACACGTTCGCTGCCCATGATCCGACGCCAGTTCCTGACCCGTGCCGCCGGCACGCTCGCCGCGCTCGGGCTGCCGCCTGGACTGCTGCTGTCCCAGACCGCGCTGGCCACCAGCGGTGGCAAGTCCAACCTGGTGTTCGGCCCGGCCCAGCCGTTCGACTACGCCAGCCTCAAGGGCCAGGCGCGGGCACTGGCCGGCAAGCCTTACCAGGCTCATGGCGGGCCGCTGCCGGCCGCGCTGGATGGCATCAGCTGGGACCACTACCAGGCGATCCGCTACCGCAAGGACCATGCGCTGTGGACCGGCCAGGACGACGCATTCCTGGCCCAGTTCTTCCATATGGGCCTGTACTTCAAGAAGCCGGTGACCATGCACGAGGTGGCCAACGGCCAGGCCCGCGAGATCAAGTACAACGCCGGCATGTTCGACTACGGCGACAGCGGCCTGGGCAAGGTCAAGCTGCCGGAGAACCTGGGCTTTGCCGGTTTCCGTCTCAACACCAAGGACGATCCCGACCGCGACTTCGCCGCGTTCCTGGGCGCCAGCTACTTCCGCGCGGTCGGCAAGGAGGGCCAGTACGGTCAGTCCGCGCGCGGCCTGGCGATCGACACCGGCACCGGCGGGCCGGAGGAATTCCCGGATTTTGTCGCCTATTACCTGGAAAAACCGGCGCCCGGTTCGGACACGCTGGTGATCTACGGACTGCTGGACTCGCCCAGCGTGGCCGGCGCCTATCGCTTCGCGCTGACCCCGGGCGAGCCGCTGCAGATGGAGATCGACTGCGCGCTGTATCCGCGCACCAGCATCGAACGCCTGGGCCTGGGCCCGTGCACCAGCATGTACCAGACCGGCGAGAACGACCGCCGCATGGCCTGGGACTGGCGCCCGGAGATCCACGACACCGACGGTCTGGCCCTGCACACCGGCAGCGGCGAATGGATCTGGCGCCCGCTGACCAATCCGCCGCAGCTGCGCTTCAACGCCTTTGGCGACAACAATCCCAAGGGCTTCGGCCTGCTCCAGCGCGACCGCAACTTCGACCATTATCAGGACGATGGCGTGTTCTACGAGAAGCGCCCGTGCCTGTGGGTCGAGCCCAAGGCTGGCTGGGGCGAGGGCTCGGTGCAGCTGATCGAGATCCCGACCATCGATGAGACCTTCGACAACATCGTCGCGTTCTGGAATCCCAAGGACAAACCGCAGGCCGGGCAGGAACTGCTGTATGGCTATCGTCTGTTCTGGGGTTCGGCGGCGCCCTCGACGCCGCCGATGGCGGTCTGCGCGGCCACCCGCACCGGCCTGGGCGGCGTGGTCGGGCAGAAGCGCGCGCGCTGGTCGCAGCGCTTCGCGGTGGATTTCACCGGCGGCACCCTGGCCCAGCTGGAAGCGGCCAACGCCACGGTGGAGCCTGCCCTGCAGATCACCGGCGGCACCCTGGAAACCGTGTCCTGCCGTCCGCTGCGCGAACTGAAAGGCTACCGGGTGATGTTCGACGTGGTCCCGGACAAGCCCGACAGCAGCCAGATCGACCTGCGCCTGTACCTGAAGACCGCCAAGGGTGCGCTGAGCGAGACCTGGCTCTACCAGTTCAGCCCGCCGCCGCTGGCCGAGCGCAAGATCTACTGATTCGCACCTGGCCATCGCCTTGCCGTACCCGCCGTCCGGTGCGTCCGGTCCGGGACCTGGACTGCGTTTGACTATGCATGTGGCCGCCAGGGGATGGCGCCTGCGCCCCCTGTGCGGCACCCACGCGCGTGACAGGCGTGTGTGCAAGGCGAGCGATCCGCGCCGGTAATATCGGCTACATCGCAGTTGAGTCTGTTGCAGGTTGGTAATGGCGCTTCCTGAGTGAGACTGGGTTCTGTTATGCCTCGCGCAGACAGGGCTATGCTCGATCCGCGGAACGCGAAAAAACGTCAGGAAACCCCCGGCTTGGCGAGGAATACGGATATGACCGATCGGTCAATCTTGCTGTCTTCCAACTATGACGCGTGGCCCGAGCCGTTCAACGGCCAGGCGTTCGCGTTCCTCAACGTGATCGCGCAGGTCGAGGATGCGGACATCCTGACGCCGGGCCCGCCCGCGCACAGCGCCGGTCGCGGGGTGAACCCCAGCGTCGGCTATCTGTGGCACGAACTGAGTCACCGGGTGATCTCGCAGGCGTGGCGTCGGCTGGGCCGTCCGGGGCTGTCCAACGCGCGTGCGCTGACGGTGGACCGCGACTACGACGTGTTCCTGTTCGCGTGCCAGTTCCCGCTTGAACTCACCGCGCTGGAGCGCATGCGCGGCTGGCGCCAGCGCTGCGGCAAGGCCTACGCCTATCTGCTGGAAGGCTGGCCGGAGCGCTTCCCGCACCAGGCGCAGGAACTGCGCATGCTCGATGCGTTCGACCACGTGTTCGTGCTCAATGCCGAAAGCATCCCGGCGCTGCGCCAGTACACGTCCACGCCGATCTCGTTCCTGCCCAGCGCCTGCGACACGCTGCTGGCGTGCCCGTACCCGGACACGCCGCCGCGCAGCATCGACGTGCTCAGCCTGGGCCGCCGCATCCCGGAGCTGCACACCAAGCTGGCCGCCCTGGCCGCGCAGGATGGCAACTTCTTCTACGTGCACGACGTGCTCAAGGCCGGCGCGGTGGTGGACTGGGCCGAACACCGCGCGCAGTCGGCCGCGATGATCAAGCGCGCCAAGTACTTCATCGCCTACGACTTCACCGTGGACACCACCGGCGTGTTCAAGGGCGTGCGCAAGAACGCGCTGGCCACCCGCTATTTCGAAGGCACGGCCGGCGGGGCCATCGTGCTGGGATCGCGCCAGCACTGCCTGGAGTTTGCCGATCATTTCGACTGGCCCGACGCGGTGATCGAACTGCCGCCGGGCACGCCGGAGATCGGCGCGTTCCTGCAGGACCTGGGCAGCCAGACCGAGCGCCTGGAGCGCGCGCGCGCAACCAACATCAGCCAGGCGTTGCTGCGTCACGACTGGGCGCATCGCTGGGGCCAACTGCTGGATATCGTCGGCCTGCCGCGTAACGCGCGGCTGCAACAGCGCATCGACCGGCTGGCCAGCATGGCCGGCATGGTGGAGGTCGCGCATGGCGCACCGCGGGTGCGACGACACGACGTGACCGCCTGACGCACTAAGGGGCAACACATCCAAGGCGACGGGAGGGTCGCCACCACCGCTGCGTACGGCCCGTCATGGGTCTGTGCCAGCCGCATGCAGCCGGGTTCCGGCGAAGGACGCAGCAGTGAACCGAAAGGAGCATCAATGAAGGCGGTCATCCTGGCCGGTGGCCTGGGCACCCGGATTTCTGAGGAAACCTCGGTCCGGCCCAAGCCCATGGTCGAAATCGGCGGCAAGCCGGTGCTGTGGCACATCATGAAGATCTACAGCCATTACGGCATCAACGACTTCGTCGTGTGCCTGGGCTACCGCGGCGAGGTCATCAAGGATTTCTTCATCAACTACCACCTGATGGAATCGGATGTGACCTGCGACCTGTCCACCAACACCACCACCCTGCACAACACCCGTGCCGAGCCATGGCGGGTGACCCTGGTCGACACCGGCGCGGCGACCATGACCGGCGGGCGTCTCAAGCGTGTCATGCCGTACCTGCAGGATGAAGAAGCGTTCTGCCTGACCTATGGCGATGGCGTGTCCGACGTGGACATCGCCGCCGGCATCGCCCTGCACCAGCGCGAAGGCCGGCTGGCCACGGTGACCGCCGTGCAGCCGCCCGGCCGCTTTGGCGCATTGCACGTGGAAGGCGACCAGGTGACCGGTTTCCGCGAAAAACCGGCCGATGGCGATGGCCTGATCAACGGCGGTTTTTTCGTCCTGTCTCCAAAGGTCGCCGATTTCATCGCCGACGACACCACCGTGTGGGAGAACGCGCCGCTGGAAGCCCTGGTCGCCCAAGGCCAGCTCAGCGTCTACAAGCACGATGGCTTCTGGCAGCCGATGGACACCTTGCGCGACAAGAATTTCCTCAACGACCTGTGGACCAACAACAAAGCGCCATGGCGCGTGTGGGAGTGAAGACGATGCGTATCCTGATCACCGGCAACATGGGCTACATCGGCCCGGTCCTGGCCCGCCACCTGCGCCAGCGCTTTCCGCAGGCCTATCTGGTCGGCGTGGACCGCGGCTGGTTTGCCCACTGCCTGTCCGACAAGCGTGGCCTGCCCGAGGTGGTGCTGGACGAACAATGGTTCCGCGACGTGCGCGACCTGCGCGCGCAGAATCTGACTGGCTTCGATGCGGTGGTGCACCTGGCTGCGGTGTCCAACGACGCGATGGGCAAGCGCTTCGAGATCGTCACCGACCAGATCAACTGCAAGGCCAGCCTGTCGGTGGCCCAGGCCGCGGCCGACGCCGGCGTGAAGCACTTCGTGTTCGCCTCCAGCTGCAGCGTGTACGGCGCGGCGGCCGATGGCACGCCGCGTTCGGAAACCAGCCCGATCGCGCCGCTCACCGCCTATGCGCATTCCAAGATCGACACCGAGACCGGCCTGGCCGCGCTGGACACGGACATGACCATCACCGCGCTGCGCTTTGCCACCGCCTGTGGCGCCTCGCCGCGGCTGCGCCTGGACCTGGTGCTCAACGACTTCGTCGCCGGCGCGGTGGCCAGCGGCAAGGTCGAAGTGCTGTCCGACGGCACGCCGTGGCGCCCGCTCATCCACGTGCGTGACATGTCGCGTGCCATCGAATGGGCGATCCAGCGTCCGGCCGAAGCGGGCGGCCGCTATCTGTTCGTCAATGCCGGTTCGGAGCGCTGGAACGTCCAGGTCCGCGACCTGGCCCAGGCGGTCGGCGCGGCCATTCCCACCGCGGAAGTCTCGATCTCCACCAATGCACCGGCCGACAGCCGCTCCTACCGCGTGGATTTTTCCCTGTTCGAACGGCTGGCGCCCGACCACCAGCCGATCGAAACGCTGGAAGGCACCATCGCCGAGCTGCGCGACGAACTGCAGCGCACCGCATTTTCCGACCGCAACTTCCGCCAGAGCGGCTTCATCCGCCTGCGCATCCTCGAAGGCCTGGTCGACAGCGGCGTGCTGGCGCCTGACCTGCGGGCCGCGGCATGAAGTTCCACCAGACGCCGCTCAAGGGCGCCTATGTGATCGAGCCCGAGAAGCGCGGCGACGAACGCGGCTGGTTCGCCCGCGTGTTCTGCGAAAAGGAGATGGCGGCCGCTGGCCTGGTCGATCGTTTCGTCCAGGTCAACAATTCCTACAACGCCGAAGCCGGCACGCTGCGCGGCATGCACTACCAGCTGCCGCCGGCACCCGAGGTCAAGATCGTGCGCTGCGTGCGTGGCGCGCTGTGGGACGCCATCGTCGACCTGCGTCCGGACTCGCCCACCTACCTCAAGTGGCATGGCGTGGAGCTCACCGCGGAGAATCGCCTGGCCTACTACGTACCGCGCGGCTTCGCCCACGGTTTCGTGACCCTGGAACCCGACACCGAGGCGTTCTACCTGGCCAGCGCGTTCTACGAGCCCACCGCCGAACGCGGCCTGCGCTGGAACGATCCGAAGATCGGCGTGCAGTGGCCGCATGCGGGCAAGATCATTTCCGACAAGGACGCCCAATGGCCGGATTTCGATCCGGACTATCACGGCGTCGAACAACTGCGCGGCCTGTAAGTGACGCAATGAGGAGCAAGACATGGTGATCGATCGACTGCTGCGCGAACGCCAGGCCGCCGGCATGCCCATCCGCGTGGGCCTGTACGGCGCCGGTTTCATGGCCAAGGGCATCGTCAACCAGATCGTGCATTCGGTGCCGGGCATGGTGCTGTCGGTGATCTGCAACCGCAGCGTGGACAAGGCGCTGGCCGCCTTTGCGATCGCCGGCGTGGAGGCGCAGGTGGTCGATACCGGCCGCGCGCTGGCGCAGGCCGTTGCCGAGGGCAGGCCCACGGTCACCGACGACCCAGCCCTGCTGTACGAGTGCGACGACCTGGACTGCCTGATCGATGCCACCGGCGCGGTGGAGTACGGCGCGCACATCAGCCTGGCCGCCATCGCCCATGGGCGTGACATGGTGACCATGAACGCCGAACTGGACGGCACCGTCGGCCCACTGCTCAAGCGCAAGGCCGATGCGGCCGGGGTGATCTTCACCGCCTGCGATGGCGACCAGCCCGGCGTGCAGATGAATCTGTTCCGCTTCGTCAAATCGATCGGCCTGATCCCACTGATGTGCGGCAACATCAAGGGCCTGCAGGACCCGTATCGCACGCCGACCACGCAGGCGGGGTTCGCAGCCAAGTGGGGCCAGGACCCACACATGGTCACCAGCTTCGCCGATGGCACCAAGATCAGCTTCGAACAGGCGATCGTCGCCAACGGCACCGGCATGTCGATCCTCCAGCGCGGCATGACCGGCTACGACCACCGTGGTCACGTCGACGAGCTCACCACGACCTACGACATCGATGCGCTCAAGGCCGTCGGCGGCGCGGTGGATTACGTGGTCGGCTCGCAGCCAGGCCCGGGCGTGTACGTGCTGGCCACCCACGACGACCCCAAGCAGCGGCACTACCTCAATCTCTACAAACTCGGCGAAGGCCCGCTGTACAGCTTCTACACGCCGTATCACCTGTGCCACTTCGAAGTGCCGCTGTCGATCGCCCGCGTGGTCCTGCTGCGCGATGCGGTGCTGCAGCCGCTGGGCGGCCCGCTGGTGGAAGTGGTGGCCACCGCCAAGCGCGATCTGCAGGCCGGCGAGACCATCGACGCGCTCGGCGGCTATCTCAGCTACGGCCAGTGCGAACGCGCCGAGGTCACCGCCAGCGAGCGCCTGCTGCCGATGGGCGTGGCCGAAGGTTGCGTGCTGAAGCGGGCGATCGCCAAGGATGCAGTCCTGACCTACGACGATGTCGAGTTGCCGCAAGGTCGCCTGATCGACCGCCTGCGTGCGGAGCAGACGGCCCTGTTCGCGCCGGCCGGGGAAACTGTCGCCGCCTAGTGCGGCGCGTCTTCGGCGAAGTACTTCCCCAGCGTCTCGGCGGTCCTGGGCAGCTTCGCCATGGGGCAGCGCAGGCAGGCTGGAGAAGATCGGTGATGAAGCGTGTCCGAGGTACCGGACCGGTTCGGCTGCTCATCTGACGCATCGCGAGGCGGCCATCAAAATGCGCTCGACATCGCCGCAGGCTTGGGCTGGACGGCGCCGAGAACGATCGGGATCTGTTCCAGTCCCTATGGCGGCGTTCCCGATGCGGTGAAGATGCAGCTCGACCATATGTCATGCCCGAACTTCCGGGCATCGGCTTCAAGGCCAAGCCCGACCTGATCAAGGTGATGCGCGAATTGGCTCAACAGGCCATCGCTTCGGCACAGCGTCGCGCGACAAATCGGCCACGACGCCGCTGCAGCGGGCCGCGCTCAGCGCACGATGAGCACGGGTACCGTGCTGCGCGTGGCCACCTCGGCGCTCTGGCTGCCCAGCAGTACCCGGGTCAGGCCCCGGCGTCCGTGCGAAGTCATGACGACCAGATCGCTCTTGCGCGCCTGGATCGTGTCCAGGATGCCATCGGCGGCGAAGCGGTCCAGCACGTGCACCGGCTCGGCAGCGACTTCCATTTCCTCGGCGCGATCCAGGGCGCGCTGCAGGATCAGGTTGGCGGCCTGCTCGCGTTCGGCGCGGTATTCCGGGCCGGACTCGTAGCCCACCGCCCAGCCCTGCGCGTCGGCCATGCCACCGGCCCAGGGCTCGGACACGGTCAGGATGTCGACCTTGGATCCGAGCTTGGACGCCAGCGCCAGGCCGTGTTCCAGGCCGCGCATGGACAGGTCCGAGCCATCGATGGCGATCAGGATGCGTGCGTACATGGTGCCTCCAGCGTCTGCGGTGATGATCCATTCAAGCGCCATTGTCCGCACCCTGCCTTGATCGTGATCAAGGCCCGGCCAAATCACCGGCACGCGTTCAGTGCGCGCCGCGCAGCATCCTGGCTGGATTGCCGGCGACCGTCGCGCCCGCCGGCACGTCGCGGGTGACCACGCTGCCCGCACCGATCACCGCGTCGTCGCCGACGGTGACGCCCGGCAGCAGGATCGCGCCGCCGCCGATCCAGGCATTGCGGCCGATCCGCACCGGCTGGCCAAGTTCGAGCCCGCCGGCGCGACCGGCGGCACCGCGCGGATGATCGGCCGCGTAGATCTGCACGGCCGGCCCGACTTGGGTGCCGGCACCGATGCTGACCTCGGCCACGTCCAGGATCACGCAGTTGAAATTGAGGAACACGCCCTGGCCCAGGCGGATGTTGAAGCCGTAGTCGCAGTGGAACGGCGGCCGCACCACGGCGCCCTCGCCCACTTCACCCAGCAACTCGGTCAGCAGGCCGCGGCGCACCTGCGGCGACTGCGCCAGGGCAGCGTTGTAGCGCTGCATCCACGCGCGCGCGGCGGCCTGTCCGGCCTGCAGCTCCGGATCGGCCGGGTCGTACAGCTCGCCGGCCAGCATCTTGTCCTTCTCGCTGCGCATGGTGTCCTCCGGATGATGCCGCCGATGATCAGCCGGCAGCATGGGGTCGACCGCGGCGCATGGAACTCAGGCGGCAGACAAATTGGCGTACGCCAGCACCAGCCACTTGGCACCTTCGTCGAACTGCACCTGCACGCGCGCATGCGCGCCGGCGCCTTCGTAGTCGACGACCACGCCCAGGCCGAATTTGGGATGGGAGACGTTGGAACCGAGCTTCATCGCCGGCGCTTCGATCGGCGCATGGCCGAAGCTGCCGCGCGAGGCGCCCAGCGACGCCGGACGCGAAACCTGCACCTTGGGGCGGACCTCGTTGAGCAGCTCGCGCGGGATCTCGCGCAGGAAGCGCGAGGGCACGTTGTAGTTGTCCATGCCGTGGATGCGGCGCGACTCTGCATAGGTCAACACCAGCTTCTGGCGCGCGCGGGTGATGCCGACGTAGGCCAGGCGGCGCTCCTCTTCCAGCTTGCCGGCTTCTTCGACCGAGCGCGCACTGGGGAACAGGCCATCCTCCAGCCCGACCAGGAACACCAGCGGAAACTCCAGGCCCTTGGCCGAATGCAGGGTCATCAGCTGCACGCCGTCCTCGCCGGCCTGGGCCTGGCCTTCCCCAGCCTCCAGCGCCGCATAGGACAGGAACGCGACCAGCTCGCTCATGGTCTCGGCGGCGTCGGGGGTATCGTCCAGTTCCAGCGG
>Ga0160456_100130_pt1 | contig 72369 bp, 58 predicted proteins | sample HID1972K_E6MG_FD_108261 | JGI IMG/M metagenome (GOLD analysis project Ga0160456, IMG submission 108261) | Enriched pill bug-associated microbial communities from UW Madison campus, WI, USA - HID1972K_E6 MG | ecosystem: Host-associated > Arthropoda: Insects > Digestive system > Unclassified ... | reverse complement strand
TGACACACGCCTCATCTCAAGGCGAACCCTTCGCCTTGGCTCCTCCGATAAAAACAAGTTTCGGAGACCAGCATGAACGCATCGCTTACGCCCAACGAAACCACGCTGCAGAAGGTCAAGCTGCTGATCGACGGCGAATGGGTCGAATCGCAGACCACCGAATGGCACGACATCGTCAACCCGGCGACCCAGCAAGTGCTGGCGAAAGTCCCGTTCGCCACCGCCGCTGAAGTCGACGCCGCCGTAAGCGCCGCCCAGCGTGCGTTCCAGACCTGGAAACTGACCCCGATCGGTGCGCGCATGCGCATCATGCTCAAGCTGCAAGCGCTGATCCGCGAACACTCCAAACGCATCGCTATCGTCCTGAGTGCCGAGCAAGGCAAAACCATTGCTGACGCCGAGGGCGACATTTTCCGTGGGCTGGAAGTGGTCGAGCACGCGTGCTCCATCGGCACGCTGCAGATGGGCGAGTTCGCCGAGAACGTCGCCGGCGGTGTTGATACCTACACCTTGCGCCAGCCGATCGGCGTGTGCGCCGGCATCACCCCGTTTAACTTCCCGGCGATGATTCCGCTGTGGATGTTCCCGATGGCGATTGCCTGCGGCAACACTTTCGTCCTGAAACCTTCGGAACAGGATCCGCTGTCGACCATGTTGCTGGTGGAACTGGCAGTCGAGGCGGGCGTTCCGGCGGGCGTGTTGAACGTGGTTCACGGCGGCAAAGACGTGGTCGATGGCCTGTGCACGCACAAGGACATCAAAGCAGTGTCGTTCGTCGGTTCGACGGCGGTCGGCACTCACGTTTACGATTTGGCGGGTAAACACGGCAAACGCGTGCAATCGATGATGGGCGCGAAGAACCACGCTGTGGTGCTGGCCGATGCCAATCGCGAGCAAGCGCTAAATGCGTTGGTCGGCGCCGGTTTCGGTGCGGCCGGGCAACGTTGCATGGCCACCTCGGTGGTGGTGCTGGTTGGCGCGGCGAAACAATGGTTGCCGGATCTGAAGGCGCTGGCGCAGAAACTCACCGTCAACGCCGGCAGCGAGCCGGGCACCGATGTTGGCCCGGTGATTTCGAAGAAAGCCAAGGCGCGAATTCTCGACCTGATCGAAAGCGGCATCAAGGAAGGCGCCAAGCTGGAACTGGACGGTCGTGACATCAAGGTGCCGGGCTACGAGCAAGGCAACTTTGTCGGCCCGACCCTGTTCTCGGGCGTGACCACCGACATGCAGATCTACACCCAGGAAATCTTCGGCCCGGTGTTGGTGGTGCTGGAAGTCGACACCCTTGATCAGGCGATTGCGCTGGTCAACGCCAACCCGTTCGGCAACGGCACCGGCCTGTTCACCCAGAGCGGCGCAGCGGCGCGTAAATTCCAGACGGAAATCGACGTCGGTCAGGTCGGCATCAACATCCCGATTCCAGTGCCGGTGCCGTTCTTCAGCTTCACCGGTTCGCGCGGTTCGAAACTCGGCGACCTCGGCCCGTACGGCAAGCAAGTGGTGCAGTTCTACACGCAGACCAAAACGGTCACGGCACGCTGGTTCGATGACGACAGCGTCAACGACGGCGTGAACACCACCATCAACCTGCGCTGAGGAATCGGCCATGAAAATCGCATTTATCGGTCTGGGCAACATGGGCGCGCCGATGGCGCGCAACCTGATCAAGGCTGGCCATTCGCTGAACCTGGTCGACCTGAACAAAACCGTGCTGGCGGAACTCGAGCAACTGGGCGGCAGCATTCGCGCTTCGGCGCGTGAGGCGGCCGAGGATGCTGAGCTGGTGATCACCATGTTGCCGGCGGCTGTGCATGTGCGTAGCGTCTGGCTGGGTGAGGACGGTGTGCTCGCGGGCATCGGCAAAGGCGTGCCGGCGGTGGATTGCAGCACGATTGATCCGCAAACGGCTCGCGATGTAGCTGTCGCTGCGACCAGACAAGGCGTGGCGATGGCTGACGCACCGGTCTCTGGCGGCACCGGCGGTGCGACCGCTGGCACCCTGACCTTCATGGTCGGCGCCACCCCGGAACTTTTCGCCACCCTGCAACCGGTGCTCGCGCAGATGGGCCGCAACATCGTGCATTGCGGTGAGGTCGGCACCGGGCAGATCGCCAAGATCTGCAACAACCTGCTGCTGGCGATCTCGATGGTCGGCGTCAGTGAGGCCATGGCACTGGGTGATGCATTGGGTATCGACACGACAGTGCTGGCCGGGATCATCAACAGCTCGACCGGACGATGCTGGAGCTCGGAAATGTACAACCCATGGCCGGGCATCGTCGAAACGGCGCCGGCTTCGCGCGGCTATACCGGTGGATTCGGTGCGGAATTGATGCTCAAGGATTTGGGTTTGGCGACGGAAGCGGCGCGTCAGGCGCATCAGCCGGTGGTGCTCGGCGCGGTGGCGCAACAGCTTTATCAGGCGATGAGTCAGCGCGGGGATGGCGGGAAGGATTTCTCGGCGATCATCAACAGCTATCGCAAGCCTGCAATAGAAGGGCAGCGTTGAACAAACTGTGGGAGCGAGCCTGCTCGCGATGACGGCGGTAACTTCAACACGGAGGTGACTGACCGTGCGCTTTCGCGAGCAGGCTCGCTCCCGCAGGAGGATTGCGTATATCAGACATTGTTTGCCGGGAAATCACGTCGGGTGATCTCCCGGCTTTTTTGCATCAGGCAAACACGAAATACTTGCGCACGGTCTCGACCACTTCCCAGGTGCCTTTCATTCCCGGCTCAATCACAAAGATGTCGCCAGCGCGCAAGTGAATCGGCGCCATGCCGTCCGGCGTGATCACGCAGTAGCCTTCCTGGAAATGGCAATACTCCCACTTCACATATTCCACGCGCCACTTGCCGGGTGTGCAGATCCACGTGCCCATGATCTTGTTGCCGTCTTCGCTGGTGTAGGCGTTGAGATTGACGGTGTGCGGGTCGCCTTCGAGTTTTTCCCACTTGCAGGCGTCAAGTACCGGAAGGGGATGGGTGTCACGCAGAACGGTGATGGGGGCGGACATGAAGGCTCCAGGCAAATGACGGATTGAACCGCCAACTTAGCGTCTGCTGAAACGGCCGGGATGTCTGAGGTCGACCTCCTGATGCCTGTGAGCGCTTAGCAGCAACACTCTCGTAACATCGAGCGTTGCACCATTGCCGTGCATATATGACGGTTTTAATACAGTCATGCCCCATAAAAGTTCAATGAATTTTTAGACTAAAACGAGATAACCGTTCTGACACCTATTGCAAAACAAAATCGTCTGTACTATAACATTCGTACTAAAGGACATTCCCACCCAGATGGAGTTACACCTGAGTCACGGACAGACTTGAATTGGTTTTTTCTCACGCAGACGACTGACTTGGCCATTGGCGCAAGCGTTGACTTCTACCTGTCGTTAATGAGCACTGGTAGTTAAATGGAACATTCAGTTAATAGTTGCGCGGACGCAATGTCCTGCGTGCTTTGCGTGAGCTTTAAATAAACAATTAACGATTAGTTCGCATCGATTGACTGCGTGCGCGGGATATCTTTGTGCGTCAAATCACTTGTGCTTGGCATCATGGAATGAGGCTGGATTGTGGACGACGTAAACGTAATTGAAGTTTCGACGACAGTGGACAGTGGCAGCGTACTTGGCCGCCATGTCTGGGTGCGCGCTGGCACTCGTCTACAAAATGTCCAGGTCGGTGATGACTGTTTTATCGGTTTTCGCTGCGATGTGCAGTTTGCCGCAATCGGCACTTCCAGCATGTTGGCCACGGGTGTGCACTGCATGGGCACCGCGCAGGCGCCGATCCGGATTGCCGAGAACGTCTGGCTGGGTGCCAAGGTTACTGTTAACGAGGGAGTCAGCATTGGTGCAGGTGCAGTGATCGCCGCCGGTGCGCTGGTCACGGCAGATGTGCCGGCTGACGCCATCATGGTGGGGCGCCCGGCGCGCTTCATCGGCTGGCGCTCGGTGGTCGAGGATGGCCGCCCAAGCCCGGAACAGGTGCTGGCAAAAGTCCGTGAAAGAGCTCGCTCGGGCTTGCCGTCGATGCTTGATCGCTCAACGCAATCGGTGGCCAGGTTGAAATCGTTGAACCCTGAAACCGCTACGTGGGAGATCAGCGACGAAGCGTTGATCGACGCGGAATTACGCGGTGGTGCGTCGGTGGAAATCGCCCGCGATTGCATTCTGATCGGGCGCAGCAGCCGTCAGGGCGGGATGTCGCAACTGGGCGGTATCGAACTCGGCACGGGTGTCCGGCTCGGTGAAGGCGTGGTCATCGAAGCCGCTGGCGGCGTATCGATCGGCGCGTTCAGCGAGGTGGCGGCGGGCGTCACGATTGCGGCTTCAACTCACGATCATTCATTTCGCTCGTTGCCTTGGGAAGAGGCTCCCGTACGGATAGGAAGTCGTTGCGTCATCGGTGAGGGCGCGCTCTTGGTTGGTCCACTGAATGTTGGTGATGGTGCGGTTATAAAACCACACTCGGTGGTTATAAGGGATGTATTGGAAAACACTGTGGTTCATGGCGTTGTTCAACTAATGGAGATTCAAGAATGATTTTGTTTGCCCCAAATCCGACAGGTTCCGGTCATAACATGCGTGCGCTTTCCATCGCTCAGGCGATAAAAAAGCAAAGCCCGAATATGCCGCTGACTGTGGCGCTGGCTTCTTTGCAGCCGACATTCACGCCGCTGTTCGAACAGTCCGGTATTGAAGTGGTAGATATTGCCGGTCGCCTGGTTGATTACTCGAAAAAGAGTAACTTGTCGAAAGAACTCGACTGGGCCAATTATATCGGCGGTTATATCGCCAATACCTTTTTGTCCGGTGAGCGAATTCTTTCCTACCTGGCGCTGATCGCCGAATACAAACCGACCGTGCTGGTCTCGGACTACAACATGGCGGCCTGTCTGGCGGCGATTTTCAGCGGTACGCCGCTGGTGTTCGTCACCGAACGCTATGACTTCACCCTCTGCCAGCTGGAAGACCATGACCTGGCCGACGGCGGTTTCGAGGTCAATGCGCTGGAAATGGCCCGGGCCCGCACCGCACTGCACAGCCAGTTCAACTGGATGATCAACCAGAGCCAATTGGTGCTGACTGACAAGCCGTACGTGGCTTCTCTGGATCACGGCACGCCGGTCGCCGAAGCGCTGCTCAGCGGCAAGGCGCACTTTGTCGGGCCGATGATTCGCGACATCAATGTGCAGAGCGGCCTGAACGTGCGCGAGCAACTGAACCTTGGCGATTCGCCGTTCATTGTCGCATCGATCAGCGGCACCACTATGTTTGCGCAAAACAAGGATGCGCTGCTCGCCGCTTATCTCGACAGCTTCCGGATCCTGCGTGAACGCAATCCGGAACTGAAACTGGTGCTGTTGGGGCGTCAGGATATCCAGGCGCAGGACGGTGTGGTTTGCGTGCCGTATTACCCGGACTGGATGGGCCTGCTGCGCGAGGCCGAACTGCTGATTTCGGCTCCGGGATGGATCACCGTGACGGAAATCGCCGCATTGCATATTCCGACCCTGTTCGTGCTGCCATCGAAGTCGGAATACCACGAACTTGAAGCGTTGCGCCGCCTGGAACTGCTCGGGTTCCCGACTCACCTGGGGCACGACCGTGACCGTATCGTCGAACTGGTGCAAAGCGAACTGGAGAAAGACACCCGGTCGCCGGCGTACTACGCGCCCCATCGACAAGTGGCGGCACCGGACGGCGAAGGCGCGGTACGCGCGGCGACCCGTATCATCGAATTGTGCAACGGCACGGTTGTGCCGCTGACCGAAAGCAAAGCGGCTTAACCTCATGGAAGAGGGATTCACCATGGCGCTGCATCCGCAGTTTCAATTTGATCAAGGCCTCATGGACATCGAATTCGGTGGTTTTTTTGCCGTCACCGATGCCAGTGGGAAAGTCGCGATTTCCAGCGACAAGCAGTTGCAGGATCAGATCGACGCAACGCTCTATCAGGCCGAGCACGGCGACGACGCGCAACTGCGTTTCGCCCATGCCGGGCTGATGCGATTGCATGACGTCGCGAACGCAGGTTTTCACGAACTTGCCGATCGCTACTGGACGCCACATGGTTCGGGCCGTTGCAGAACACTGGCAGTGCAACTGGATGCGCTGGCAGCATTGATTGCCTATCAGCGCCGGGTGCCGGAGGACGCCAGCAACCGTGGGGTGATTGCCGCCATGCTCGAGCGAGTCGAAGCGCTCTACGCCAGATCCACAGTCGCCGGGTTATACACCAGCGACTGGTCGACGCCGCTGGAGCTTGCGACATCGATCGACCTCGATATCAGTGCCACGGCCCTGCTGGCGCGTATCGACAACGAGCCTTTGGGCCTCGGTCTGGTCGGGCATTTGCAGGTCCACGCGGAAAATCTGATCGCCCGCGTGGCGGGCAGCGATAGCGAGTCTTGCGTCGACGTCGCGCTGAGCCGTTGTGCGGTACGGGCGCAAGTCAGCCTGGTGCTGGCGCGTCTGGCCAGTGTGCGTGACGACAACGCGCTGGCCAATCTGGCGCGCTCGTTTCTGTTGCAGACTCTGGCGCTGTTCCGCGACCCGGCCTATGGCGGTTATTGGGATCGGGTCGGCATCAATGGCAAGGTTCGTTGCGACTGGCATACGTCCTACAAGCATCATGAGTCGCCATTTCCGATCAAAACGGCGTATGACGTGGCGTTGCTGTTACAGGTGATCCAGGCATTGCCGGGAGGCGCGAGCGAAAGTGATCGAGTGTCGGTGACGGCCGCGCTGCTGGAGTTTCACGACACCTGCAACGGTGGGCTGTTCATGGGCAAAGGCTATTTCTGGTCGACGCCCGATGACCCGACCGTGCCGTTCATTCGCCAGTTCTGGGCTCCGCCGCGTCAGCCGGGGATCTTCAGTATCGGCAACCTGACGTACTTGCCGCTGCACTTGAAGAGTCTGAAAACCCAACTCGCTGCGGCGCATGCCTTGCAATCCATTGCGCCGGTTACCGTTGCACAAGCGCACGACAATGCCGATCGGGTGAGCCGCGAGCTGGAGGTGATCGATGGCGGCGGCGACGTGCAGGACATTCACCCGCGCGGCGTGCCGTCGATCAATGTCGATCTGCAACGTTATCTCGCGTGGCTGGCCAAGGCCCGGGCGTCCAATCAGACACCTTACGGGTTGACCGCCGAAACCACACCGCTGGGCTTTCGCGCTGACAAGACCTGGCAGGTGTTTTCCGGTCTGCATGTGATCTCTGATCTGCATGCGCTGGGTCTGCAAATCGAAAACAAGGCGAGCCTGATCGACTGCATCCAGGCCTCGCAAAATATCGACGGTGGTTTTGCCGAACAGCCCGGGCACCTCAGTGATGTCTTCGCCACGTACTGTGCGGTGTTGTCGCTTCGCGTGCTGGGTGCGTTGCCGGCCGATGCGCAGGCATGTGTCGGCTATCTGCAAGCGTGCCAGAACGCCGATGGCGGGTTCGGCGACGTGGCGGGTTTCGGCTCCGATATCTGGCACACCAACCTTGCCGTGTTGTCGCTGCATGCGCTCGGCGCCAAGGCTACGGATGAGCAAGCGGTGATGGCGTTCGCCTTGCGCTGCCGCTCGGTTGACGGCGGATTCGGCAACAAGCCGGGTTATCCACCGGATGCGTTTTCGGTGTATCGCGTGGTGTCCACGCTGTTCATTCTCAACCGGCGCATCGTCGATGCACGGCAGACCGTGGCATGGCTGCAAAGCCTGCAACTGGAAAACGGCTCGTTCCACTATCGGCCAGGCAAGGCAGTCAGTCTGGTGGGTACTTACATGGCGATTGCGGCGATGTACCTGCTCGATGCTCAGCCGACGCATTTACAGGCGTCGAAGGACTGGATCGCGGCTCACCAGAAACAGGACGGTGGTTTCGGCCCGCTCAACTCGACCTCGGCAACCACCGACGAAAGCTTCGTCTGCATCCAGACGCTGCTGATTCTTGAGCAAGGCCTGTCGCAATACTGGGTGGCATTACTGAACTGACCCGCCCCTGAAGGCGGGCAGCATCGAAGGACTGTGAATCATCATTTTGCCAGGGGAGGCGCTGATGAAAATTTTAGTGACAGGGGGCGCGGGCTTTATCGGCTCGGCAGTGGTGCGGTTTCTGCTCAATGAAACCGATTGCGAAGTGATCAATCTCGACAAATTGACTTACGCCGGCAATCTGGAGTCGCTGGCTGAGATCGCGGACTCGCCGCGCTACCGTTTCTGCCAAGTGGATATTTGCGACAGGCCGGCGCTGGACGAAATCTTCATGCGCCTGCAGCCGGATGCGGTGATGCATCTGGCGGCCGAATCCCATGTGGACCGTTCGATCGATGGCCCTCAGGCTTTCATCGAAACCAACATCGTCGGCACTTACACCCTGCTCGAAGCCGCGCGCGGTTATTGGAACCGTCTGGACGCTGAGCGCCAGCAGGCGTTCCGCTTCCACCATATTTCCACCGACGAGGTGTATGGCGATCTGGAGCCTGAAGATCCGGCGTTTACCGAAACGACCGCCTATGCGCCCAGCTCACCTTACTCGGCGACCAAGGCCGGTTCGGATCACCTCGTGCGGGCCTGGCACCGCACGTTCGGGCTGCCGGTGGTGATGAGCAATTGCTCGAACAACTACGGGCCTTATCACTTCCCGGAAAAACTCATTCCGCACGTCATTCTCAACGCACTGCAAGGCAAGCCGCTGCCGGTGTACGGCGACGGTGCGCAGATCCGCGACTGGCTGTTTGTCGAGGATCACGCCCGGGCGCTGTACGCGGTGGTCAGCAATGGTGAAGTGGGGCAGACCTACAACATCGGTGGTCACAACGAGAAAACCAATCTCGAAGTGGTGCACACCTTGTGCGATCTGCTTGAAGCACGTGGGGCGCAGAAGCCGGCCGGGGTCGCGCATTTCCGCGACCTGATCACCTTCGTCAAGGATCGTCCGGGCCACGACAAGCGCTATGCCGTCGATGCCGGCAAGATCCACGCGCAGTTGGGCTGGACACCGCAGGAAACCTTCGAAAGCGGCATGAAAAAAACCGTCGACTGGTACCTCGACAATCGCGCCTGGTGGATTCGCGTGATGTCCGGCGCCTATGCCCTGGAGCGCCTCGGCGACCACCTGCAAGAAGCCCGCGTGGCTTGAAATCAACCCCCGTTCAATGACGCCGGCTGGCGTCAGTCATCTATTGCTGAAAAGGAAACAGGCATGGCCAAGTACAAGGGAATTCTGTTGGCGGGCGGCGCTGGCTCGCGGTTGCACCCAATCACGTTGGGCGTCTCGAAACAGTCGCTGCCGGTGTATGACAAACCGATGATCTACTACCCGCTGTCGGTGCTGATGCTGGCGGAAATTCGCGAGATCCTGATCATCTCCACGCCCGAAGATCTGCCGGGCTTCCAGCGCATGCTCGGTGACGGCAGCCAATTGGGCCTGAGCCTGAGTTATGCCGTGCAGCCGAGCCCGGACGGCCTGGCACAGGCGTTCATCATCGGTCGCGAGTTTGTCGGCGATGACAACGTCTGCCTGGTGCTCGGCGACAACATTTTCTATGGCGCCGGCTTCGGTGAAACGCTGTTGCAGGCTGCGACCCGCGAAGAGGGCGCGACCGTGTTCGGCTACTACGTGGCGGACCCGGAACGCTTTGGCGTGGTGGAATTCGACGCCAGCGGCAAGGCCCTGAGCATCTGCGAAAAACCGAGCGAGCCGAAGTCCAACTTCGCCGTCACCGGTCTGTATTTCTACGACAACGAAGTGCTGCGCATTGCCGCCGAGATCCAGCCGTCGCCGCGCGGCGAACTGGAAATTACCGACGTCAACAATGTCTATCTGCAACGTGGGCAATTGAACGTGTCGGTGATGGGCCGCGGCATGGCCTGGCTGGATACGGGGACTCACGACGCGTTGATGGAAGCGGGCAATTTTGTCCAGGCCATCGAGAAACGTCAGGGCCTGAAAATCGCTTGCCTGGAAGAGATTGCCTACAACAAGGGCTGGATCGATGACGCGCAGTTGCTGGTGCTGGCGGGCAGCATGAGCAAGACCGGTTACGGTCAGTATCTGGCACGACTGATCAACGATGACGTGCTGACGGTGCTGGATGCCCAGCGCTCGTTGAAGGGCGCGGCCTGATTGTTCAGCAGCGTCAGGTGGAGCGAGTTTGCCGACGAAGCGCTCGGAGGGGCGAACACCCCGCACGAGCGCTTTCGCGAGCACGCCCGCTTTCTGCGGTTTTAGTGGCCGGTGACGCTGTCCGCTTGCGCGGTTTTGGCGTTCGGGCGTTGATCGACAGACGGCATCTGCAGCGATTGCAGATGTGCCAGGCGATTGGCGTGGGTCGGTGCTTCGGCGGCGAGCGGCGAGCGGCGTTTGCGGGTTTCTTCACGCAGTACCGGCAGCACTTCCTTGCCGAACATGTCGAGTTGTTCCAGCACGGTTTTCAACGGAATACCGCCATGGTCGAACAGAAAGAGCTGGCGCTGATAGTCGCCGAAGTACTCGCGGAAAGTCAGCGTCTTGTCGATGATTTCCTGCGGGCTGCCAACGGCCAGCGGGGTCATCTCCATGAACTCTTCCAGGGATGGGCCGTGGCCATACACCGGCGCGTTGTCGAAGTACGGACGGAACTCGCGGCGGGCATCCTGAGAATTGCGGCGCATGAAAATGTGCCCGCCGAGACCGACGATGGCTTGCTCCGGCGTGCCATGCCCGTAGTGGGCGAAACGCGCCCGATAGAACTCGACCAGAGCCATGAAATGTTCACGCGGCCAGAGGATGTGGCTGGCGAAAAAACCGTCACCGTAATACGCCGCTTGTTCGGCGATTTCCGGGGTGCGGATCGAGCCATGCCAGACGAAGGGCGGCAGGTCGTCCAGCGGACGGGGAATGGACGTGAAGTTTTTCAACGGGGTGCGAAAACGTCCGCTCCAGTTGATGTCTTCTTCGCGCCAGAGCCGATGCAGCAGGCGATAGTTTTCCATCGCCAGCGGCAGTCCGTCGCTGATGCTTTTGCCGAACCATGGATAGACCGGTGCGGTGTTGCCGCGCCCGAGCATCAAGTCCATGCGCCCGCCGCAGAGGTTTTGCAGCAGCGAATATTCTTCGGCCAGGCGTACCGGGTCGTTGGTGCTGATGAGGGTGGTGGACGTCGACAGAATGATGCGCTGGGTTTTCGCGGCAATGTAGGCCAGCAGCGTGGTGGGAGAGGAGGTGATGAACGGTGGGTTGTGATGCTCGCCGGTGGCGAAAACATCCAGACCGATGTCTTCGGCTTTCTGCGCAATTTGCAGGGTCGCCTGGATGCGTTCCGATTCGCTGGGGGTACGGGCGTTGGTAGGGTCTTGCGTGACGTCGCCAACGGTGTAGATCCCGAATTGCATAAAGCCTCCTTGCCTTGGGTAAAGGTTTGTTTGAAACCCTGCCACGAAGGTTAAATCTTCGAGGCACTTGAAATGTACGCCTGTACACGTACAATCGCAATCGTGGATCATCGTTCGAACGGATTTCGAAGACCTCATCTAGACGGGAGCACGACATGGAACTGGGATTTATCGGGTTGGGTACGATGGGTGCACCGATGGTGCTGAACCTGCTGAAAGCCGGACATCGGGTGCGCGTCTGGAACCGTTCGGCGGCGCCGTTACAGGCGTTGGTCGCTGCCGGTGCCGAAGCCGTCGACAGCCCGGTGCTCGCGGCTCGCGCCGAGGTGCTGATCTCGATGCTCGGTGACGATGCGGCGATTCGTGCGGTGTTTCTGGATGCCCGCGCCATCGACGGTCTGGCGCCCGGCAGCGTTCACGTCAACATGTCCACAGTGTCTGTCGCCCTGGCCCGGGAAATGGCAGCTTTGCACACGGCGTGCGGTGTCGGTTATGTGTCGGCACCGGTGTTGGGGCGGGTGGACGTCGCGGCAGCTGGCAACCTGAATATCCTCGCTTCCGGGGCCGCTGATGCACTGGCGCGGGTACAGCCATTGTTTGACGTGCTGGGACGCAAGACCTGGCCGTTCGGCGCAGACGCTGAAAGCGCTTGCGTGGCCAAACTCTCGGCCAATCTGATGATTGCCGCCGCGATCGAAGCGACCGCTGAGGCTTCGACCCTGGCCAATGGTTATGGGATCAGCCGCGCGGATTTCATCGAGATGATCACCTCGACGCTGTTCGCGGTTCCGGTCTATCAGGGCTACGGCAAACTGATGGTCGACAAACAGTTCGAGCCCGCCGGATTCAAACTGTCGCTGGGGCTCAAGGACGTACGCCTGGCGCTGGAGGCCGGCGAGGCTGCGCAAGTGCCGCTGCCGTTTGCCAGTGTGTTGAAGGATAACCTGCTCGATGGCATGGCCCATGGTCAGGCCGATCAGGACTGGGCATCACTTTCAGAGGTCAGTGCCCGACGCGCCGGCTCCAGGTAACAAATTAACTGTACAGACCGTAACTTGCGTGCAAGTTCGGCTGACACTTTGCGCCTGGAATTATTGTCGGACAGTTATTGGTTTTTTACTGAAATATGCAAGAAGTCTGATAATAACGCTTGTCAATGTACGACTGTAGACGTACATTTTTATCGGGGTTTAACAATAATAAAATTCTGTCTGTTTTTTCATCTGCTGACCCTTAATAAATAATAGCTAGGAGCCGTTATGAAGAATCTAATGCAATGGAACAGCCTTCCCTCCGAATCCAGTGAATGGCTTGAGAAGGTGCGTGCACTGAATCCGCTGATCGTTCAGCACCGAGATTACAGCGAGCAGACGAACGCGACGCACAAGGATGTGATGTCTCAATTTTTCAAGGAAGGTTTTGGCCGTACTTCGGTGTCCAGGGCATTCGGCGGGTCACAGGTCGATATCCAGACCACGTCCGCCCTGTTGCTCGAATTTGCCCGTCACGACGCTTCGCTGTCCTGGCAGTTGGCGGTGCAGGTGGCCATGGGCCGACTCTCCGACTACTTGCCGGAAAGCACTTCTGAGGCTATCTACAATCACTGCGACGGCTTTGTCATCGGTGCTATTCACTCCGGTGGCGAAGCGCTGCCGATGGGTGACGATTACTTGCTCAGTGGCCGTTGGGCGTTCGCCAGCGGTTCGGCGCATGCCGACTGGCTGGTCTGCACCGCCACCGTCAAAGGCACCGAAAACAACACTACGCCAGAAGTGCGGATGTTCTTCGTGCCGGCCAGCCAATGCAAAATCCTCCCGACCTGGGACACCCTCGGCATGCGCGGCACCGGCAGCCATCACTTCGAATGCTCGCAGGTGCTGGTCAACAAGGCCTTCTCCCTGAACACCGAAAGCCTCAAGCAATCCCCTGAGGCACGCAGTTCGCGTGCCTACGCCACCGGTTATTACGAGTTCGGCACGCTGGCGGCGATGTCCACCGTGTTGGGCGTGGCTCGGGCCGCAGTCGATCACTTCCGTAACGACCGCGCCGTCAATGCCGATCCAGGTTTGGAAGGGGTAATTTTCGAGAAAACCGGCCGGGCGATCTCTTCGGTGCACACCGCCCAGTTGCTGCTCGAAGACGCGATTCACCAAGTGATCAATCGCGGTGAAACCTTCGGTGAACCGGTCAGCGCACGGGTCGGGCTGGCGGCTTCGGTACTTACCGAAAATTCGGTGAGCGCGGTCAATCAGATCTTTTCGATGGCCGGTTCGAAGGCGGTTTACAAGTCGCACTTCCTGGAACGCTGCTTCCGCGACATTCATACCGGTTCGAAGCACTTCACGTTGTCGCCTTTGAACTTGCACGGTATCGGTAAATATTATCTGGATAAAACCAATGCGCTGGCAGCGGCTTGACAGGTAACTAACAAAACAGGCGCGTTACACGTGAATTGCCACAGGGATATATAGCGCGCCTGTTTTGTGCAACAACCTTTATTTTCTTAATAACTGAACTTTTGTGCTCGCAATAAAGAGTCAAGGGAGTGCCATATGCTTGCCCGAAATATCATTAAATCGATTGTTTTTGTTTTACTTGTGCTGATCTTTTCCGCTGCTCTTGGCTGGCGCTTCTGGGCGCCACCGCAAGCCGCTGCCGACCAGCGCATTCCGAGTACTCGGGTCGGTCTGGCCGTGGCCAAAAAACAACCGTACACCTACTACCTCGAAGCGATCGGCAAACTGGAAGCGCAGCGTCAGGTGCTGGTCTCGGCCGAAGTCAGCGGCAAAGTGGTGGACATCGATTTCGAGTCCGGCGATCAAGTGGCGGCAGGGCAGGTGTTGCTCAAACTCAATGACGCGCCGGAGCAGGGCGAACTGGTACGTCTCAAAGGCGAGTTCGAATCGGCCAAGGCTCAAGTCGTCCGAGTTCAGGAGCTGGCCAAAAGCGGCGCAGAAAGCCGTCGTGCTTTCGACAGTGCCCGGGCGCAATTCGACGCAGCCAAAGGCGACATGGAACGGATGCAGGCACAGATTGCCCAGCGTCATATCCGTGCGCCATTTGCCGGCACCCTCGGTATTCGCCAGGCGCACTTGGGTCAATATCTGCAGGCTGGCAGTGCGGTAGCAACGCTGACGGATCCCGGCGTGTTGCGAGTCAACTTCACCCTCGCCGAGCGCGATGGCTCGCAAGTGCAACTGGGGCAGACGGTGCAGGCCAAGGTCGATGCCTGGGCGGACCAGACGTTTGCCGGGAAGATTGTTGCGGTCGACCCACAGATCAACCAGTCCCACACCATCAATGTGCAAGCGGTCATCACCGATACGAAAAAACTGCTGCGTCCGGGCATGTATGCGCGTGTTTCGGTGACGTTGCCGCAAACCGCCGAATTGCTCATTCCGGAAACCGCCATCACTTACAACGCCTATGGCGAGAGTGTGTTCTCGGTCTACACCGACGAAGCCGGTGTGCAAAAGGTCAAGCGTGAAAGCATCAAGGTCGGCGAGCGTCGCGATGGTTGGGCGGTGGTCGACAAAGGCTTGAGCGACGGCGCGCAGGTGGTGACTTCAGGGCAATTGAAACTGCATGACGGCGTCGCTGTGGAAGGTATCCCGGACACGATCGCTCTCAAACTCAGCGGGCTGGAAAAATGAATTTCACCGACCTCTTTCTTCGCCGGCCGGTGCTGGCCGTGGTGGTCAGCACACTGATCCTGTTGTTCGGTGTGCGTGCGCTGATGAACCTGCCGGTCCGCCAGTATCCGATGCTGGAAACGTCGACCATCACGGTCACGACCCAATACCCGGGTGCTTCCTCGGAGCTGATGCAGGGCTTCGTCACGCAGCCGATCAGCCAGGCGGTGGCCTCGGTCGAGGGCATCGATTATCTGTCTTCGGCTTCGACTCAGGGCCGCAGCCAGGTAACGATCCGCATGGCGCTCAACAGTGATTCCATCGCGGCGCTGACCGAGGTCATGGCCAAGGTCAACCAGATCAAATATCGCTTGCCCAAGGACGCCTACGATCCGGTGGTCGAGCGCACTTCGGGTGGTTTCACCAGTGTTGCTTACGTGGCGTTTGCCAGTTCCAACCTGACCATTCCAGAAATGTCGGACTACATTTCCCGCGTCGTCGAACCGATGTTCGCCGGCATCGAAGGTGTGGCCAAGATCAACATCATGGGCGAGCAGAAACTCTCCATGCGCCTGTGGCTGGACCCGCAACGCCTGGCCGCATATGGCATGACCGGACAGGACGTTTCGACCGCTATCGAGGGCAACAACTTCCAGGCTGCACCCGGCCAGGTCAAAGGCTTGTATGTGGTCAGCAACCTGCGGGTCAACACGGACCTGAACAGCGTGGAAGACTTCCGCGACATGGTGCTGCGCAATGATAACGGCCACATCATTCGTGTGCGCGATGTCGGCACGGTCGAGCTGAATGCGGCGTCTACCGATACCAGCGGCGCGATGAGCGATGTACCGGCGCTGTTCCTCGGTCTCGATGCAGCGCCCACCGGCAACCCGCTGGTGATCGTCAAGCGTGTGCGCGAATTGCTGCCACAGATCCAGGAAACCCTGCCGCCGGGCGTGACCGTGCAGATTCCTTTCGAAGTGGCGCACTTCATTCAGTCGTCGATCGATGAGGTGTCTTACACGCTGCTCGAAGCGCTGGTGATCGTGGTGCTGGTGATCTACCTCTGCCTGGGCACGTTCCGCACGGTATTGATTCCGCTGGTGACGATTCCATTGTCGATGCTTGGCGCGGCGATGCTCATGCAGATGTTCGGTTTCAGCCTCAATCTGCTGACCCTGCTCGCCATGGTTCTGGCCATCGGGCTGGTGGTGGACGACGCCATCGTCGTGGTGGAAAACGTCCACCGGCATATCGAGGAGGGCAAGACTCCGTTTGATGCGGCGTTGATCGGTGCGCGGGAAGTGGCCGGGCCGGTGGTGGCGATGACCTTCACCCTGGCGGCGGTGTACGCCCCGATCGGTTTGATGGGCGGCCTGACCGGCACACTGTTCAAGGAATTCGCACTGACCCTGGCTGGCGCCGTGGTGATTTCCGGCATCGTCGCGCTGACCTTGTCGCCGATCATGAGCACGCGTTTGCTGGATGCGAAAACCAGTGAAGGGTTCATGGCGGTCAAGGCCGATCGCTTCTTCCAGAACCTGTCGCGACGTTATGGCGTATTGCTCGGCGGTTCGCTGGCGAAGCGCTGGATCAGTCTGACCGTGGCGTTGGTGATCTTCTTCAGCCTGCCGTTCCTCTATCGCTCGGCGCAGACCGAACTGGCGCCGCTGGAAGACCAGAACATTCTGCTGACCGCGATCAAGGCGCCACAGCACGCCAACCTCAACTACCTGGAGGCCTACGCGCACAAGCTCTACGAGACTTTCAACGAAATTCCCGAGGGCTACAGCAACTGGGTGGCCAACGGTACGGACGGCCTGTCCAACAGCGTCGGCGGGATCAACCTCGTGGATTGGGAAAAACGCGGCCGCGATGCCAATACCATTCAGCCGGATTTGCAGGCTCGGGTGAACCAGATCGAAGGCACGAGCATTTTCGTCTTCCAGATGCCGCCTCTGCCGGGCTCCACCGGTGGCTTGCCGGTGCAGATGGTGATCCGCAGCGATCAGGATTACCTGGCGCTGTTCAACGTGATGGATCAGCTCAAGAAAGCGGCGCAGGCCAGCGGTCTGTTCGCGGTGGTCGACAGTGATCTGGACTTCAACAACCCAGTGGTGGAGATTCAGGTCGATCGCGCCAAGGCGAACGCCCTGGGCATCCGCATGCAGGACATCGGCGAGACGCTGAACAGTCTGATCGGCGAGAAGTACGTCAACCGGTTCTCTTTCCACGGTCGTTCGTACGATGTGATTCCACAATCGATCTCTTCGGACCGCCTGACCCCGGAAACCCTCAAGCTCTACTACGTCAAGGACCAGAAGGGCAATCCGGTGCCGTTGTCGACGCTGGCAACCCTCAGCGTCAAGGTCGAGCCGAATCGCCTGACCCAGTTCAATCAACAGAACTCCGCGACGTTCCAGGCCATTCCGGCACCGGGCGTGACGCTGGGGGCTGCGGTGGAGTTCCTGCAAAAACAATCGGAAAGTTTCCCCGCCGGTTTCAGCTTCGACTGGCAGTCCGACGCGCGCCAATACGTGCAGGAAGGCAACAGCCTGGCGTTCACCTTCGGTCTGGCCCTGGTGATCATCTACCTGGTGCTGAGCGTGCAGTACGAGAGCTTCCGCGACCCGTTCATCATCCTCATCAGCGTGCCGCTGTCGATCTGTGGCGCACTGGTGCCGCTGGCGCTGGGCATGACCTCGATGAATATCTACACGCAGATCGGTTTGATCACGCTGATCGGGTTGATCAGCAAGCACGGGATTCTGATGGTCGCGTTTGCCAACGAACTGCAACGCAAGGAGGGAATGGACCGTGTGCAAGCCATTCAGCACGCCGCGCAAGTACGACTGCGGCCGATCCTGATGACCACTGCGGCGATGGTGGTCGGTCTGGCGCCGTTGCTGTTCGCCAGTGGTGCCGGCGCCAACAGCCGTTTCGGCCTGGGCCTGGTGATCGTGGTGGGGATGCTCATCGGTACGTTGTTCACCCTGTTCATTCTGCCGTCGGTCTACACCTTGCTGAGCTCGATCAAGCAGTCGGTCAGCGTCCCTGAAACCGCTTTGGCCAGTGCGCCGCAAACCACCTTCTGAGGACGTTTTCATGTATCGGATTACACGCTTCATGCTGGCGCCTCTGGCGGTATCGATCCTGTTGTCGGCGGGTTGTGTGAACTACGCCGGGATCAATCACCAAGGCAAACTGTTGTCGCTTGGTGACGCGCCTTCCGACAGCCTCAAAGACATCTTGCCGCCGGCCGCATGGCCGAGCAGCGACTGGTGGGCATCGTTGGGTGATCCACGCCTCGGCGCGCTGATCGAGGAGGCTTATGCGAGCAACCCGGATTTGCAGGAAGTCACGGCGCGGGTGGCCAAGGCCAATGCGTTTCTCGACTTGCGCGACGCCGAACGCTACCCGCAGATGGACGCGGCGGCCGGAGTCACGCGGGGTCGCCTGTCGAAGTTCGAGGACTACAGCGGCGAGGGGCACCAGTACTTCACCGCGCGCAACCTGGCGGTCAATTTCAACTACACCTTCGACCTCTGGGGCGGCCAGCGTGCCGCCTGGGAGTCGGCGCTCAACAGCGCGATGGCCGCAGAAGTCGATCTGCAATCGTCGCGCCTGATTCTGACGGTCAATGTGGTGAAGGCCTACAACCAGTTGGCGTATGCCTGGCAGGTGTCGGAACTCAATCGCCGCGATCTGGAGCGACTGAGCAAACTGGTCGAGCTGACCGATTCACGCTATGGCTCGGGGCTCGATAACCTGTCGCAACTCAAGCAGGTGCAGAGTCTCAAGGCGCGTTCGGAGTCGACACTGATTGGCGCCAACGAGGACATCGAAATCGCCCGGTTGCAGTTGTCGGCGCTGATCGGCAAAGGCGTTGATCGGGCGCAGACCATTGAACGCCCGGCGAGTCTGCAAGCCAGCGTCGTGGCGTTGCCCGCGCAATTGCCGGCGCAACTGCTCGGGCGCCGTCCGGACATCGTTGCGGCGCGCTGGCGCGTCGAAGCCGAAAACAAAAACATCGACGCGGTGAAGACCACGTTCTATCCCAACATCAATCTGGTCGCGGCTGCAGGCTCGCACGCGCTGACCGGGGACGCGCTGTTCGCCGGCGTCAGCAAGTTCTGGAACGTTGCGCCAACGGTGACGCTGCCGATCTTCGATGCCGGGCGCCTGCGCTCCGACCTCAAGGCTGGCAATGCACAGCTGGACAGTTCAATTGCACAGTACAACCGCGTGCTGAGTTCGGCCCTGCACGAAGTGGCGATTTCGGTGACGCAATTGCGCTCATTCGAACAGCAGATTGTCGTGCAGCGTGATGCCTGCACGATTGCCCAGTCGTCTTACGATCTGTCGCAGTCGCGCTACAAGGCCGGGGAGGATACGTTCCTCGATGCGCTAAACATCGAGCAACAATTGATTCAGGACGAGATGCGCCTGGCGTTCCTCAACAGCAAGCACATCGACAGCTCGATTTCCTTGATGGCAGCGCTGGGCGGCGGGTTCCAGGAGCCGCCGCTGCAGGGCGAGAAGAGCGCTGGACTGTAGTTTCAGACGTGCCGTAGCCACCGGGACGGCTGTCGCGGGAGAAGGGCTTGTTGTGTATAGTCTTACTGTTCTCGTATAGACGAATTCAAGCAAGTTTTCTCCCGCCTATATCATCAAAGGTACCTACCTATGAACGTCCCGAATCACCCCAATCAGGATCAGATTCTTCTTGAAAATGTTCTGTCTGCATTGGGCAGCCCATTGCGTCTGACCGTGTTGAAAGTGTTGGCCGATGGCCAGGAACATCCTTGCGGCCGGATTCTTCGAGGCGCATCGAAGTCGACCATGACTCACCACTGGCGAGTGCTGCGTGACAGCGGTCTGATTTGGCAACGGCCTTTCGGTCGGGAAAACCTGCTGTCGCTGCGTCGCGAAGACATGGACGTGCGGTTTCCCGGCCTGCTCGATTCGCTGCTCACAGCGGTCAAGTTCGATGAGCAGACCGTTGATGTGATCAGCAAGCACGAAGTGACCGAAGACAGCAGTACAGAGTGACAACGACAACGCGACGCTGAAGGACCCGTTCTTCAGCGTCAGCAACGGATTGACGATCAACAGGGAGGTTGAGTGCAGTTATGGATACGAGTCATTACTGGTCGTCGCGACCACTGGCGCAATTGACCGGCGCGGAGCATCACTGGCTGTTTCTGCCGGGCGCACTGACACCGCGCTTGAAAGCCATGGGCGCCTACTCCATCGAAGTCGTCGAGCAGTTCCAGGGCGTGCTCAACCCGGATGAGGCGCACGCCTTGGACGTGCCCGCGCAGAGCACGGGCTGGGTGCGTGAAGTGGTGATGAAGCTGGATGGCGAGGCGTGCGTCACGGCGCGCAGTCTGACCAGCATGCCTGCGCTGAACAGCGACTGGGCAGAGTTGAATAACTACGGCGGACGCCCACTGGCCGAGATTCTCTACGCTTCGGAGCAGACCCTGCGCGAGCCGTTCCAGTGTGCCTTGTTATCCCCCGGTGCGCCGTTGGCGGCACTGTCCCATCGCTTTGCGCCACAGGCCAAACGCCTGTTGGCGCGGCGCTCGCGATTTACCCGCAATGGCTCGCCGCTGCTGGTCAGTGAGTGCTTTTTGCCCGCGTTCTGGGCCCGCATCGAGTATGCCTCGGGTCTGAAATCCGCGTCATGAGTTGAAGCCTTGCGGGAGCATGCTCCCGCAAGATCACAGCCGAATCACCGCTTCAATCTGACTGATCGCCGGGCTCAACGCCTGCGCCAGTTGTTGCGCTTTGAAGGTCGGGTGCATGGTTCGCGACGAACGCAGAAACAACGGATCATCGAAGCGCTTGCGCAGACGCGCGAGCGATCCACTGATGGCGGGTTGTTTGACGTTCAGGCGCTCGGCAGTGCGCGAAACGCTGCGCTCACGAAACAACACCAGAAAGGTGATGATCAGGTTCAGGTCGATATCCGCGAAGTTGTCTTCATTGAATAGCATGGGCACTTCCCTGTTTTGCCCGGCAGGCCGACGTGCAGCGCTGGCGCACGTCGGCCCGCAGGCGTAATCACTGATCCGGGGCCAGGCGCAATTCGTCGTTCAGACGGTAATAATTGCGATTGAAGTAGACGAGGCCTTCCGTGGCTTCGCTGTGCTGCAGTTCGAGAATTTCACAGTAAAAGATGCTGTGAGTGCCAACCTCGTCGATCTTGGCGACGCGACAATCAAGGCTGACCAACGCCTCGGCAATCACCGGCGAACCGGTCACCAGCGTCTGGCAGTTGACGCTGGAAAAGCGCTCCTGCATGGTCAACTGCCGGTTGGCGAACGCCCCGGAAGTCGATTGATGGCCACCGGTCAGCACGTTCACGCACAGTACGCCGTTGGTTTTGAAATGCTCGTGATTGGACGACGAGCGATTGACACACACCAGCAGCGTTGGCGGCGAATCCGTCACGCTGCACACCGCCGAAGCGGTAAACCCGAAACGCCCGGCAGGGCCGTCGGTTGTGACGATGGTGACAGCACTCCCCAGCATCGCCATTGCATTACGAAACTCCGTTGAATCAACCACAGCGTCACCTCATTCCATGTAGGTCATTGGGAGCCGATCCGTTCTTCCTTGTCCGTTGTCGTTGTGCGAAAACGGTATCGGGCAACACGTTCGCTCTGGCGATATAGTACGTATGTATACGTACCTTGCAAGCTATTCCTTGTGCTTATTTTGCAGAAATACTGGCTCGTGTGATCAACCGGCAATGCGCGCCCTTCAAGCATCAGACAAGGTGTCCAGCAGGGCTCTGGCATAACTTGGCAATGCGCTGAATTCGCGGGCGCACAAGAGCAATTTACGCCGCGCCCAAGGCTCGTTCAGCGCCAGGCTTTTGCAGGTTGGCAAGGGCGCGCGCTCGAGCGCCGCCAACGGCACGATGGCGATGCCCGCGCCCGACGCGACCATACGCATCACGCCATCGAAACCGTCGGCGCGAATCCGAATCTGCATCCGTGCGCCCGCGTGCAATGCCTGTTCCTCCAGGTACACCGCCAACGCGCTGTCGGCGCGCAACCCGACAAAGTCGTGGCGCAAGGTGTCGCTGAAACTGACCTCGCTCAAGCCGGACAGAGGATGTTCGGGTGGCAGGATCAGCACCAGTGGATCGTCGCGGAACGCCCGGGTTTGCAAATCGCTGGTGTCGACCGCGTCGGACACGATGCCGATGTCGGCGGCACCCTGGCGCAACGCATGAGTGATACGTGCGCTGGGCAGTTCCTGCAGATCAATGTCGAGATTGGCATGGCGCTGCAGGAATTCGGCGAGCACTTCCGGCAGGTACTCGGTGATCGCCGTGGTATTGCACAACAGGCGCACCTGGCCTTTGACGCCTTGCGCGTAATCCGCCAGATCCTGCTGCATGCGCTCGGCCTGTTGCAGGAGCACGCGGGCGTGTTGCGCCAGCGCCTTGCCGACAGGTGTCGGGGTGACGCCCCGACGACCACGCTCGAGGAAGTCGATGCCGAGCGAGGCTTCCATGGCGCGGATTCTGGCACTGGCAGCGGCGAGCGATAAATGGCTGCGAGCAGCGCCGGCGGTAATGTTGCCGGTGTCGAGGATGTGCAGGTAGAGGCGCAGGTCGGTGAGGTCGAAGTGCATGTCGGCAGCCGGTTTTGTGGTGATTAAGCCGGCCCCATCGCGAGCAGGCTCACTCCTACAGGTTTTGTGTTCGCCACAGATCTAATGTAGGAGTGAGCCTGCTCGCGCTGGGGCCAGAAGCCGCAATAAAAATTACAGCCTCTTGCAAATAGAGAGGCAACCTCAGTATATGGCAGATTTTCACCCCGGCCCGACTGGCGCACAGTAACGCCATGAACACACTTGCAGACATCTACCAAAATCTCGGCCTGACCCTGTCCTTGCTGGTCATCGCTACCTTCATGCTGGCCGGCCTGATCAAAGGCATCATCGGCCTCGGCCTGCCCACCGTCGCCATGGGCCTGCTCGGTCTGGCTATGGCGCCCTCGCAGGCAGCCGCCTTGTTGATCATCCCGGCGACGCTGACCAACCTCTGGCAACTGGCATTCGGCGGACATTTAAAAGGCCTGATCAAACGCCTCTGGCCAATGCTCCTGACGATCTTCCTCGGCACCGGCATCGGCACCTTGTGGATCGGCATGGCCGGCGGACATTGGGTGGTGCGCGGACTCGGCGCGGCGTTGTTGCTGTATGCGCTGAGCGGCTTGTTGCTGCCGACACTCAGCGTAAACCCCCGCCATGAAGGCTGGCTTGGCCCGGTCTGCGGTTTGATCACCGGCATCATCACCGCCGCCACGGGCGTGTTCGTGATTCCGGCGGTGCCCTATCTACAGGCGCTGGGTTTGAGCCGTGACGAACTGGTGCAGGCGCTTGGCCTGTCGTTCACCGTCTCGACCCTGGCGCTGGCCGGCGGCCTGCTCTGGCGTGGCGCACTCGGCGGCGGTGAATTGAGCGCCTCGCTGCTGGCGCTGATTCCGGCGGTGCTGGGCATGTTGCTCGGCCAATGGCTGCGCCAACGCATCAGCGCTGTGTTGTTCAAGCGGGTGTTCTTCATTGGACTGGGCGCGCTCGGCGCCCATTTGTTGATCAGCGGTTAGCCGATGAATCGCTGAGCATCTCGATCGGGCGGATGTCGAAATCGCGCTCCAGATAGTCCATGCGCTCGGCAAAAAATGCCTTCATGTGCGGCAGATTCGAATGCACATCCAGATGCGCCTGGCTCGCCCAGATCTCGTAGAAGATGAACAGCGTCGGGTCTTCCTTGTCGCGCAGCATGTGGTATTCGATGCAGCCGGGCTCGGCGCGGCTCGGCTCAACATAGGCGCGGAACAGTGCTTCAAAAGCCGCGGATTTTTCCGGGCGGGTCTTGGCATGCAGGATAAAACCCTGGCGTTCACTCATCTCGAATAGCTCCTCAAATGCAGATGGTCGCGCATGCTATGGCAATAATCGGCATTCGATTCGTGCTTTTCAGTCAAATGTATTTTGCGCAATCACGGCTTATTCCGCGCGAGAAGGATCGTTAACCTGCCGCCATTCCAGTTTCCCTTCTCCACCCAGTCGAATGGCTGCGCCGAGGCTTTCTCATGAAAAAAGTATTGTTGCTCAATGGCGGTAAAAAGTTCGCTCACTCCGACGGTCGCTACAACGCCACCCTGCATGAAGCGGCGCTCAGTGTGCTCGACCGTGGCGGGCTCGACGTCAAAACCACCTTTATCGACGAGGGTTACGACGTCGCGGAAGAAGTGGCCAAATTCCTTTGGGCCGACGTGATCATTTATCAGATGCCGGGCTGGTGGATGGGCGCGCCGTGGACAGTGAAAAAGTACCTTGATGAAGTCTTCACCGAAGGCCACGGCAGCCTCTACGCCAGCGATGGCCGCACCCGCTCCGATGCCTCGCAGAAATACGGCAGCGGCGGTCTGATTCAGGGCAAGCAATACATGCTGTCGCTGACCTGGAACGCACCGCAACAAGCCTTCGATGACCCGACGGATTTCTTCGAAGCCAAAGGTGTGGACGCGGTGTACTTCCCCTTCCACAAGGCCAATGAATTTTTGGGCATGACCGGGTTGCCGACCTTTTTGTGTGTGGACGTGATGAAACGCCCAAACATCGAAGGGGATGTGGCGCGTTACGAGCAGCATCTGACCGAGGTGTTTGACCTTAAGGCTTAAGTGATTTAGGGCTACTATCGGCGGTAACAGCGAAAGATCGCAGCCTGCGGCAGCTCCTGCAGCGTTCACATGTAGGAGCTGCCGCAGGCTGCGATCTTGGCGATCTCAAAGAGGACACCCGTGAAAGCCAGATCCGATGAGTTGCAGATTTTCGTCTGTGTGATCGAGTGCGGTTCCATTTCCGCCGCCGCCGAGCAGGTCGGGCAGACGCCGTCGGCGGTCAGTCGCACGTTGTCGAAGCTGGAAGCCAAGCTCGACACCACGCTGATCAACCGCACCACGCGGCGCATGGACCTGACCGAAGAGGGCAAGTACTTCTTCGAGCACGCCAAGCTGATTCTTGACCAGATGGACCAACTCGAAGAACGCCTGTCGTCACGCCAGCAAACCCCGTCCGGGCGCCTGCGCATCAACGCGGCCTCGCCATTTATGCTCCACGCGGTGGTTCCGTACATCGACGAATTCCGTCGTCTCTATCCGGACATCCAGCTCGAACTCAACAGCAATGACCTGATCATTGACCTGCTGGAACAAAGCACCGACATCGCCATCCGCATCGGCACCCTCGCCGATTCGACGCTGCACGCGCGTTCGCTCGGTTGCAGTCCGCTGCTGATCGTCGCCAGCCCTGCGTATCTGGAAAAACACGGCGCGCCGCAGCAAGTCGCTGACCTGGGCGAACACACCTTGCTCGGTTTCACTCAAAACGAAGGCCTCAACCAATGGCCGCTGCGCTACGTGCACGGCGACCGCTGGCCAATCACCCCGGCAATCAGTGCCTCCAGCGGCGAGACCGTGCGTCATCTGGCGCTGGAAGGGCAGGGCATCGCTTGCCTGTCGCACTTCATGACCATCGACGACATCCGTGCCGGCCGTTTGAAAGTCCTGCTCGGCGAATTCAACAGCGGTTATCGCCAGCCGATCAACGCGGTGTACTACCGTAACTCGCAATTGGCGCTGCGCATCCAGTGCTTCCTCGATTTCATCCAGAGCAAACTCGCCGCTTACGCCAGCGCCGATTTCAAGGGCTGATTCGTGACCTCTGCGCAACAGTGAATTGGCCGAGGGCGGGTTTTTCCCTCGGGCTCACGGGCCGATACTCGTCCCATCACTTACTCACGCAGGGAGTTTCTCCATGAACGTATTCGTCACCGGCGCTGCCGGATTTATCGGCGGCTCGATCGCTACCGGTCTGGTTCAGGCCGGGCACAACGTCACCGGGTTGGTGCGCAGCGCCGAACAGGCTGCCGAGCTGCAAGCGCTGGGCATAACCCCGGTTATCGGCACTCTGGATGACAAAGCACTGCTCGCCGAACAGGCCAGCGCCGCTGACGCCGTGATCAACGCCGCCAGCAGCGACCATCGCGGCGCCGTCGAAGCCTTGCTCGACGCGTTACGTGGGTCGAACAAAGTGTTCCTGCACACCAGCGGTTCGAGCATCGTTGGCGATGCGTCGGGCGGCAAGTCCAGTGACGTCATCTACGTTGAAGACAACCTGCCAGAACCGACCGTCGACAAGGCCGCACGCGTGGCCATCGACAACCTGATCCTCGCCGCGGCGAAGGACGGCGTGAATTCGGCAGTGATCTGCAACACGCTGATCTACGGCCACAGCCTGGGCGTCAATCGTGACAGCGTGCAACTGCCGCGACTGCTCAAACAGGCTCGCAAAAGCGGCGTGGTGCGCCACGTCGGCACCGGCCAGAACATCTGGTCCAACGTGCACATCGAAGATGTCGTCGCCCTGTATCTGCTGGCACTGACCAAAAACGTCCCGGGTACTTTCTACTTCGTCGAAAGCGGCGAAGCCTCGTTCATCGACATGACCACCGCCATGGCCGGAGCGCTGAACCTGGGCCAACCACAAGACTGGCCGCTGAAAGACGCCGAAGCCGAATGGGGCTACGAAATGGCCAACTACGGCCTCGGCTCCAACAGCCGAGTGCGCGGCAAACATGCGCGCGAACTGCTGGGCTGGGCGCCGAAGCGCACGTCAGTGGTTGAATGGATTCGTAACGAAATGGTGTGATTACTGTTTGAGCCCCGCCGGGCTTTGTTATCACCCTTTAGAGCGGCTGCCATCGGGCAGCCGTTTTCGTTTCGGGCTTTGCGCTTGTGTCACGCCAGACCTATGGTGCTCTGAACATTGCCAGTTCAGCAGGTACAAGGATGATTGACCGATATGAAGCAGAAGGGGCGCAAAGCAGCTTCCAGCCCGGCTCGAATGAGCAAGTGCTGAGCAATAAACTGGGAATTATCGAACCCGAAGACATGGATGATGCAGAGCTGGTTTTGTTGGAAAAGCTCTACCAGTCTGTGCTCATCGAGCATTTGCCTGATCGGTCAATCACTGTTCAGGATCTGAAGGATTGGCATCGACACTGGCTCGGGAATATCTATCCATGGGCGGGCGATGTCCGCGCGGTAAATTTGGGCAAGGATGGATTTTTCTTTGCTGCTGCGCCGTAAATTCCTCGATTGCTCGATGGATTTGAAAAGGACTGCCTGTCCAAATACACGCCATGTGGTCCCGATCTGGATGAGAACCTGATTCGCGCCATCGCTGTAACGCACGTCGAGTTCATCCTGATTCATCCCTTTCGCGAAGGTAATGGGCGCTTGTCGCGATTATTGGCGGATGTCATGGCCGTTCAGGCGGGCTACGTGCCGCTGGACTACAGCAGTTGGGAACGAAACAAAGAGGCTTATTTTGCAGCCATCAACCAAGGGCTGAACTGCAACTACGAACCCATGGAGTATTGGGTCCGGCAGGCATTATGGACTTGAGGCGGGACTACTTGGCCAGGGACAAGTGCAGGAACTTACTGGACCTGAGTTTGAGTTTGCGCTCAATGGTTTCCACGCTTTGACCTGTCTCGATGGCTGTCGAACTGGCAACTGCGCGGATCAACGTTTCGGTTGTCAGTTTTTTTTTGGTACGAGGCGTGGGGCTCATGGCAGGTACTCCGGGAGGTTGTCAGGCGAGTATAGCGCTTGGCTGGATTTGAAAAACATGTCCATGGCTGGGTGCCGAAGCGCACGTCGGTGGTTGAATGGATTCGTAACGAAATGGTTTGAGTCCTACACCAACCCTTGTAAACACCACAGGTTATCCGCGTTGCACCTGACGCAATGCAATCAAACTGTAGGAGTGAGCCTGCTCGCGATAGCGGTCATTCAGCCAATGATCATGTTGGCTGAAATGGCGCAATCGCGAGCAGGCTCACTCCTACAGGGGGCGCGCGTGGGCTGCATAAGTATGTAAATCCCGCCCCACGACTTTCATTAATCACGACAAGACATACCCATAAGCGACACGCCTTACCTCTCCACGAAAATTACTTTCATGCGGTTTGAAATCTCGATCTCGAAATGATTTATGAGTTTCACAACCCATTCGAACGTGACCCTTTCGAGGAGTACCGCATGACGCCTTCCTTCGGCTATTGGCTGCTGGTCTATGCCGCCGTCGCCATCATTGCGCTGATCGTGTTGATCGCCCGTTACCGGCTCAACCCGTTCATCGTCATCACTCTGATTTCCATCGGCCTGGCGCTGGTGGCGGGCATGCCGCCGTCAGGTGTGGTGGGGGCGTATGAGGCCGGGGTGGGCAAGACGCTGGGACATATCGCGCTGGTGGTCGCGCTGGGGACGATGCTCGGCAAGATGATGGCCGAATCCGGCGGTGCCGAGCAGATGGCGCGCACGCTGATCGATAAATTCGGCGAGAAGAACGCGCACTGGGCGATGGTCTGCATCGCGTTTCTGGTTGGGCTGCCGTTGTTCTTCGAAGTCGGTTTTGTGTTGCTGGTGCCGATTGCGTTCACCGTGGCGCGACGCGTGGGTGTGTCGATTCTGATGGTCGGGTTGCCGATGGTCGCTGGCCTGTCGGTGGTGCATGCGCTGGTGCCGCCGCACCCGGCGGCGATGCTGGCGGTGCAGGCTTATCAGGCTTCAGTCGGGCAGACCTTGCTGTATGCGATTGCCATCGGCATTCCCACCGCGATCATTGCCGGGCCGCTGTACGCCAAATTCATCGTGCCGCGCATTCACTTGCCGGCGGATAACCCGCTGGAAAAACAATTCCTCGACCGCGAACCGCGCGACAAGCTGCCGGGTTTCGGCATCACCATGGCGACCATTCTGTTGCCGGTGGTATTGATGCTGATCGGTGGTTGGGCCAACCTGATTTCCACGCCGGGTAGCGGTTTCAACCAGTTCCTGCTGTTCATCGGCAACTCGGTGATCGCACTGTTGCTGGCGACCTTGCTGAGTTTCTGGACGCTGGGTATCGCTCAGGGTTTCAACCGTGAATCGATCCTCAAGTTCACCAACGAATGCCTGGCACCCACCGCCAGCATCACCTTGCTGGTCGGTGCTGGTGGTGGTTTGAACCGCATTCTGGTCGACGCTGGCGTCACCGATCAGATCGTCGGCCTCGCTCATGAATTCCACCTGTCGCCGCTGATCATGGGCTGGCTGTTCGCCGCGCTGATGCGCATCGCCACAGGCTCGGCGACCGTGGCCATGACCACCGCGTCCGGCGTGGTCGCGCCGGTGGCCATTGGTCTGGGTTATCCACACCCTGAACTGTTGGTGCTGGCGACCGGCGCCGGCTCGGTTATCTTTTCCCACGTCAACGACGGCGGCTTCTGGTTGATCAAAGAATACTTCAACATGACGGTCGCGCAGACGTTCAAGACCTGGACCGTGCTCGAGACGCTTATCTCGGTAGTTGCGTTCGGCCTGACCGTCGGCCTTTCTTACTTGCTGTAACCGGAGCCTGCCGCCCATGGACATCCTCTACCAGATCCGCGCCCGCCAGGATTCCTTCAGCGCCGGCGAAGGCCGTATCGCCCGGCTGATGCTCGACGATGTTGGTTTCGCCGCCAGCGCCAGCCTCGAAGACCTCGCGCAACGCGCCGAAGTCAGCACCGCCACGCTGTCGCGTTTTGCCCGTACGGTCGGCTGTCGCGACTTGCGTGATCTGCGCCTGCAACTGGCTCAGGCCAGCGGCGTTGGCAGCCGTTTTCTCGACCCGACGGGCACGCCAGAGCAGTCGGCGTTCTACGGGCAGATCGTCGGCGATATCGAAACCACGTTGCGTCAGCATCTGGCCGGTTTCGACGAATCACGTTTTGCCGATGCGGCGAAACTGCTCGGTCAGGCACGGATGATTCATGCCTTCGGCATGGGCGGTTGCTCGACGCTTTGCAGTGATGAATTGCAAGTGCGGCTGGTGCGCCTCGGCTATCCGATCGCGGTGTGCCATGACGCGGTGATGATGCGCGTCACCGCCGCCAGCCTCAACGCCGAACAAGTGGTGATTGTCTGTTCGCTGACCGGCATCACCCCGGAATTGCTTGAGACTGTCGAACTGGCGCGCAACTACGGCGCACGCATTCTCGCCATCACCCGCGCCGACTCGCCCCTGGCGGAACTGGCCGACATCGTCCTGCCGCTGCAAGGCGCAGAAACTTCGTTCATCTACAAACCGACGGCGGCTCGCTACGGCATGCTGCTCGCCATCGACGTGCTCGCGACCGAGCTGGCGCTGGCCAATCCTGAAGACAATCAAGAACGTCTGCGGCGGATCAAACTGGCCCTCGACGAATACCGTGGCGGCGACGATCACCTGCCGCTGGGAGACTGACATGCTGTACGACACCCTGATTCGTAATGCCCTGATCATCGACGGCAGCAACACCCCCGGTTACTGCGCCGACGTGGCGATTCGCGAGGGCCGCATCGAGCGTATCGGTGACTTGCACGACGCCACGGCAACCGAAGAAATCGACGCCGCCGGCCGCGTGCTGGCACCCGGTTTTATCGACGTGCACACCCACGACGACACCGTAGTGATTCGTCAGCCAGAGATGCTGCCAAAACTCAGCCAAGGCGTGACCACGGTGATTGTCGGCAACTGCGGGATCAGCGCTTCGCCGGTGACACTGAAGGGCAATCCACCGGACCCGATGAACCTGCTTGGCACTGCGGCGGCGTTTGTTTATCCACGTTTCAGCGATTACCGCGCGGCAGTCGAAGCGGCGAACACCACGCTGAACGTCGCCGCACTGATCGGCCACACGGCGCTGCGCAGTAATCATCTGGATGACCTGTTCCGCACCGCGACCCCGGATGAAATTGCCGCGATGCGCGAGCAATTGCGTGAAAGCCTTGAGGACGGTGCGTTGGGTTTATCCACAGGTCTGGCGTACGCCAGCGCCTACAACGCTTCCACCGATGAAGTCATGCAACTGACTGAAGAACTGACAGCATTTGGCGCGGTGTATACCACCCATTTGCGCAGCGAATTCGCCCCGGTGCTGGAAGCAATGGACGAAGCTTTTCAAATCGGTCGCCACGCCAAATCACCGGTGATCATTTCCCACCTCAAGTGTGCAGGTGTGGGTAACTGGGGGCGCAGCCCTGAGCTCCTCGCTTCATTGGAAGAGGCCGCGAAAACCCACCCGGTCGGCTGCGATTGCTATCCGTACGCGGCGAGTTCTTCGACGCTGGATCTGAAGCAAGTCACCGGCGCCCACCGCATCACCATCACCTGGTCGACACCGCACCCGCAAGTCAGCGGTCGCGACCTGATCGACATCGCCGCCGAATGGAACGTGCCGTTGCTCGACGCCGCCAAACGCCTGCAACCCGCGGGCGCGGTGTACTACGGCATGGACGAGGCGGATGTACGAAGAATCCTCGCGCATCCGCTTTCGATGGTCGGCTCTGACGGACTGCCGGAAGACCCGTTCCCGCATCCGCGTCTGTGGGGCGCTTTCCCACGGGTGTTGGGACATTTCAGTCGTGATGTCGGGCTGTTTCCGCTGCACACCGCCGTGCACAAGATGACTGGGCTGTCGGCGGCGCGGTTTGGCTTGAAGGAGCGCGGCGAGATTCGTGAAGGCTATTGGGCGGATCTGGTGTTGTTCGATCCGGTGACGGTGCGCGATGTCGCGGATTTCAATGATCCGCAACGGGCGGCGCAGGGGATTGACGGGGTGTGGATCAACGGCGTGTTGAGTTACCGCGACGGGCAGGCAAATGGGCGCAGGGAAGGGCGGTTTCTGGCGCGCGAAGGTGATTTGCGCGAAGGTTTTCATTGAGCGCAATGTCCCTGTAGGAGCTGCCGCAGGCTGCGATCTTTTGATCCATGTCTCATAGTGGCACTCTGAGATTAAAGAAAGCCAGCAACAAGCCGAAGTGCTGACATCCAGCCCAACTACACTGTCGGGCCAACCAGTCAGGGAGCACCCCATGAGCTTCGGTAAAACCACCCCGATCCTGCGGATCTTCGATGAAGCCAAGGCCGTAGAATTCTACGTCGACTTCCTTGGCTTCAAGATCGACTGGCAGCACCGTTTCGAAGCGAATTTCCCGTTGTATCTGCAGGTGTCTCGCGGTGAGTGCGTGTTGCATCTGTCCGAACATCACGGCGATGCGAGCCCGGGATCGGCGTTGCGCATCGAGACGGATGAGCTGGAGGTGTTTCAGCAGCAATTGATCGCCAAGGACTACAAGTTCTCGCATCCGCAGATTCAGGCGATGCCGTGGGGGAGTCAGGACATGACGATTGCCGATCCGTTTGGCAATCGGTTGGTGTTTACCAATGCGATTAGCCTCTAGAACGAAAAGCCCCTCACCCTAGCCCTCCCGAAACGTCGGACCGCCCGGAGGGAGAGGGGACCGATCCGGGGATGCTTGAGAGATACACCAACCTGAACCAGCTCGGTCGAATCCATAATCGACTCGGTCATTCAGGTCGATGTATAGCGCCAGACACCTCGGTCGGCCCCCTCTCCCTCGGGAGAGGGCTGGGGTGAGGGGAACATGACACACCGCAAAAAGAAGCCCGCCATCCAACCCTTCCTGTTGGGCCGCGGGCTCTTGCGTTACTCGGTCGGCACTAACTGGTCCAGCACGCGATTGACCGCCATTTCCGCCACCATCACCACTTGCGCAATGCCCTGCAAAGTCTTGCGGTGCGTGCCTTCAACCTGCGCGGCATGGTTGTTGAGCATGACGGTCGCCGAGCCAAGGGTTTCGCTGGCGTCGGCCAGCAGGAATTCGGTGTCGGCATTGGGGTTGGCCATGTACAGCGTGTTGGGGGTGTAGGGCGTGGCCATGAGGTCGGCGTTCGTCGGCATGCTCAGGGCGCACAAGCCGGCGGATTCTGGCGCAGGCGTAGGTTACGGCGCAAGGATTTGTGGGGTGTTTCGCGTAACGCCGGGTGTCCTTAAACATCATTCTCGAAAGTGTTTATTGCGTTGTGGTGAGAGGCCTCATCGCGAGCAGGCTCACTCCTACAGTTGATCTTCAGTGACGCAGATTCTGTGTCCGACACGGCCCCCTGTAGGAGTGAGCCTGCTCGCGATGACGCCGGCTCATTCACCCCCGATGCATCTGCCGAAACTCCCCCGGCGGCATCCCGCGTCGGCTCTTGAACGTACGGTGAAACGACCTCGGTTCGGTAAACCCCAGATACTGCGCAATGTCCTGAATCGGCAACGTACTGTTGAGCAAATAATGCTCCGCCAGCTCCTGGCGCAAATCATCGAGAATCTGCTGATACGACGTCCCCGCCTGATGCAACTGCCGCTGCAACGTTCGCACCGAAACGCTCAACTGTTCGGCAACCTGCTCCTTGCGTGGCAAGCCTTCCTTGAGCAACTGCCGCAGGATGCTCTTCACCTGCTGTTCCAGCGACGCATCCTCCAGCGTCGCCATCAACCCCAGCGCATGTTCTTCCAGCGTGCGCAGCAACTGCGCATCCGCCTGACGCAACGGCAACTGCAAATAAGCCAGCGGCACGATCAACGCCGAATACGCCTGATCAAACACCACCGGGCAATCGAAAAACGCTTCGTACTGCGCCGGCGTAGCCTCGGCCGGGCACGAATGTTCGAGCCAGACCCCGGCCGGCGACATCTGTGTATCGGCGATCCAGCGTGCATATTGCAGCCATGAACCGAGTACGTTTTCCACCAGGTGCCGACGAATCCGTGGACGCTGATAACGGCACGTCCAGATCAGATGCACATGGCCATCCAGCACCTCGGCGCGGCTGACGCCCATGTCGCCGACCAGTTTTTCGAACGGCATGATCCGGCTCATCGCATCGCCCAGCGTCGCGCAGTTCATGGTGATGTAACCGAGCACGCTCCACGAATTGGGCAGGACGAAATTCGCCGCGTTGAGCCCGAACAACGGATCGCCCGAGTGTTCGCAGAAATAATCCAGCAGCCGCTCATGCGCCTCACCGGGCAAACGCAGGGTGTTGTCGCTCAACTGCTGCGCCTGCAAACCCGCTGCCGCCAACGCCGGTTCGACGGCCATGCCCAGTTGCTCGGCATGGCGCAGGTATTTGAGCAGGGGCGGAACTGAGGTGAAGCCGAGCGATTGCATGATCCCTTCCTTTGATCGACGGCCGCGTGGGCGGATGAATGCCTGAAAGGTAATTTGAAACCCCGACTAAAGTAAATGGCTGACGCTTGCGCGACGTTTGACTCAATTGGCTACACGAACTGGCCGGATGCGACCGTGACACTTTGCGGCCGCTGGCTAGTATGGGGGCCTGAAATATCACTGATCTGACGGTTAGAAGGACACACGCATGCGACGCTGGAACGGCTGGGGAGATGCAACCACGGTGGTCGAACTGCCGGCCCAGGGCGCGGAGTTTCTTCATGAGCGACTGGGCGAGGGGCGTGCGCTGCCCGATTCGACCCTTGGAGCCGCATTGGCGCGTGTGCCGGCCTCGCGGTTGTCGGCGCTCACGTTGTACAGCATCGATGCCCACGACCGTTTGCTGCATGCCCGAGGCCAGAGCCTGCCGGACTGGCTGGCGTTGCGCGAAGGTGCGCTGGGCAATTATCCCGATGCCGTGGCGTTTCCCGAGACCGCTGAACATATTCGCCAATTGCTGGCGCTCGCCCACGAACAGGACTTGTGCCTGATCCCGTATGGCGGCGGCACGTCGGTGGCCGGGCACATTAATCCGCCGGATTCAGCGCGGCCAGTGGTGACGGTGTCGCTGGCGCGGATGAATCGCCTGATCGACCTCGACGAACAGAGCCTGCTGGCGACGTTTGGTCCCGGTGCGAGTGGCCCGCAGGTGGAAAGTCAGCTGCGTGCGCGGGGCTACACGCTGGGGCATTTCCCGCAGTCGTGGGAGCTGTCGACATTGGGTGGTTGGGTGGCCAGTCGTTCCAGCGGTCAGCAGTCGTTGCGCTATGGCCGGATCGAGCAATTATTTGCTGGCGGGACGCTGGAAACCTTTGCCGGGCCTTTGGAAATTCCAACGTTCCCGGCCTCAGCGGCGGGTCCTGATCTGCGCGAAGTGGTGCTCGGTTGCGAGGGCCGTTTCGGAATCATTTCCGAGGTGAAAGTACGGGTCAGCGCGCTGCCTGCCGATGAACGTTTCTACGGCGTTTTTCTCCCCGACTGGCCGCAGGCTCTCAGAGCCATTCGCCAATTGGCCCAGGCACGCGTGCCGCTGTCGATGCTGCGTTTATCCAACGCCGTGGAAACTGAAACGCAACTGGCACTGGCCGGTCATCCGCAACAAATCGCCTGGCTGGAAAAGTATCTGAAGCTAAGGGGGGCGGCAGAGGGCAAGTGCCTGCTGACCTTCGGCGTCACCGGCAATCGCCGGCAAAACGCGCTGTCGCTAAAACAGGCGAGACATCACCTGAAATCGTTCGGCGGCGTATTCACCGGCACCTTGCTCGGCAAGAAATGGGCGCAGAACCGTTTCCGTTTTCCTTACCTGCGCGAGAACCTGTGGAATGCCGGTTACGTGGTCGACACCCTCGAAACCGCTACCGACTGGAGCAATGTCGACAACCTGCTCAACCTTATCGAGGACAGCTTGCGCGAGGCCTTGGCCGCCGAGGGCGAGCGCGTGCATGTCTTCACCCACTTGTCCCACGTCTACGGCGAAGGTTCGAGCATCTACACCACTTACGTGTTTCGCCCGGCCGCAGACTATCCGGCGACGCTGGCGCGCTGGAAAGCGCTCAAACATGCGGCCAGTCAAGCCATCGTCGACAACCACGGCACCATCAGTCACCAGCACGGCGTCGGCAAGGATCACGCGCCGTACCTGTTGCGTGAGAAGGGCGCGCTGGCGATGGATACCTTGCAGGCGCTGAGCAAACACTTCGATCCGGCCGGGCGCCTCAACCCCGGCACGCTGTTGCCGGAGTGACGGCCATGAGTCAGGACTGGAACGCCGCGTGGCGCCAGCAGATTCTGCCAACACTGGCGGATGAAACCTGGGATCTGATCGTTATCGGTGGCGGCATCAGCGGCGCCGGGATTTTGCGTGAAGCGGCGCGTCGCGGCTGGCGCTGCCTGTTGCTGGAACAGCGCGACTTTGCCTGGGGCACCTCCAGCCGTTCTTCGAAAATGGTCCATGGCGGTTTGCGTTACATCGCCAAGGGGCAATGGCGCCTGACCCGCGATTCGGTGCGTGAGCGTCAGCGCTTGCTCGACGAAGCGCCGGGGCTGGTCGAACCGATGAGTTTCCTGATGCCGCACTATCGCGGCGGCTTTCCCGGGCCTCGGGTGCTGGGTGGTTTGTTGAGCGTCTACGATGCTTTGGCCGGACGGCGCAGCCATCGTTTTCATGATGCACAACAGCTTCGATATCTGGCGCCGGGCGTGAAGGAAAGTGACTTGCTCGGTGGCACCAGTTTCGTCGACGCGCTGACCGATGATGCGCGACTGGTGATGCGTGTGTTGAGCGAGGCGCGGGCGGATGGTGCTGTGGTGGTTAACAGCGTTCGTGTCGAGCATTTGCTGCGAGAAAACGGACGGGTGTGCGGCGTTCAGATCGAAGATTGCGAAGCCGGCGCGACCCTGCAAATGCGTTGTGGTGTGCTCGCTGTGGCCACTGGCGCGTGGGCTGAGCGCTTGCGGCCGACTGAGGCACCACGGCAATTACGCCCATTGCGCGGCAGTCATTTATTGCTGCCGGGTTGGCGTTTGCCGGTGGCGCAGGCGTTCACGTTTCTGCATGAGCGCGACCGGCGACCGGTGTTTGTTTTCCCTTGGGAAGGCGCGACGGTGGTGGGCACCACGGATCTTGATCATCGCGAGGATCTAGATCAGAGCGCGAGTATCAGCGGCGAGGAACTCGACTATCTACTGGCGGCCTGCACACAACAATTCCCCGGTGCAGAAGTGACGGCCAATGACGTGCTGTCGACCTGGTCCGGCGTGCGTCCGGTGGTTGGCAGTGCAGCAGGCAATCATCAAGACCAACCGTCGAACGAAACCCGCGAACATGTGCTTTGGCAGGAGCCCGGTTGCGTGACCCTGGCCGGCGGCAAACTGACCACGTTTCGCCCGCAAGCCATCGAAGTGCTCAAGGCCTGCGCGGACATGCTCGAACGTCCCTTCGTCGACGATGCCGCGCCGGTGTTTGCCGCCGTACCTGCGCTAGCGATTGCAGAATTGAGCAACCAGCAATGGCGACGACTGGCCGGAAGGCATGGCCGAAACCTGCCGAGGCTGGCGCAACTGATCAACGATATCGGCCACGAAAAGGTTGGCGCCACGGACACCTTATGGGCAGAACTGGCCTTCGCCTGCGAAGCGGAAATGGTCTTGCACCTCGACGATCTGCTGCTGCGCCGCACACGTCTGGGCCTGTTGCTGCCTCGTGGCGGCGAAGATTATTTCACCGCCATCCGCCAGCTCTGCCAGCCAAGACTCGGCTGGAGCGACGAACACTGGCAGCAGGAAATTCAGCGTTATCGGGCGTTGTGGCAACGCCATCACGGTTTGCCGGATGCCACGCCTTGATGCCCCTTGAAGAGAGCTCCATGGATAACCACCCGAACAAGCGTTACCTGCTGGCCATCGACAACGGCACCCAGAGCGTGCGCGCGCTGCTCTTCGATCTGCAGGGCAATCTGCTTGGCAAAGGCAAGGTTGAACTGCAGGCGTATTACTCGACGCAACCGGGCTGGGCCGAGCAGGATCCGGAGTATTACTGGGCGAAGCTCGGCGAGGCGTGTCAGCAAGTCTGGGCGCAAACCGGCATTGATCGTTCGCAGATTGCTGGCGTTTCCCTGACCACGCAGCGCGGCACGGTGATCAATGTCGATGCCGAGGGCAAGCCATTGCGCCCGGCGATTCTGTGGCTTGATCAACGGCAGAGTGAAGTCGCGGGCGGGATCAAAGGGCCGTGGGGCTGGTTGTTCAAACTTGTCGGCGCGCAGGGCACTGTGGATTATTTTCGTGCCCAGGCTGAGGCGAACTGGATCGCTCAGCATCAACCTGAGGTGTGGGCGGCGACGGACAAGTTTTTACTGCTCTCGGGGTTTCTCACCCATCGACTGTGTGGGCGCTTTGTCGACTCGGTAGGCTGCTGCGTCGGCTATCTGCCGTTCGATTTCAAACGGCTGAAATGGGCTGCACCGAGTGACTGGAAATGGCAGGCGTTGGCGGTGCGTCCCGAGCAATTGCCGACCTTGCACAAACCCGGTGAAACCCTCGGCTACATCACCGCTGAAGCGGCTCGCCACACCGGTATTCCCGAAGGCTTGCCGCTGATTGCTGCGGGGGCTGACAAGGCTTGCGAAGTGGTCGGTGCCGGTGTGGTTGATGCGAGCACGGTGTGCCTGTCTTACGGCACTACGGCGACGATCACCAGCACCCGTTCGCGCTATCTGGAAATCGTCCCGTTGATTCCGCCGTATCCGTCAGCGGTGCCGGATCAGTTCAACTGCGAGGTGATGATTTATCGCGGTTACTGGATGGTCAGTTGGTTCAAGAACGAATTCGGCTTGCGCGAGATGCAGCAGGCCAAAGAGCAGGGCATCGAGCCGGAGCAACTGTTCGATGCACTGGTCGATGCCGTTCCACCGGGATCGATGGGTTTGATGCTGCAGCCGTACTGGTCGCCGGGGATTCGTGAACCGGGCGTCGAGGCGAAAGGCGCGATGATCGGCTTCGGCGATGTGCACACCCGCGCGCATATTTACCGGGCGATTCTTGAAGGGTTGGCGTATGCGTTGCGCCAGGGCATGGAGAATATCGAGCGGCGTTCGAAGGTCTCGATCAAGCGTCTGCGGGTTGCTGGCGGTGGTTCGCAGAGTGACGCGGCGATGCAGCTTACGGCGAATATTTTCGGCCTGCCGGCGGAGCGCCCGCATGTGTATGAAGCGTCTGGCTTGGGTGCGGCGATCTGCTGTGCCGTGGGGCTCGGATTGCACGTAAATTTCCCAACTGCAATCGCCGCGATGACCCGCGTCGGTGCGGTGTTCACCCCACAACCCGAGGCGCAGAAGATCTACGAGCAACTGTACAAAGAGGTCTACCTGCGCATGTACCGCCAACTCAAACCGCTGTACCAAAGCATCCGCAAAATCACCGGCTATCCCGTTTAGCTGACCACCACAAATCCCCTGTAGGAGTGAGCCTGCTCGCGATAGCGGAGGGTCAGCCAACATCTATCTGACTGACACACCGCTATCGCGAGCAGGCTCACTCCTACAGGGGGCGGTGGTGTTTTTGATATCGGGTAATTGGCGCCATCGGAGAGTTTTTCTGGTGAGATCGGACAGTGTCAGCGGCGGGGTCGGTTGTTAGGCTCATCCCCCACGGCACCTCCAATAAGAACCACAAGCAATGAAGCTGACCTTCCTCCTGTTGCTGCTTTGTGCAACGGCCCCGAGCGCCTGGGGCTGGTCGAACCATACGGTGGGCAGCTATCTGGCATTGCAGGAACTGCCGGCGTTGCGCGATGCGCCACCGGTGGAAGTCGAGCCGCTGGAAACCTTTCTTGCGCAGCAATACGAGGCCGTGAGTGCACTGCTGGAGGAAGAGGAAACCTTCGCCCGCGAGCACTTCGCCCAATATCCACCACGCCCCGACGCGCTGAAATTACCCGCCTCGCCGAGTGACAATCTGCGCCACGACTTCCTTACCGCGTTGCGCATCAATCCGCAGATTCATCTGGCAATGGTCATCCAGCCATTGCCCGGCAAAGACCTGCCCGAACGTGAGCATTTGCAGGCCAATCAAGTCATGGTCGAGCAAACCCTTTCGCCGTGGAATCGTCAGCGCTTCATTGTTATCGCCGAGCACGAAAAAGTCCCACCTGTTGCGGTGCTCGCCAGTGCTGCAGACGAGCCGGATTACGGCCACGACATCAATCTGTTCAGCGACAACCCTGGCGAGGTCGGCGCGCTCTACGGCTTCGGCCCGCAACCGTTCGGCGATGAGCGGTTTCAATACAGTTCTCAAGCGCCGTTCCACATGGGCTTTTTCCATGAAAGCCCTGTGGTGTACGCCGCTGCCGGTTTCCTCGAACGCAGTTGGCCGGATTGGCGCGCGTATCAATACATGGGTCTGGCGCGATTGGCGTTTGCCAGCGGTCATCCGTATTGGGGTTATCGCTTTCTCGGCTGGGGCCTGCACCACATTCAGGACCTGACCCAGCCGTATCACGCCAAGCCGTTGCCCGGTGTCGATCTCGCCAGTCTTTTGCTGCTGGAAGGCAAGGCCATCGCCGGTTTCGCTGAGGACAAACAAGCCTCCATTGAGCGCGTCGCCACGCGGCACATGGAAGTGGAGAAGTACCAATCGACGTGGCTGCGCCGTTTGCTGCGCGCCGGCCAGCCGCATCCGATGCTCGACGCTTACGCCGATGTGGCTCAGGACAAACGCTATCCGCCGTACTCGGTGGACTACCTGCGTGAAGTGGTCAGCGCCGAGTCGGTCGACGATTCCGCAGCTTTCGACGAGGCCATCGGCCAGTGGCTTGCAACGGCGCCAGCGACCAGTGATTTCAGCAGCGGCAATCAGCTGCAACGGGAAAATTTCGACCATCCAGCGCTCAATCAGCAGCTGTTCAAATTGCTCGGCCATTTCGGCGCGCACAGCCGGATTTACGTCAGCGCGGGATTGGCACCCTAGCCCTCGCGGCAGGACAAAAAAACAATAAAAAACAGGGAAGGAGGAACACATGATCAACTCTCGATTGCGCCTGACGGGCGCGGCGCTCCCCGGTGTCGGCCTGGCCGGGTTGCTGCAACTGTGCGCAGTCGATGGCGCGCACGCAGTGGAGTTCAGCGTGCTGGACAAACAGGTCACCGGCTCGTTCGACACGACCTTGTCCTATGGCCGTTTGTGGCGGGTGCAGGGGCGCGATAAAACCAACGATGACGTCAACACCAACGACGGCAATCGCAACTTCGACACCGGGCTGGTCTCCGAGGTGTACAAGATCACCTCCGAGCTCGAAGCCAACTATCAGAACTACGGTTTGTTCATGCGCGGCACCGCGTTTTACGACACGCAGTTGATGGACAAACGCAACAACTACTACGACAACAACAGCCCCTCGCAACCGAGCCAGAGCTACCCGCAGGACGATCATTTCACCAGCCAGACCCGCGACATCGCCGGCAGCCGCATCGAGATGCTCGACGCCTACGTGCATGGCAGTTGGGACGTTGCGCAGATGCCGGTGACCGCGCGCGTCGGTCGGCAGGTGTTCAACTGGGGCGAGGGGATTTTCTATCGCGGCGGGATCAACACAACCAACCCGGTGGACGCTGCCAAGTACCGCTTGCCCGGTGCCGAAGTGAAGGAAGTGCTGGTGCCGGTCGAGGCGCTGAGCTTCAACGTCGGCCTCACCGATTCGCTGACGATGGAGAGTTTCTACCAGACCAACTGGAAAGAAACCCGCATCGACCCGGTCGGCACCTTCTACTCGCAGACCGACCTGTTCGCCGACGGCGGCAACACCGGTTACAACAACTTCAGCGGCACGGCGCTCGATACGCCGGTGCCGGGGTTTGGCAATGTCATCGGTTTGTACAGCGCGCTGGGCAACAACCCGTTGCTGGGGCCGGTGCTGAAATCCACCGGGCTGTATGCCAACGGGGTGACCCCGGCCTACGGCAATACCTTGAAAGTGGCGTCGATCGGTAAAGACTACAACGCGCGCAACGACGGCCAATTCGGCTTCGCGTTTCGCTACATAGCCGAGCAGCTCAACAGCACCGAGTTCGGTTTGTACATGGTCAATTACCACGCCAAGGAACCGACCATTGCAGCAGATCTGGGCGGCTACCAAGGCATCGACATGAATGCCCTGACCAACCTGCTGTCCGGCGTCGCAGGTGATCAGGCCGGCGCGCTGGCCAACGGTCTGGCCACCGCTGATGTGATGGGCAACATTCAGGCGCATCGTCGCTATGCCGAAGACATTCGCATGTACGGTTTCAGCTTCAACACCACGCTGGGCGAGGCCTCGGTGTTCGGTGAAATCGCTTATCGGCCGAACCTGCCAATCGGTGTCGCAGCCACCAACGATTTGATCGGTGACCTGGCCAACGGAGCTGCCGTGGCGGTAACGGGGAGGTCGATCAACGTCGGCGGGCAGATGGTCAACCTCAACAGCGAGATCAACAACGCCGAACGTGTCGAAGCGTTCAACACCTCGCTGGGGACCATCTACAACTTCGGCCCGACGGCCTCGTTCGACTCGCTGTTCGGCATTTTCGAACTGGCCTCCGAGCACCTGCGCGGCAGCAGCCTGCAATACACCGCTTATGACGGCACGAACCGTTATTACGCCGGCACCGGTAACTATTCCTATGTGTCGGGCGGTGATCGCGACGACCAGGTCAACCGTGATTCCTACAGTTACACGGCAATGCTCAACGGCACCTGGAACGACGTGTACGCCGGAGTCAACGTCTCGCCTTACATCGTTTACAAGGACGACTTCCAGGGCAACAGCTACCAGGCCGGCAACACCATCGAAGGTCGCAAGGCCTACACGCTGGGGATCAAGGCCAACTACCAGAACAAGCTCGAAGCTGAACTGCAATACACCGAGTTTTACGGTGGCGGGCAGAACAACGGCATCCGCGACCGCGACAACGTCGGGTTCAACCTCAAGTATTTCCTTTGATACCCAGAACACAGGCGCACCCCCTGTAGGAGTGAGCCTGCTCGCGATGGCGGACTTTCAGTCGCAGTAGTTTTTGCCTGATACACCGCTATCGCGAGCAGGCTCACTCCTACGGGGGATCTGCGGTGATTTGCAGACCTCACTCCCATTTCGGAGATTGATCATGTTTCACAACTCACGATTGACTAAGGCTTCGCTCGGGCTTGTTCTAGGTCTGGCCGCCGGCAGCGTTTTCGCCGCCATCACCCCACAACAAGCCGAACAACTGAAAACCTCCCTGACCCCCATGGGCGCCGAGCGCGCCGGCAACGCCGCCGGCACCATCCCAGCGTGGACCGGCGGCATCACTCAAGCCCCGGCCGGCTACAAACCCGGCCAGCACCACCCCGATCCATACGCGGCCGACAAACCGCTGTTCACCATCACCAAAGCCAATCTCGACCAGTACAAAACGCACCTCAGCCCCGGTCAGATCGCCCTGTTCAATAGCTACCCGGACACCTTTCAGATGCCGATCTACCCGTCCCGGCGCTCCGGTTCGGCACCGCAATGGCTGTACGACAACACCCTGAAAAACGCCACCTCAGCCAAGCTGCTCGAAGGCGGCAGCGGCTTCTCCGATGCCTACGGCGGCGTACCATTCCCGGTGCCCAAGGACGGCGTTGAAGTGCTGTGGAACCACATCACCCGCTATCGCGGCATCTACGTCGTGCGCCGCGCTTCCGAAGCGCCGGTCCAGCGCAACGGCAGCTTCGCGCTGGTGACATCGCAGCAGGAAGCCCTGTTCAACTACTACCGCCCGAACGGCCAGTTCGCCGACCTGAAAAACATCCTGTTCTACTACCTCGCCTTCGTGAAAAGCCCCGCACGATTGGCCGGCGGTGCCGCACTCGTGCATGAAACCCTCGATCAGCTCAAGGACGCGCGCCAAGCGTGGATCTACGATGCCGGCCAACGCCGTGTGCGCCGCGCACCGAACCTCGCTTACGACACGCCGATCGCATCCTCCGATGGCCTGCGCACCGCCGACGACACCGACCTGTTCAACGGCTCACCGGATCGCTACGACTGGAAGCTCAAGGGCAAACAGGAAATCTACATCCCCTACAACAATTACAAGGTCGGCAGCCCCGACGTGAAATACGCGCAACTGCTCACGCCCGGCCACCTCAACCCGCAATACACCCGCTACGAACTGCACCGGGTCTGGGTCGTAGAAGGCAACCTGAAACCGGGTTCGCGACACATCTATTCCAAGCGTGTGCTGTTTCTCGATGAAGACAGCTGGGGCGCGGCACTGGTCGATCAATACGATGGGCGTGGGGAGTTGTGGCGCGTGTCGATGGCCTACCTGAAAAACTTCTACGACCTGCCCACCACGTGGAGTGCGCTGGACGTGTTCCACGATTTGCAGGCGCGGCGTTACTACGTGCAGAACCTTGATAACGAAGAGGCGGAGACGGTCGATTTTGCGCAGCCGGTGCCGGAGGATGCGTACTTCATGCCGTCGGCGTTGCGCCAGCGCGGCACGCGGTAATGGTCAGACGTTGCGCCTGAAATGCGCGTATCAACAGTGGATTTTAATCGCGATTGAGTCTTTCGAACTGTCAGTTCTAACAGGTCAAAAGACTCTTTACTTGCAGCATGCTGCTCTTGCGCCGATACCGGTGTGGGCGTTGGGCAGAGCGAGAGGTCGACGATATGGATGCTGATCAGGCAAGTAAAGCATCGCGTGGCACGATGAAAGGAATGGTTCAGAGTTACCGGGGAGGTGATGACCAGTTAGTTGACGAGTTCAGATTTGAATCGACACTGGTTCACCGATTTGACGACCAGGGCATTGGATTGATCGTTTCGGGAGATATAGATAAGCCACGCAACGCGCAGATTTACGTGGCTTTTAAAAATGACCGTCAGCCCAGTGGCAAATTTTCTTTTCCAAATGCAGAGATCAAGCATCTGGTGTTTATCGACGGCGAGTTTTACCCAACATACGGGGCGCGTGCCGGTGAAGTTGTATTTCAGAACAAGGATGGACCGGATGTGCCGACCGGGTTGAGCGTCAATGGCAAATTGACGTTCACGACCGAATCTATCGGCAACAAGTATTTCAAAGTCGAGGTGATATTTGCTGTTGAGGGTTTGACTAAGGGTAAAAGGCCGCGCCAGCACGGGCACTGATCAGCGGCTGCTTTTGTGTATCGCATTGGCCAAGTGTGGGAGCCTGCTCGGGAAGATGTTGGTACAGCCACTATTTATGTGGCTACCATCTGCTGCAGTTGACCACCCAAGCGCGCCAGTCGAAATGAGAGTGGCCGCTTATACGATCACCGATTTTTAGCCAGAAAGGATGTGCTAGCCTGCAATCAATGATTTCATTGATTGCAGGGGGCATCATGGCCAGCATTACAATTCGAAACCTTGATGAAAAGCTCAAGGAACAACTGCGCATCACCGCGGCTCACAATGGGCATTCCATGGAGGAAGAGGCTCGACTTATTTTAGGCCGAGCTCTGACGACGATAGACCGTGCCGGTGGTCTTGGCAGCCGAATCCGCGACAGATTCAGTGCTGTCGGCGGAATAGACCTCGATTTGCCGGAGCGTTCAGAGAAAGCCACTGCGGTGGATTTCTCCGAATGATAGTGCTTGATACCAACGTTCTATCAGAGTTCATGCGAACCGAGCCAGAGTCCCGGGTGCTTGCCTGGGTTGATGCGCAACCCGCGATGGAGCTGGCAGTGAGTGCCGTGACCGTGGCAGAAATATTTCACGGTATCGCTCGGCTGCCTTCCGGAAAGCGCAAACAAAAACTTGAGGCCCATGCGATGGCGATGTTCGAAGAAGACTTTGCCGGACGTATTTTGTCTTTCGACGCTCATGCCGCTGTCGAGTACGCGACGCTTGTTGCAGATTGTGAATCAAAAGGCCGCGCGGTTTCGATGGCCGATGCGCAAGTTGCTGCGATCTGCCGAACCCATGGCCTCCCCATAGCTACCCGTAACGTGAAGGATTTCGAGTTTAGCGGTGTAGAGATGATTAACCCGTGGGCAGCTTGAGCATCACAAAAGCGAAGTAGATAGCCCCTGAAAAAGCTCGCTACCCACATGGCACTGTAGGAGCTGCCGAAGGCTGCGATCTTTTGATCCTGCTTCAGATTGTTCAAAAGCGAAGATCAAAAGATCGCAGCCTGCGGCAGCTCCTACATGATGCGGAGTTTTTTCCGGGGCATCGGGGTGACAGGCCTGACGCAATCGCGGACAAGCCCGCTCCCACAGTTCATGAGTCGAACACAACATCTGTGAACGACTCAAAACCCTGTGGGAGCGGGCTTGCCCGCGATTGGTTTTTTGCTTCAGCGCTGTACGAAGATCAAACGCGGAAGTGGCTGACCATCTGCTGCAACTGACCACCCAAACGCGCCAGTTCAACACTCGACGCTGCCGTCTCATCACTCGCCGCTGCGGTCTGTTCCGACACATCGCGTACGTTGATGATGCTGCGGCTGATCTCTTCAGCTACGGCGCTCTGTTGTTCAGCAGCGGCGGCGATCTGCTGGTTCATCGACTGGATGTTCGACACCGTACGGGTGATGTTTTCCAGTGACGCGCCAGCCTTGCGCGTCAGGGCGACACTGCTGTCGGTCAGCGCGCGGCTGTTGCTCATTACCGCCGAAACCTGCTGGGTGCCATTCTGCAGACCGGCGACCAGGCCTTCGATTTCTTCGGTGGATTTCTGCGTACGCTGAGCCAGGCCACGAACCTCGTCAGCGACCACGGCAAAACCACGACCGGCTTCACCGGCACGTGCCGCTTCGATTGCAGCGTTTAGGGCGAGCAGGTTGGTCTGTTCGGCAACGGCCTTGATCACGTCCATGACGCTGCCGATCTTGTCGCTTTCCTGTTGCAGCACGCTCATCGCTTCGGTGGAACGCACCACTTCGCTGGCCAGACGTTCGATCTGGGCGATGGCTTCGTTGACCACTTTGTCGCCTTCACGGGCTTCGCCGTCAGCGGCGGCAGCCGCTTGCGAGGCTTCTTCGGCGTTGCGCGCGACTTCCTGCACGGTGGCAGTCATCTCGTGCATCGCGGTGGCGACCTGATCGGTCTCGACTTTCTGGCTGTTCACACCGGCGCTGGTCTGCTCGGTAACGGCGGACAGTTCTTCGGCGGCGCTGGCGATCTGGGTGACGCCGTCGCGGATGCCGCTGATCAAGTCACGCAGGGTCACGCCCATGCGTGCGATGCCTTGTTGCAGCACGCCGAGTTCGTCGCGGCGGGTAACAGTGACGTTCTGGGTCAGGTCGCCGCTGGCGATGCGCTCGACCACGGCCAGGGTTTCTTGCAGCGGACGGGTGATCTGACGGGTGATGATCACCGCAGCAATCACGCCGACCAGCAGGGCGAGCAGGGTGCTGATCAACTGGAAGGTGCGCGCCTGGGCACTTTCGATGTCACGACGGTCGAGCTGGATCTGGTACAGCTGCTCGCTCGTGGTGACGATGGCGGCGCCTTGATCGGTCATTTCCTTACGGGCTTGCACCGCATCGGTGTTGGCGTTTTTATAGGCCATCAATGCGCTGCGATAGTTGACGAGTGCGGTTTCCAGCTGACGCAGTGCGTCTTGCTGCGAGTCAGCAAAATGCACATTCAGTTGCTTGAGGCTGGCAATGGCGGCGTCAATCTGGCCGATGGCTTTCTGTTCGGTTTCGGCATTGGTGGTGGCGGTGTAGCCGCGCACTTCGTAGCGCGCGAGGATGAACGCTTCCTTGGCGGCGGTGATCGCCTGGAACTGTTCGAAACGCTGTTCGCTCATGTCCATCTGCTGCACGCGTTTGCTGATCGACTCGATCTGGTTGTACGCGGTCTCGGCACTCACGCTCATGCTGTCGCGGGCGCTGTTGCCGGTGCGATAGGCGTTGCGCATTTTGTTCAGCGACGTCTGGTATTCAGCGATGGTCGCGGCCTGCTCCTTGAGCAGTTTGACGTTTTCCGGGCTCTTGAAGCTGTTGATCAGCTTCTGTTGTTGCGCGGCGAAGCTTTCGAGGGTGGTCTGGACATTCTGTGCGGCGGTTTCATCGCCATTGGTCAGCATGTATTGCAGGCGCACCACACGCAGTTTGGTCAGACCGGCATTGAGCTGGGTGATGTCGCTCATCCAGTTGCTGCGGTCGATCAGGCCACCGAGGCTGGTCCAGCCTGTCAGGGCCAGCACGCAGGTCAGGGCCAGCACCAGGCCGAAGCCCAGGCCCAATTTCATGTTCACGCTGATGTTGCCGAACCAGCTATTCATCAAAAATCCTCCAGAAACGTTGGGTTTCTTGTCGTCGGTTAGGCTGGAAGATTGTTGTTTTTTTGAGCCAGCAAGGGTGTTAGCAGGTTTGTATCGGCCGCATTTCCCAGAGCTGAAAGGATTTTGTCCTACGGAATTTGTAACAGGCGTTCTTGCGGCTTTTCGATGACGGGAGGGGGTTAGTTGTTGCTGAAGACATCTTCGTAACCGACGAAGTAATAGGCCTGCCGACCGACCTTCATGGTCATCAGCACTTGCAGTGGGGCGGTGGGTTCGATATCTGCGGCAATAACCGCCACATTGGTTGGAGATGCGCCAAGAAACTCCCGCAGCTGCGCCTCAGTATCCAGGCCCTTGAGCACGCTCTGCGTATAGAACACGCTGGCGCCGCCCACTCGTTCGTTGGCTTGAAACAGCGCCACCTGATGACCTTCCGCTTGCAGTGCTTGAATATGTTCGGTCAGCGGCAGGAACGACAGGTGTTTATCGGCGTTTGGCAACGCCCATTGAGCGGCACCGAGATAACTGGCGATCACCACGGTCAGAACGCTGGCGGCCAACGCCTGACGATGACGAGCGATTCGGCCGACAAAGCTGTGGGTCGATTCGTACGCCTTTAGCTTGTCGAACAGCACGCCTGCGTACTCTGCGGCAATCACCGCTGCCGCCGGGGTCATCGACATCAGGTACACCGTGCGTTTGCTCGACGCCAACGTCAGCATGACGAATTGCGCAACGACCCACAGGCTGAAAAACAGCAGATAACGATTGGCCTTGAGCTGTTTGCGGAAATGCCACAGCCCCAGATACACCAGAATGTTCCACGGCAAAAACGCTTGCGGCAACTTGGCGAGGTAGTAATGGAACGGCTCATAGTGCCCGGCCTCGACGAACGACCCGCTGAAGCGTCCGACGCTGTTGGTCAGCAACACTTCTCTGACCGCTTGCGCACCGTCATGCTGATAAAGCACAACCAGCCAGATCAATAGCGGAATCAGCCCGATCACGGTCAACAATCCCGGTCGCAACCAATCAGCGATCTTCAGGTGTTTATCGATCAAGGTATCGGCCAACAGATAAGCAAAAATCACCACCCCCGGCATCGCCAGCCCCAGGACACCCTTGCTCAATGTGGCAATGGCGATCCCGATGACAAACAGCAGCGAGTTGCCGGCGGTCGATGCACGTTGCGCCTGAAAAAACGCCAGCAATGCCATCGTCACGCCGAGGGCCAGCAGCGCGTCTTCGCCGACGCCGCGCACGTTGCTCCAATAACTGGCCATGGTCGCCAGCAAAATCCCCGCCGTCCACGCGATTCGCTTCGGCCGCTCGAAACCGCGCAACATGCCGTAGAGCACCATCACGCTGAGCAATCCGGCCACCGCCGACGTCAGCCGCACCGACCACGGCGATACGCCGAACACGCGCATGGCGCCAGCGTCGAGCCACATACTCAGCGGTGGTTTTTCCAGAAATGGTTCGCCGAACAGGCGCGGCGTTACCCAGTCATTGTCCAGGTGCATTTCCATGGCGATCCCGGCGACGCGGGCCTCGGTGGAGCCTTGCAACTGATGACCGCCCAGCGCGAAGAAAAACAACAAGGCGGCAAGCAGAAACAGCGAAGGGGCGGCACGCGACATGGTTTCAGGCTACCGAAGGGGGCGGGAGCCTCGAGCATACGTCGCCATTGCTGAACAAATCGTGAAGCTCACACCATGGGGCGTGACCAGCGCTTTTCCGGCGTTTCGAATGCGGGATTGACCAATGACGTCAGCACATGATCCTGCCAGCGCCCGGCAATGTTCAGGTAGGCCTTGGCATAACCCTCCCGCTCAAACCCCAGCTTCTCCAGCAGCCGCGCGCTGCGTTCGTTGCCGGGAATGTAGTTGGCCATGATCCGGTGCAGGTTCTGCGTGTCGAACATGTAGCCAATCCCGGCCTCCAGCGCTTCACGCATCAAACCCTGGCCCTGATGGGCTTCGTCGATGTGATAACCGAGGTAGCAGGCCTGAAACGCGCCGCGAATGATGCCACTGAAATTGCACGCGCCGATCATCTGCTCGCCATCCGGAGTCAACAGCGCGAAATGCATCGCCAGCCCGGCCTCAAAGGCGCTGGCCTGAATCTCCAGGCGGCGGCGAATCTGCTCGGTGGAAAAATATTCAGTGGTGCGGATCGGCGACCAAGGGGCGAGGTGGCGCAGGTTGCGTTGGTAGAACGCACTTTCGAGGCCGGCCTGATCCGGAGCGAGAATCGCCAGCGTCAGGCGTTGGCAGGGCAGGGACAGCAGCGGCATCGGGTGCTCCTGGGCGAAGGATCTACCGGCAGCGTCGCGCAATTGTCCGGGTGACGGCAAGTCGTGATGAATTTCAGGCAAAAAAAAGCCCGCGGGAGAGCCGCGGGCGAACCGTAGTTTCTTGAATGAGCGGGTGGACTTTACAAGGTTGGGCCGCGTAGCTGCAGTGAAGAAAAATTCATATCGATTTGCGGTCTCGACGCTGATGCACCGGCATAAAAAGGCAGACCGGCAGCCAGTCGACCTGCGCACGTTTCACCCAACAATAACGACCTTGAAAAGCGAGTTCCCTGATCTGCCCTGCGATCGACCCCTGACAGGGTGCAAAAATCAGCTGAAATCTCATTTGATAATGTTTGTCGAGGGCACTAATGTCGCGACGCTTTGTGGGCGGTCATCAAAACCCGCGAACGTCATGACAGGTGTCTCTGCCAAACAGGATCAGCCGTCGCAAACCCGGAGGATGGCTCTACAAGGAGTAGTAAAAATGATGCATGGCGCGTATCCCCAGGTCCTGGCAACAGCGTGTAGCACCGGGACGGTGGTTCAGCCCCGGCGTTCAAGGCAAAGCCGGCGCTGGCGCCTCTTTGCCGCGCTGCTGCTGTCAACCGCCATGGCAGTCTGCAGCGCACCGACGGTTCAGGCACAGGCACAGACTCGGGCACCCGACGCTAGAGGGTTGATGCACGAAGCTCAACGTCTGAGCCGCGATGGCTTGCTGGCGGATGCCACGGTCGCTGCCCGGGCGGCGATGGTTGCTGGCCGAAAAGGCAGCGCCCTCGATTTTATCGAACTCGACGCGGGCGCCTTGCTCGTTGATCTGCTGCACAAACAGGCCCGATATGACGAGGCCCGCCGTGCCGCTGAAGAGCAGATTGCGTATTGGGAAAAGCAAGCCGCCGACAACGGTGCATCGGGCAAGCGCGACGCTCGGAGCACGGGCATGCTGGAGCGGGCAATCGAAGCGAGCATGATGGCGGGTGAAAGAACAGAGGTCGCCCGCCTGCAAGAAAAGCTGTTCGCGGTGACCAGCCCCGATCCCGCTTCATGGCGTTTGTCGCCGGACGAGCCCCGCTTGCGATACGACCTCGCTGACTTTTCGATGCCCCTCACGGTGGGGGCGTGGACATTGACCAGGTTCCAGCCGGCCGAACAACGCGACTTCAACACTCTTGTTCTTTACACGCAGGCGCTCCCGGGCGGTCGCCTGACTGCCGAGATTGCCGTGTCCTATGACGAGCATCAACGCAAGATCAGCGCTGCCGAACGGCAGGCATCGCTGCAGTCCTATCAGGCGCGGCACAAGCCAAGTGCGCTGGAAATGGCCATGCCCGATCTCGCCTACGACGGCCTGACCGCTTTCAAGCGTGCAGATCAGAGTGAATGTGAGGACAAGCAGTGCATCAATGCTCATTGGCTTATCTTCCGCGGCGACTGGCGGATGGATATCGATGTCAATTTCGGATTGCAAGACGAGGCTCAAGTCGCGCAGCAAGTGCGCCAATTGTTCGCCGCGCTGAAATGGCGCAGCGCACCGCCGTTGTTTCGTGAACGGCCACTGGCTCAGCAGGTGCGGGATATCGAGGTGGCCGCTTCACTGCCGGACGGCGTAGCCAAGGCTGCGGCACTGGCGGAAAAGGCGCTGCCCGACGCGCACTTCCCGGACGAGATTGCGCGGATGCAGACTTACATCGGCATCGATCAATATCGGCGCGCAGATCTCGAGGCCGCACGTCGTGCACTGGGTTTAGCGGTGTCAGCCTGGGACGAACGGGTCGTCGATGAACTGCTTTTTCGCAGCGCGTTGGACTTTGCCGCGGACATCGATTATCGGCAAGGCCGAAACGAGGACGCCGTGGCGCTGAACCGCAGATTCATCGAATGGCAGATGAGCGATGCAACACTGGGCTGGCATATACCGAAGGATGAAAACGCCTTGGTCAATGATCGCCAAGGCGTGCATTTGCCGCTGCGCGTGGGCGATTACCGTCTGCGACCGAACACCCATGGGCGCTTTTACTACGAAAACCTGCAGAGCGGGGCCCAGCTCGGCCTGACCGTGGGCATGCCAGCCTCTTCTGATCAGGAGCTGGAGTCCATGCTGCGCTCCTTCATGACGAATAATCTCGGCCTGCAAGCTGCGGGTCTGAGCAAAACAGGGTTTTCAGCCAAATCGGCAGCCCATGAAGACATCCCGGCAGTCGGCCATAAATGGGAGTTCGAGGTGACGCAGTCGCCGGATGGACAAGGTTCCTCCAGCGCAGATCCTGAGACGGGCGCCTCGCGCAAAACGCCGACGAAGATGGCGTTCTGGATCGTCGATCGCAAAGAGCAACGGTCGATGTTGCGGGCACCGATTACAGACAGTGGTCGATCCAGGACTGAAGCGGAGCACGTTGCGAAAGCGTTATCGTGGTAGAGAAGGGCATGGTTCAGGGCATGTGATCGGTAGCGGCATCTGCTTGCGCACGTGCCCGCACCCACTCCTTGCGGCATCCCGGTGACTGGCGGCCATGATCATGTCAATACTCCGCCACTTTGCCTGCATGTAAAACCCATCCCGCCTCTCCGGGCACCAACTTGTACTGAACCTGGCGCATCTTCCCCGTGCGACCGGTTCCGGCGTCCGCGCTGCCATACACAGGGAAGCGCTGAATGAGCGTGTTCTCCACGACAGCAAATGAGTCCTCACCCTGATAACCCTCGGCGGTTTTCGGGTTGTCGCTGATGGGCGGCAGATAGATTTCGCTCAGGGATTTTTTGTTATTCGCCGAGTAGGCGATCAGTTCACCGGGCATCCCGCGACCGGGCGAACGAGTGAAGACGTAGAGCTCAGGCGAGCCGTCATTATTCAGGTCGCCGACCTCGGCGCGGATGATATCGCCGTTGAGTGGGCGGGCGATCATTGAGTTGTCGATCTCCAGGCCTTGGGGTTCGATACGCAATGTGGGTTTGCCATCGAGCAGATCCGCTTTCACATGAAAATCGATGCCCTGCAACGCCACGTGTTGATCGAAAGGTCGCTGGTTATCCACTGCGTTGCCGTTGGCGAGAGTGAGGGAAATCTCGTAGTTGGCCACTTCATCGCGTCGGGCAGCACTGCGCATGAGATAGACCTGCACCGTGTAATCGCCATCGGCCGGCAACGAGCCGAGGAAATGATTGCCCATGACCGAGCCGTTGAACAGCGCGTAATCAGCACCTTTGGTGGCGAGGTTGAAGGCGGCGGAAAGGTTGGCAGATTTAAAGCCCACCGTCAGCATCTGCCCGGCTTTGCCGCTGAGCGTGTACTCCGCAGTTTTATAGCCCTTGATCGACTGCTTGAATTGCACGCTGCCGTGGCCACTCTTGTAGACGACCTGCTGGACTCTTGGCGGGATGTCGGTGGTCGCGGCGTGCGCAGACAGTGAAACGAGGGTAGCCAATAGGACGCGCAGCCAAACGTTCATGAAAGTCCTTGGGTCATTGCCGGTGGCTCAAAGCATAGTTCCGGCGCAGCACGCCAGTCCAATCGCGCTGATCCGGAAAATCCCGAACTTCAGATGCGACAAAGCCCGCACTTGGCGGGCTTTGTCGTTGAGAGTTGGTGGGCCGGGGTAATTTGAACTGATCTTGTATGTCATTGATTTTATTTGATAATTGCTGGTTTGATTTTTTGCTGTAATACTGATTGGAATACCGTATCGAAAAAACGTGCACCGCTCAGATCTTAATCAGGATTCACATGTGCCGATATGTTGAATGATCCCGATGCCTCCTGTCGACTGACTGGTATTTGCCTACAGCATTGAGCTGCAGTGGACCCAGATGTGTGAAAACGCACTGAATACGTCGAAATAGGGGGGGGTACGTTGTCTAGGAATCCGTTAGGCGAAAGCGCGATCTGAACTAGTCAGCTGCATACGCGCTCGTAATGCTGTTTTTGTGTTGCCTCCGACCGGGGGCTTGAGCCGACTGCGGCTATCTCGACGGCCGAAAAGTGACCTTACCGCTCAAGTACTCCACGCAGCTCTCGACCAAGAGTACCCCCTTCAATCTCTCTGAAGTGCGACAAAAAGCTACATGGGCCATGGTCTTTTTGCCATTGTTTCTGGAGTAGGCGATGGACGCGGCGCCTTATCCCGCAGAATGACAGCAGTCACAAAGCCATATCGAACGGTCTGGTCAATGACGCCGACACCACATCAATCCGGTTGTGTCTGAGCTCATAGCTTATGATCCAGTACCGGAAGCCTCGGTAGCCGTCACGTAACACCTACCTCATGATCCATCATCAAATTCACTAGACGGTTACCGTCCAATAAAACCATTTGGTGAGATCAATAGGGTGATTGTTTTAACGTGGGCGAGCGGCCGTGAAGGGTATTATTAATCCATGATGATTGCCTTGATAGGCGCTTCACGACGACTAATAGCAGTGCCGCCGTCAGTCTTTCCCCTCGTGTCAAGGTTTTGCCCTATAATTTAAATTTTGTTGAGGTAGACGATCAATGATTTTAAGTGAAAAAACTATACAGCAAAGAGGGTTTATTGAAGGTGCTACTCCAAAGCAATTCCGTCATGGGAGTTATGACCTAACTATTCATCGTTTGGTGACTGCAGAGGGAGAGTTAAAGGACGAGTTCGTGCTTCCGCCGCAAGGTATGGTGAAAGTTGTTTCGTCTGAGATTATACGCTTGCCCACTGATGTGATGGGCTATGTTTTCGTTAAAACCCAACTTTGTAATGAGGGTGTGCTTGCGTTGAATATCGGAATTGTTGATCCGGGGTTCGCAGGCCCTTTGCAAAGTGTTTTGATTAATTTCGGTAAAGGAGCTGTCCGCTTGAAGGCGGGGAGTGTGTTTAGTCGTATATCATTTCAAACAATTGATCTTCCGCAGCAGGGCTCTGTAGTAAGCGAAGTAAGGTCGCATGAAGACGTTATTGATATGGTGAAGAAGCATACTGATTTATATATGGCTTCTACGTTTTTAGATGTGGAAGGTGCAACCTCAAAAGCTGCGGAGGCTGCCTTTTCAAAGTATAAAAAATCTTTGATAACTTGGATTCCAATTGTTGCTCTTGCATTAGGTTTTATGACTTTTGGCCTGAATTTTGGAAATATGTGGCTGCTGCAGAGCTATTTGAAGCCGCAGGATCAGGTTCGCACGGAATTGCTGGCGGCAGACATTCAGTTAAGGATGAAAAAACTAGAGGAGGAGAATGAATCTTTGAGGAAGTCCTTTGCTCCGGTTGTTTCTAGCTCAAAAAGCAACGTTAGTGCTAAGCAAAAATAATGATGAGAGGGGGCGGAATGCTTGCGCAAACAATTTTTGAGTCTCTGGATGATGCATATAGGGTGGTTTTAAGGGCTCTGTTAGATGAGGGGCAAACTACGGACCCTAGATCTATTCCAACGGCAGAGTTAATTGCAGCATCTTTTACTATTCTAGATCCTCGTCGAAGATATATAAGTAATCCTGAGCGTCGATGGAGCTTGGCATATGCTTTGGCCGAATATAGTTGGCACGCTAGAGGTTCGAATTCACTTGAAGAGATTGCATGGTATGCCCCGGCCTGGCGTCATTTTACTTCGGGGGATACCGTAATCGGCAGTGCTTACGGTTCATCCATTTTTAAGGCTAATGGCGATTTTTTAAGCCAATGGGATACCGTTATAAATCTGCTCAAGCATGATCCTTCAAGTCGCCGTGCAGTGCTTTATCTCGGCGGCTATGATCCGTCGGTTTCTGATGATAAGCGAGATATTGCATGTTCGCTTTCACTGCAACTAGTCTTGCGAGCTGGTAAGTTGGAGGCGATATGTTATATGCGTAGCAATGATGCGATGGTAGGGCTACCATATGACGTTTTTTTATTCACAATGATTCAGGAAATGGCAGCCTTGGCTCTTGGTTGTGAGCTTGGCCCCTACCATCATTTTGTAGGTTCTCTACATTTATATGAAACTCATCGCGAGTGGGCTTCCCGAATACTATCTTCAGAATTAACTGAAAAGGCGCCCATGCCAATCATGAGCGATCTCGATGGTCTTAAGGAGTTTCAAAAAGCAGAGTCGTTGAGCCGGAACTCCTTGTGTCTCAGCAATGAGGATTTTGATGGTGTTTCGTCTTATTGGCGGGATATGATGAATTTGATTGTTGCTTGGAATAGTGAGAAGACAACAGGTCGGTCCGCCGATTTTGCTCTCGGGGCTGATTTAAATCCTGTGCTTTTTAATTTGTATGATCTGCGTAAGCGCGCCGTTTGACGGACGTTTAGAGGAGGCTGTTAGGGGTGTAAAGTTTTTAGTATAAGTTGAAGAGGGAGTAAATATATTCCAGATCTATTTGTTGTTTTTAGTATGCTGCGTTTATGTATGGCGTGGCAGATGTTTAGGCTGCTGTCTAGACTGTCTTGAGGTCGTATTTTTCGTTTGGGCTCTTAATTAATTTAGCTATCTGCTCTGCAGTAGAGATTGTTTTTGTTGTTGATGATAGGTTGCACTCCCATACCACGAAAACGCGCCAACCTAGCAATTCTAGTGCCTGTGCTACTTTGGTATCCCTTGCGATATTTTTCTGGAACTTATCCAGCCAGAAATCTGTATTGCTTTTCGGAGTGGTAGCGATACTGCCCCCGGGGTGTCGATGCCAGAAGCATCCATGGACAAATACAATTGCCTTGTATCGAGGGAACACAATGTCAGGTTTGCCTGGCAAGCCGGCACTGTGTAGACGATAGCGCATACCAAGTCTATGGAGGGCCTTGCGGAGTGTTACTTCTGGACGGGTATGCTTCCCTCTGATGCGGGACATTCTTTCCGATCGCTCTGCGGGAGTGAGAAAGTCGGTCATGAATGTCCCCTCGTGTGGTATTAAAAAGTCGAAGTTATGTCATGTTTTCTTTACGAGTTCGTAGAACGGAAGACCTCGTATGACGTCACCTGCTATATCGAACGACTTGTAGAGACAGTGATGGTTGGGTAGTGTCTTCACTCGATCAGACAGTTCAGCTATGTCGGAAGTGAACCCCAGAGCGTTCAGTTCGGTTGGAGTCACATTGGGTACCTTATGTATAAACCAGGTAAGTAACGGTTCCCTATAATCAGTCGCTCCGGATTTGAAATGCCTGAGATATTGCGAAGCGAGGATGACACCGGTGCCGAACTCTCGCCCCTGTAGTAGAAGCTTGCGCAGCACATCAAACTCATAGCGCATGATGTTATCGGCCTCGTCCACGAGCAGATATGAATCTATCACCCTTAGTTGAGGATCCGTACCGGTGAAGGGGCGTTTCGGAGTCTTGAGCATATTTTCGTAGAACATATTCAGCATAATGGCAACGAGCATGTTCTTGCTCCTGTCGTCTTGTCCCATCGAATCTAGGGATATCACTACTATGCCGTCGAGAAACTCTTCAAAAGGTACCGTTTTGCTAGGATCGCGGGTGAAGACCTCCATGTCGACCAGATCATCGATGATTGCCATCGGGGAGTCTGATTTTCCAGCCAATAGTTCGCGATATTCTGCGTGTATATCGTAGATTGTTGGTTGGCGTCCCTGCGCACTGGTGGTCTCGTAGGCGTTTCGGACCGCTCCCTTGAGCTTGTCTCGCTGGACTGGTCCAATGCCTGAGTAGACCTTGTCGAGGACGTCAGCGAAGAAGCGAAACCTGTCCAGCCAGGGGGCTGAGGACTCGCCCATGGATGTGGTATCGAATAGGTTTAATGGCAGTTGGGTAGGTTTTACCACACGAGCACCAGTAGCCTCTATGAAGTCAGGGGTACTGTAGTCGCGCTTGTAGTCAAATATCAGGAATCGCGGTTTTATACCTCGGTTCTCATGGCTTGCTCTTGTCACTTGCAGGATAAGTGATTTCAGGAACTGAGTTTTACCAGTACCTAAATCACCAACTACCCCTATGTTTAGCTGATTGAGCCTGGTGTCCGAAATATTCAGAACCAATGGGCGGGGCACGAACCCATCGACCGTCGTTCCTAGGGAAAGCAAAATCCCGCTAGCTATTTTGTCGCCCTGCCCATTTGGTGTGGCAGTCGCACAAGAGGGCAGAGGAGGCTTTGAACTCGCCTCTGGATATGGGCTGGTCGACTCTATCAGGGAGGGGAGCTTTTCTTCCTGGACTGTGATGGCTTTGCCATGCACCGCAGTGATTAATTCGACATCGGGCTTGATACTGTTGGCGCTGGAAACTTCCCGGCTGGGAATTAGCTCCCAGTCGCTGATTTGGGCACGTACCGAGTCATAGAATGCTTGGGCGTCGCCGGAAACGATGCGTCCTGCATCTTGGTTCGATATTACGATGGTTTCTGACCACCCATCGCCATCCTTGTCGTGCGAGCCGCTATTAGATGAACCGTCCACTACTATCAGGCGGCCTCTGGAGTCGATGCTGATTGCAGGGACCGGGCTAAGGATCGCCGCAGCAATGCGCTCATGGTAGTTAGCCCAGAGACCTGCCTTGCCGGCCAGAACATGATGTTGGCTATAGACGCGTAAGCCAAAGCCAACCATGGAAAGCAGTAGGTGCTGAAAGGCAAGGCGCCAGATTGGAGATTTGCCTGCCCGCTCCTCGATAGAGTTAAAAAGGGTGGAGAGTGCTTTGGCCTGACCGAGAGCCTCGGTCGCGTCGTTTGCCCCGAAGACGCCGCCTTGCCTGTACTTCACCTCGATAGGCGTGAGGTGCAAGCGTATTTTGCTATCGCTTGCGTGGATGCCGACTACAAGTAAATCGGGACGTGACAGTGAGGTGTCTTTTCGGTCCTTCCCTAGCGAACGAGCTAAGTCGGCCATATAGCCACGGAATGGGTCGACTGGGATGATAATCGCGAGGGATGCATCGTCTGGTGACCCGGCAAGTACGGGGAGTAGACTATTCAGGTTGCCCTCGAGACGAAATTGGTCCTGTAAGAGGCGCACTGCCAAGAACAGTCCCAGATCACCAGTGGCTCCCGTATCATCCCCAGAGAGACCACGCACAGTTGGGATGCCCCTTCGTGCAACCTCTAGGAGAATTTGCTCGACTTGCTCCCCAGGGAGCTCTTTGCAGCCGGGCAGTGGTAATAGGACTCTCCGCAGGGCTTCGCGGTCTGCTTCCTTGACTTGTGACAACAGGTAATAGCCGCTCGTATCGCCGGCTCGATGCGAATATGCAGGAAGGTCGTAATCCCATAGGTATGCCCCGTCAATCCAGCCACCGAGGAAACAAGCAGGATCTATCGCGGAGGAGGAAACAGCGACGAATCCAGCCTGCTTTTCTACGAGCATATTAGATACAGCATGGACGTTCGGAGCAAACTGTAATCCGACCTTACGATCTAGTCCGCCTTCCAACGCAAGGATGCAGGCCGATACCTTGTCAGCGAACTCTTCCCCGGAAGGCGGCATTTGCAACCCCTGCCTGGATTCGCAAAGGAAGGCTCCGTGTAGTTGGCGCCGGACCCGGTGCCTGATCAATCCACCCATGCCTAGTGGGGAGCGCATTCCTACCTCGGTGGATTCCGGCTGCGCCGAGTCTAGCTGTGCAACAATTCCTAGGTCAGGCTTGGTCCCGAGAGGTTGCTTGTTGAACCACCGAACGCTATTGCTGGTGTCCTCGGATAAGTTCGCGATCGTGGCTTGATCAGGTCGGGAGCTATCCGGTCGTGTATCGAATACCTCCAGTACCCTCGGTCCAACCCCCCGTCCCTGATTTCCTTTTTCACCATCGCCGAAACGCCTAGTGCACCAGCTTGTAAGGCCTTCGTTACAAGCGTCGGTCGTACCGCCGGCGCTGGACACTACCAGGCTAAGGATTGGCTTGGCGGCAAGTAGGTCCGAGACATCTTCGAGCGCTCGCGCGACTTGCGCAGGGCTAAAACCGCTCGCGATCCCACCGATGGTAAGACCAAATGAACCGTCAAAGGGTGGCCGAAGAGACCTATCGGCGAGTTGCCCAAGCTGCGAGCCATTCCAGAGTACGGACCAGTAATCGGAGTTGCATTCCACGGAAAGGAAATCGACCATGGAAACTCCCCCTGGTGCCTGGATCGACATCGTCAGGAGATCGGGGATGCAATCTGGATCCAGGATGCTAGCTGCAGGACACGGGCGTGTGTCGTCGCCTGACACCTCCCCATATAGAACCTGTTGTGCCAGGCAGTGCCAGGCGAGTCTCAAGGGATGCAAGGGGGATAGGATGATGGCATCGGGTATCCTCGCAAGCGTGTGGCCGTCGGCTCCTAGGGAGCAAACCGCGATGGCGTCAACCCAACAGGCGGTTTCCCGATCGGATGCCAGCCAGTCCATGTATGCCTTAAGGTATATCTCTACCTGCTGTCGGAACGAGGGATCGCACTTAAGCCATTCCCCCAGCCGAGCCGATTCTATAAGGCCTGATTGTTCGTCAGTACTTCTGATGCGTCGTGCGATTTCCACCCTGGCTTCGATAAAGCCTTTTGGCGGCTGGAACATCTGGGGCCCGGGACGGGGGTCATGCAAAAACCTGCCTTGCGACAGGATTGGGCCACTTGGCAAATCCCAGTCCGGCGGTGCCCAGCACGTAACAAAGTCGTCAGCAATCACAAGGGGACGAAACGATTTTTCTACGTTTTGCTCGTCGAGGATCCAGGACTGTAAGCTCGAAGACCGGGCATGGCGATCAAGCTGAACTACTGCCTTTGCATCAAATTTTTCCAGATGCTTCCGGTTCAGCTTGATAAGTCGCTCGAACTCGCTACGACAGCCTTCCTCCTTCGTTTCCTCGCAGGATATGTACACCCGGCAGGTCTCTGGTTTCCTGCCCGACGGCGTGAAGGTTATGTCGAGCTGATACTTGCCATCTGCTTCTATTTCTACCTGATAGCTTCCATCCTTGAGCTCCTCGAGCTTGAGGGGGGCCCGGCTTTCTTCAAACTCCGTAGCATCGTCGGGCATTCCCTCAGCCCTGCTGATGCTCGTTCCCGGTGATGCGTGTAGTCTCAATTCATAGCGCCCAGAGCCGGGCAGCGACATCGAGGTTTCCCACTCCGTTACTGCAGTTGTCTTGCGCGGTTTTTTGGGGGGCGATAGCTTTGTCGCAAGACGGCTAGATACTAGTATTCCAGGCGTCCAGCTATTGAGCGAAATGACCCTTGTCGTCGCGGTCTTATGTCCAGCTGCGGTGACCTTGTAGGATATTGGCGTCTTATGCGCAGGTGGAAATGAGTCCTCATCTGCGGCTTGATCTTCGACATCGATCAGGGTTGGTACCTTGCCAAAGGATCCTCCCGTCAGCGAAACCGTTACAGTTCGCCGTTCCTCCCCTGCGGAGATGGTAAGTTCGACCTCGTTTACTACCACCGCAGGCATACCTTTGCCAGCCGGGATGATGGAGTTGCTGCACTGGATGGAAAGATCGCCTGCTGTCTCTTCTTGCTCTTCAAGAATGAGGTCGGACCATTGCTCCGCCGTCAATACTGTCCACCATGAAGGCGGGGACTCGATCTGGAGGGTATCTTCTGGCAGGTAGAAGGCCTCCGTGGCACGCTCAAAGGCGGTAGGTACCTCGCAATTTGCTTGCAAGTGAACAAGGAGCCCGCGAAGGGCTCGTCCTGTCTCGTCCGCGGTGCCTTGAAGCAGACGTTCGATGCCTGTTTTGAAACCATCGGCAAGTTCGTCTGCAACTCTTCCCAGAATGCTGAGCTGTGCCTTGGGTGAGATGCTGCCGTCTTGCATCGGTGGGATACCGCAAGCCAGTGCGAGTGCAGTTCCCGGCGGCAGTTCTGTCGAATCAGCACCTATCGAGTAGATGCGTGACATCAGGCGCCAAGCTGCGTTGCGGATGCCTTCGTTAGTGTCTACTTCATCTAAGGACGAAGCAGACTTCTGGACTAGCTGCCTAGCATCGTCAAGTTCCTTAATCCCAGCGTCCCGCAAGCCACTGGTAACTACTCGCTGGACGAAGCCGTCATCCCACCAGGCGTCAAAGGACGCGTGGCCCATGCTGGTGGTAGCGCTCATGCCGAACTCGTCGGTCGTCGATGAAACCGATTTGTTGTTGTGCTGTCCAGGGGGGACGAGCGCCACGAAACTAGGACAGTTTGGATCGTTGCGGATATGCAGCAGATGGCTCTCGTCGCACTTACCAGAGGCCCCTATCTCTGGGTTTGGGCCTTGGGCGAGACTGGAGGGGTACTGCAGCAGTACGGGCAGCGTGACAAAATTTCCATTCTCCCCATCGGGAACCTGTATCCCTCCATCTCGGGCCAACTCGTCATAGACAGTTTCGAGTATCTCGATGGGTGGTCCATGGAAAATCAGTCGCGATTCAAGATTAGTACCACTGCGTCCTTGGGTTGCATTCAGTACTTTCTCGCGGATAAGGGCCGCAAGTGATTGTGCGAGTCTATTCATTAGTTGTTGTCCCGGACGGCTAGGCTTGCGGGGAAAGGCGGTAGCAACAGCATGCCGCTTTCGGCATCCGGGCTATCGAGCACGAGGCCGAGCATTCTGAGTTGGTAACCCAAGTCGTTCTTGGCTATGTCGTGCCTATCCACGGCCATGCCATAGGCCGCCAGATGCTGCCCTAGCCGGTGGATTGATCGGGGTCCGCCCATACCTGCAAGAGCACAGTGGACAAAGGCAAGAACGGCGACTGGTCCCAGGGACACGACCCAGGGGCTGGAGGGACTGTTACCTTTCTTCTTGAGCACATACCCCTGGTCGTACCCCCTCAGCAAATGCACGGCTGCCTGACGTTGTCCCAGTACATGTCGGGCGAACTCGAACAGGTTTGAGCCAATGCCTTTCTTGCACAGCAATGCCCTGGCCTCGCGTTCGCGTATGTCCAGGATGATATCCCTGGCCCCGAGCGCAATAAGAGAATCCTTGTGTTTGTGGATATGCTGGCAAAGACTGGCGATTCCCACGCTGGAGGAAAGATCCCCTTCGTACGGGGCGCCCACCTGTTCGAGTGACCAGAGGAGCGCATTGGTACCAAGTCGCGAGGAGAGGTAGCTGGAAAATTTATCCTTGAGCCCTTGAAATGCTTTCCCCCCGTACGTCATGTACTGGGACATCTCCGGAAACATCGCAAATCTAGCTTCACTTTCTTCTACAGGCCCGTCCCCTTTTGTCAGAGCTGCCCATAGGCACCCCCATGTCCTGTAATGCACATCGCATAGCCAGGTCACATGCGACACAGTCGCCAGTCGAAGTACTGCTTCGAGAAGGCTGATCCATTGCCGGCGGGTCATTGCATCCTTTGCCTGTATAATCGCTTTTAGGTCTTTGGTGAATTGGCGCGCAGGTAGGAAAGAAATACCTTCGAAATCGCCCATGACAAGTGAGGCCACTTCCCCCTCTGGGACCTCTGCCATCTCCCAAGGTGCAGAGCTGCTACCCCAAGCGACAGTTTCCTGATCCAGCCAGCGGGCAAAGATGTCGTCGTTATCTCCTACGCTCAATGCCGAGAAAAGGTCCTTCCAAAGCGAAAGCGCCGACTCATCGTCCTTGGAGCCTAGCCAGACCATCCGTCTAACAAGTCCACCGGCATGCCAGGAGTTGCTGGTCAAACGGGCGGACCCTGAGAAAAGTGCTGTTCCAGGGACGAGCGGGGTGACTTGCAGGAAGCGCTTGGTCGACTGGTTCGGGAGTTTTGGGCTTTCCAGCACCCCATGGAGAACTGTGTTCCATGTCTCCACGTCAACGACCCCTCCGGTTGGCGTTGCGAGGTGCCTGTTGCGAAGCTTCTGGATTCGTTTGTCCAAATCGCGCCCCGATTGCGGGACGCTACTTTCCCTGGTCGATGGGAATCCTATGGTGCGGTAGAGCGAGGCAAGGAGCACCTCGGAGCTAGCGTATTCAGGTGCCGGGCTGATCGCTAGCGCCGATTCCTTATATCTCGGGTGGGAAGTCCTCCAGGGGGCCTGCTTGAAATCAGCGAGGGTCATACTCTTTCTCCTTGCTCGCCACGAAGCCATTCCATGAATGGGCCACTACTACACCATCTGCGCCGATACGGATCTTGGCGCCATCGAGCGAGTCCTCGTCGCGGACGATTGGACCTGAAAGTCGCGCTTTCGTGGTATCCAGCAACGCCACGACCGTACGAGGCAGTGACGCTGGCGACAAGCCTCGCTCCAGTTCCTTCACTGCCTTGAACAAGTCATAGGTCAAGGCAATAGGCTGTGCCGAACTGCCGGTACCCACCTCGAGAAAACATATTGGCGATCGAGGTCGGTTCTTCAGTGTTGGAGGCAGGATCCTGACTTTTCGTGGTTCCACAACTAGGGTTGCCTGCCGCTGTCGGGGCGGTAGGGGCTGACCGAAGGTTGTCGTCAGCGAAACCTCGAAGTCCTTGCCATTGTTGAGAAGATCCTTCACCTGCCTCGCAATCTCGAAAAGATGTTGCCTTTTCTCGTCATCTTCAACGACCTGCTGGAAGGACTTGAGGATTGCTGCATCCGCTACGACAGCAGAGCGGGTACAGATACTGCGCCTTACTAACCTGCATGCGAAGTCACGCAGCATGCGCTGGATACGGCTCGCCGCCGTGGGCTTCTTGCGTCGGATTGCTGGCAACGAAAGCATGGTATCGGCCGCGGAAAGTCGCTTGAGCAACTCAAGTTCAGTCGCCGAAAGCGCTTGGTATTTGCGGATAAATTCAATGCCGCCAGCAAGTGATCGGCTGAACCTGATATCCAGCTCCCCTAAAATGATCTTGCTACGACTGCTTACCGCGACCTCGTTTTCTGGGCTTGCCAGGGCAGGGTCCAAAAAGTCCACGAGACTTTCGAGCAAGGGGGCGATCGTTGCAGGGAGGTAGGGAGCCTTGCGTTCCTGAAGGAAATGGCAAAGGCCATTCAGAGTGCGGTCTTCCTCACGCTCGTATTGCTTCTCTAGGCCCAACTCCTTGAGGTCTTGCTTCAACGAGGCTGCACTATCCCTGTCCCAGCGATGGAAGAGGGCTTGCTGGTAGCTGGACGTGACGATGTGGAAGATGGCGGTGAGCGCCTGTCTGCTGGGCTTCTTGGCGCCCGTTGTTTTTTGGTCGAGTTCAATGAGGTTAGCCGCCCACTCGCAAGGAGTGGATTGCTGTAGCTGCCGGATTTGGCTGTGGTCAGCAGGGTGGTGTCCAGCCAGCAAGTAGGATACAAGCGAGAAGAGGTCTCGAAAGCTCCAGCGCTTGCCGCTGGCGAGCTCGTACCAGCGCAGGATTTGTAGCAGGGCTGTCTGGTGTTCTTCGCGTGATAGTAGTGCTTGGCTGGTGCAGAATGGACATCCTTCCCCGGCTGGGCAAGTACCTTCGGAGGGCCAGCATTCCGGCGCTGTTGCTTGGCCGAGGAGAATTGCTCCAGGTGACGTTGGCTCGCTGTCTGGCTTTACGAGTAGTGACTCTGCGTCCATCGGCCAAACGGCTATCGATGGGAAACCCTCTAGGGGCCAGCACGACGGCGCGTTGTACACCAGGCTGACCGCCCGGGTTATTGCTTCGAGAAGGATTCGTGCTTGCTCAAGTCCATTTTCTAGAGCATGGATCAACGCATCGTCAAGTACTCCGCGGTTGACGCAGCACAAATAGGCTTGGGAGCTAGATCCTTCAAGGACCCGGCCGAGCTCCTCGATTAGAAGGGCGGGAGCTGATTTCCCTTCGTGCCCGGCTGTAGCGGAGGCGTCCTGAACAATGTCCAGATCTAGGTCGCTGTCCATCCTCGCAAGCTTGCCAGCATCGACCTTTACTAGTCGTGGGACGGCATTTCCAGCGGGTGGATGAAAAGCCTTCGATAGCTCTTCGATCAGGCGTTCATCACAACCGAGGCTCTCATCTAGCCATCGGATGGTGGACTCGATCGCTTCGGTTTTCCCATTGCCCGGTCCTCCCACCAGCAGGACTATTCGAGGAACCTCGGCCTTGGCATCCGCGAGCATGTAGGCCCAGCTACGAAGGCGGGCCAGCAGGTTCGTTTGTAACAATCGCTTGTTTGGTTGGCCGCTATTCTTATCTAGTAGTCGCTTTACTCCGCCGGAGTGATGACCTGCCCAATCGACAAGCGCGGCGGGATAGCGCGCTCCTTCCTGTTTGGAGCTATCCATATTCCCTTGTCCTCTATGTTCAAGCGATAGCAAACATTTTTTCTTTTTGCTCCAGGCCTTCCTGCTGGATAGCGAGACCAACAGCTTCCTGCACTGTCGCCACTATGGCTATACCTATAGCTCGTGCAAGATAAGGAGGAACCGCATTGCCAACCTGAGTATAGCGAGGGCATTCCTTGGTTCGTTGGCTTCCTCCGGTCGTGAACTTGCCTCGGAATTGGAACCAATCAGGAAAGGTCTGCAGCCGTGCTGACTCGCGAACCGTGAGGATTCGGGGTTCACTGTAGTGGAGCACATCGTCGGGCAGGGTAGTTATGGTCGGGGCGGGTGCTGTTGCTTGCATTGGACAAATACGGTGTTTCTTAAGACCGTATTTTTCGCGCAGCGCAGCATTCATGTGAACACCCTTGGCACACTCCTGATCCGCGATGATGCGAGCGAATCTCTCTTTTATCTCTGGCCTATGTCTTGCGAGGCGGAGACTGTCCACTGCGTCATCGCATCCGTTGTGCATTAGCGTTTGAAATTTTGTCCGGGGCCCCGCATAAACAATCTCAGAGAATCCAGGGGGCGAAAAGGGATCGGTGCATGGCTTTTTCTCAACCCCAAGGGTCTCCAAATCGGAAATGGCATCCTTAGCCGTCACCACTTCCTGAAGGTCAAACTCCTGTAGCTGACTGAGTCTTGCCTCCTCGAGCAATTCGAAGGCTCTGCTAACACCGCCTTCTAGATGGCAGGCTAGATCCTTTCGAATCCCGATGACTATCAAGCGGGATCGTTTCTGGGGAACCCCAAAAAGTGAGGAATCGACGATGCGGCCGAGGACGTCATAACCAATTTCATCGAGTTTCTGAGCCAGTTTTTCATAGTAGGATTGAGGCTTAACCAGAATACCGAGTTGCTTCCATGTCTTCGTGGCGTGCGCAACCTTCATGCCAGGCACATTCTCGAGAACAAGGGCCGAAGGGCACAAGATCTCGACCATCTCTACATACTTCTCGAACAGCTGGTTACGAGGGTCGGATTCTTGGCGTTTTCCCGAGAAGCTAAAACCTTGGCAAGGGGGGCCGCCCGCGAGAATCTGTACCGAACCCTTGAGTTTGGAAAGCTTTAAGGGATGTTGTTTGAGGAGCTCATCGATAGGCCAAGCTTTCTTTTCTAGCCAGGATGGCCAGGAAAACTGTCCAACCGGTACTTTCCTTGCTTCAAGCAAATTCGCAGAAAGAGTTGAAAAAGCCATGGCGTCGCGTTCGACTGCAAAGATGCCTTTCAAGCCTGCGAGTGATAGTCCAAGAGATAGACCGCCACATCCTGCAAAGAGGTCTGCGAAGGTCAGGGGAGTACTCAAATTTGGTAAAGGGGGAAAATCGAGTTTCTTCGTCATGAACTCCGGCCCGGATTCTTTTGCTTTCAAGGGAAGGAGGGTTTCGCATGGCTCCCGGTCAACGGTTGCGGAGGCTGTAGCGCTGGGAATTCCCATCTCCATCAAGACCTCTCTCCATGCCCGTAAGGCTGAGTTTTACATTAAAAACCATCCCGAGGTCCCTGCCACAAGGCATAAGATCCAGAGCTAACGTACTAACCGGGGAGCGAGATTGGCGGATTACACACATATGGCGTTGGTTTTGAGGAATGATAGACCTGCCTCCGAAGCGCCGTATCCTACCAGTTTCCTCTTTGCAGAGCATATCTGACGCAAGGCGGAATGCCTGATTTTTGTCGGCCAAATTGAGGTGTCATGATGCCATCATTCAGTGGGTTTCGTAGATCCATGATTGAGGTCGTCGTAAGCGCTCGATGATTAGTCGCGCGGTTAGTCGGTAATAATACCGGGTCGCTTGGGAATGGTTTTCCAGATGTCGACCAAGAAACCAGTTCACATGTTTCTGCTGCCAGTGCCAGGGGGTCGTGCGCTGCCAGCGCTGCTGAATAGCTGCCTGCATAGTCTTCGCTTGTCTTATATGACGATGTCGAGTGGCATATGAGCCGGTTAGCATCCCGCTGAGGAATAGCTCCATGTCGAAACCCTTTGTCATCTCCTGCCTCCGATGTACGCAGACATCACTTCGATTCTGTTATGCCCCAGCTCAAGGCTGATCTGTTGGCGGGCTACTCGATCAATCTGGCGATCCTCTCGATAACACCCTCCACCGTTCACACGGGCTAGGTGGCCGGTGATTTCGCCGTAGCGTTCGCACGCGTAGGCGGCCCGCAATTCATGAAAACCCTTCAGCCCCTGTTCATGCAGCGTTTCGCGGGCGGGGCGCACGGTCTGTTGCAGGAAGGTGGCGTAGCTTTCATCTCGGGCTAGCAAGTTATGGCTGCCGGCCGGTGATGCGTTTTGAGCCAACAGCAGCGCCGCTATCACCTGTTCACTAGCCTCGATCCATCTCGGCGCCGAAGCTCCTGAACGGCCACCTTTGGTGCCGTCCTGAATGTTGATGCGACCAAAGTTTTTAGCTTCGCGTTGCAATCGAGGCAGGTCAGCCAGGATCGCTTCGCGCAGGCGCATGCCGGTTTCGCGGGCCAAGTGCACGATGGCGCTGACGCGATGGTGTCCCTGATCGCGGAGTGCCTGAGTAATGCGCTCAATCTGCTGCCGGTCCTGGCCTTGCGGAGCAACAGTGCGGACCGTCGAGCGCTGCAGTCCTAACGCCTGGCTCGGGCTCGGGACTTTCACGTACTGATCACCGCGCAGCGCCGCAAGTGTACGGTTGACGCTGGACAGCCGGTTTTGTGCGGTGGCGATGCCGAGGGCGCCGTGTTCGATCTGCTGACGCAGGTACTGGGCATAGTTGAATAGCGTCTGCCGACCGATCTGCCGCGCATCGTTGTAGCCAGGGCCTTGCTCGGACCGACACCACTTAACGAACGCCTGCCAGCGATCGCTATGGGCTTTGACCGTGGCAAAATGGCCACCGCCGAACAGATCCTTGAGCGCCTGCGGACCGGCGTAACTGAGTTGGCGGCCATAGCCAAAATTTCGGCCGTCACGCCTGCCTACCAGGGCCATCCTGGAGCTCCTTCGCCTGTTGGCGTAGGTAAGCCAATAGCTCGTGCCACTGGCCGTTCACGGGGGGGAGTTGGCCCCAGTCACTGGGACGAAAACACAGCCGGTTGTCCAGGCAGAACAGCTCGGCACCTTCCTTGTGTAGGCGCTCAATCAGATCGCTGATGTGTGAGCTGTCCCCTTGGTTTTTGGCGACGGCGGCGACAGCGGCGACAAGTCCCGTGGTGCCTGGCGACAATGTGGCGACAGTGGTGGCGACAAGTTGTAAATGATGAGCGTTTTTCGCCTGGGCGCGCCGGTTGCGTAGGGCTTCATTGAGTCGAAACATGGCGCACCTCGAAGTGGTGGCCGTCGGTGCCCAGCCATTGATGAGTGATCAACTCGACCAGCAGGGCCAACGTGTGATGGCTGCTTTTGCGGGCGAAGCGCGGGCCGTTGCGTAACAGATCTCGAACCGTGAAAGGTGGCCACTGTTTTTCCTGCAGCCAGCGCAGCAGCCGATCGGCTTCTTCCCGCTGGGTGTTGATCGGCTCCTGCTCAGTCAGCCGTTGGATCTCGGTCAGGTAGTAATCCATCAGCGAGGAAGCGCGCTGGATGTGGGTAACTTCGATCATTTAGCGGTCTTCCAGTACCGCAAAGACGCCGGCGATCCGTAGCAGATTGTCCGCGGCCTTGGAGGCGCTGGGTCGCACGTTGGCCAGTTCGTCGAACTCGCCCAGTTGGGCTTCGATAGTGTCATGCAGGTTGATCCAGGTTTGCCGGGCCAGGCTTCTCAGGGGCAGGGCTTTGGGGTGTAACGCGCCATCGCTGCCGATTGCCCAGGGACGTTGCAGCAGGTCGGTGATTCGTTGGGTGTAGCGTTTGAGACTGATGTCTTTGGTGAGATCCACCGGCTGATAAAAACGCTGTCCAGCCAAGCTCTGTGGCCAGGTGATCAGGCAGCGGGCGAAGATGCCTTGGCCGTTGAGCAACGGATCCTTGAGCAGTTGTCCCGCCAAGTAAGGTTGCAGCATCAAATGCAGGCTCAAGCGCCGGTCATAGGCGCGCAGGCTTTCTCCGGCCATGGAACGAGAGCGATCGATGGGGTTGCCGTCCCACAGCGAGGACAGGGTGGTCACGGCCTTGAGGCGGTTGTCCCGGCTCATGGTGCTACTGCCGAGGAATTGGCCGCCCTCGTCGCTGAACAGCCCCATGCTGGGCAGACCCAAACACAGGCTTTTGGTCAGGGCCTCGATCGTCGGTTCACTGCTGATCAGTCGTGGTGCTACGGGCTCTGGCTCTATCTGGATTGGCGTGTCGGTGTGGCTATCGATCGTTGCCATCTGCTTCTGAGATTGCACCAGCGTGGCGCGGTAGCGACTGAGTTTTTCGCGGTAGGCCTGCCACTGCAGGCGTTCCCATTCGCGGGCTGGCTGCAAGGCCAGCTTATCCACCGCCGTCTTGCGATCACCGGAAGCTGCAATGGTGAGTAGGTACAGCGACAGCGGATAGACCCGGCCATCCAGCTGCACATTGGCATGCGCCTGCGTGGCCAAAGCTGAGGTCGCGAGCACCGATTGCGCGGCCATGGCCTGCGGCACACCCATCACCTCGGCCATGCGTTCGACGGCCGGCCCCAGCAGATCACCGAGGGCGGTCACCGGATAATCCAAGGGCGCCTGGCTGGTCTCCAGCAAGGGTTGCGGAGGCAAGCTCCAGGTTGATTGCAGCATCACCTTTCTCCTGTTCTTGCAGTGTTGCCCTCACGCTCCCGCCACGGATGTTGAGTGTTATCAGGGATAAAGGCCCCTGCGACCTGTGAGGGTGTTCACTGACGCGGAACGGACGGCTCTGTACGACCAAGAGCGCGGGCATTTCCCATTGTTCTGGCCTCCTGAACGCATCCGAGGATGCGGGCGGGTGGAGGCTGCACTGGCTGACGAGTCCGGTGCCGCGAGATCATGGGCGGGTAGAGGGCATCATCGTTGCGAGCGGGGCATGCCTGACTGTCAGTCAGGTGCAGCCTGTCCTGGGCCGCGGCACCGTCGCCAGCGTTAATGCGAGACGTGTCGAATCGGTTTTGTCACGCCGATTGTCACGCGGTGAGTTGCCGTAGAGCCCGATCAGGCGTGGGCTGCAGCAGGGTGAGGAGCGCCCGTCTCTTTCCGTGAGAAAGAGACGGGCGCAGGTTGGCGCATGGGAATAGCCAAGCGGATAGGTTGCTGCAGGGCAGCTATGAAAGGGGATGAGTTGCCGCAGTGGGCGCACTGGTAAAAGCAGGCATCCATCACATCGCTGTGACCGTGCGAGCCGCCGGACGCTAATCGCACTTGAGGAGAACCACCACCGTGTGGCGTAGCCTTAAAGGTTCTGGCTATCTGGGTGCTGTCGAGGACAGCGCTTGTACGGTTCTGGTTTAGCGCTCGTTCTGCTAGCGGTCAACAGTATTTTGGGGGTGACCCTTGCGCCAATTGGTAGCGCTGGAAGACTTTGGAGGCCGGTGGTTTTCCATGGCACGATGGTCGTTGGTCGGTTTTTAATGTGAGCCCATGTGAGTGGGAATGCGGAGCCTTCCCGCTCGCGTGGGCTTGGCCGAGAAAGCCCCAAGAGAGAGGCTTGCAATGGCGACAGTCGCCATCTCTGTCGCCATGCTGCAGGCCAGGTATTACGCGGGTTGTCGCCGGTGTCGCCGCTGTCGCCAAATCAACCATCACTCTATCTGGGGGGCATTTTCGGTTACCGGCGGCGTCCGGTGAGCGCTTAGCGTATCGGCACGACGTTGCGGTTCCTGATTAGATTGATGGCAGAGGCCGACAGGCTGCCGGTGGCCGATTTCTGGATGTGCTCACTCCACCAGGCCATCATCGGGCGCCGCCGTTCGATGTAATCAGCCCGGTTGTAGGCGCTACGAACTTCGTCTTTATCTACGTGCGCCAGTGCGACTTCGATTAGCTCCGGATCCCACCCATGCTCGTTCAGGATGGTGCTCGCCATCGAGCGCAAGCCGTGGCTGACTAGACGGTCCTGAAAGCCCATGCGCTTCAACGCCATGTTGGCGGTCTGGCTATTGG
>Ga0160456_100119_pt1 | contig 80857 bp, 67 predicted proteins | sample HID1972K_E6MG_FD_108261 | JGI IMG/M metagenome (GOLD analysis project Ga0160456, IMG submission 108261) | Enriched pill bug-associated microbial communities from UW Madison campus, WI, USA - HID1972K_E6 MG | ecosystem: Host-associated > Arthropoda: Insects > Digestive system > Unclassified ... | reverse complement strand
CGCCTACGGTTTGCTTCGCTGCACCTCCTCTCGCTGTGTTTGGCTGCGCCAAACGGTCGCTGCGCTCCCACCCCCGGATCAATCCCTCCACTCAGCCTTCCGACGTCGCCTTACAGATCAAGATCAAGAGCAGGCGAGCTGACACTCGGCCTATTGAGTGGTGAGGAGCGGGTGTTCGGCTTTTGATTTGTGGTGTGTTTGCCCCTCATCGGAACTCCGTCCGCCCAGCCCTCTCCCCGAGGAGAGGGAGCCGATTTGTGGGCTTTTCAAAGCCTGAGTTCACCGCGCTATCGCACGTCGGCGTATCTCTTCCAGTCTACCCGGCCAGTCCCCTCTCCCTACGGGAGAGGGCTAGGGTGAGGGGCTTTTGATCTGTTTCAGAATCTGAATTCGACTCGGTATTTCACGTCGGCGTAGCTCTCCCAAACACCGCGATCAGTCCCCTCTCCCTACGGGCGGTCCGACGTTTCGGGAGGGCTAGGGTGAGGGGCTCTTGATCTGGCTGGTGATCTTGATCTGGCTTTGGCTTCGGCTTTTGATTTTTTGCCCCTTCGGCAGGCCGAGCGTAGGTGTTCATCAGGGGGTAGGCGCGCAGCGCCGTGCGGCGCAGCCGCATACATCGAGAGGAGGTGCAGCGAAGCAAACCGTAGGCGATGTCCCCGGATGGACACCGTAGCGAGGGAACACTGAGCCTCAGCGAAGTGCCGTACGCCGGGGCAAGCCTTTTTGGTTACTTTTCGCTGGGCCGGCACTCCGGCGTCTGGAAAAAGTGACTCGCTGTAAGAGCGAAACCGCCAGCGGCAGCACCCGCAGCAACGGATATGCCCCCAAATCCAAATCCAAACCCAAACCCAAACAAAATCAAAAGATCGCAGCCTGCGGCAGCTCCTACACTGGTTATCAAGGCTTGCCTATAAAGCCCCAGACAACCACCCAAAAAGGAGTCTGTCTCATGCCCGATAGAAAATGCGACTGCCCCGGCTGCAAATGCACCATCAAGGAAGGCGATCATGCCTACGCCGTCCACGGCAAACACTACTGCTGTGAAGCCTGCGCCCACCACCACAAAAGTGGCGAAGAGTGCTCAAGCAAAGGCTGCCATTGCGCCCATCCGAAATAACCGCGCGCATAAAAAAGTGGAGCCTAATCAGGCTCCACTTCCAGTTTCAAGCTTGCATCATCCATGCGTTCGGTATGCCGCACCGTACCCTTTAACCGCCGGCCCTCAACCTGAACAACCACGGTTTTGGCCTGGTCTAGATCTTGCGGTAAAGGCGCGGGCACTTTCAGGGCAAAGCGATATGGATCATCTTCCACGGCTTCCAGGCCGACGCGACAGTCCACGCTCTTGGTGATTCGCCCGAACAGCGTATCGAGGCCGTAGTCCAGATGCGCCGGGCTGATGATGTTGCTCATGATGATTCCCCCGAATGATACCGATGGCCAGGCTGAGCTTAGCTGGTCGGTCGCCACACGACGTTTTCCACGCCGAATTTTTCTGCCATCGGTTTGCTGGTCTTCTGCACCTTTTCCCGGCCAAATCGCGGGATCCGACCGACACCGGCATCGCAGCTAGCCCAGTGCCAAGCCTCGGCATTGTCCATTTTGTCCGAGCGGATAATGAACGACTTGGGCGTGCCGTGAAGGGTGTAGTCAATGACATAGAGTTTTGCGTTGTTCATAAAGCCCGTATTCCTCCCTGTGGTAATAGAGGGATCGCGGCGCTGCGGGAAAATTCACTCGGATTGTCCGACGGTATCTATCGTTGGCGACGTGTGGGTGCACTGGTTACCATGGCGCCTCCGCCAACCTCAATGAATGCTCGTCATGGTTCTTGCCGCGCCCCCCGATCTCAGTGACACCGATGTGCCCGTGCAACGTGTGGCGCGTACCTATCCGCGCGGGTTGTTTATCGAGCCGCATGAGCATGTCTGGGGGCAGTTGCTGTATGCGGTGAGCGGGGTGATGTGGGTCGAGACGCCGCATGAGGCGTTGGTGGTGCCGCCGCAGCGTGCGGTGTGGTTGCCGCCCGGTGTGCCGCACGGGATTCGCGTGGTGTCGGATTTGCAGATGCGCAATATCTACCTGCGCCCGGCGCTGGCGGCGACGCTGGATCAGACGGTGCAGGTGATCGAGGTCGGTGGGTTGCTGCGCGAGTTGATTGTCGGGCTGGTGGAGCAGGGCGACAGTGGTGATCCGCAGTACTACGAGGCGCTGGTCGGGTTGGCGTTGCTGGAGCTGAAGCGCGCACGGCGTTCGCAGTTGAAGATTCCGCTGCCGGATGACTCTGATCGGCGTTTGATGAATTTGTGTCAGGCGGTGATGGCGGCACCGTCGCTGGCGATTCCCTTCGAACAGCACGCGGAAAATGCCGGCGCCAGCGTGCGCACGCTGGCGCGGTTGTTCAAGGACAGCCTCGGCATGGGCTTCGCCGAGTGGCGGCGGCAGGTGCAACTGGCGACGGCGGTGGCGGAGTTGATTCAGGGCGTGGCGGTGAGTGTGATTGCCCGGGAGCTGGGGTATTCACCGAGCAGTTTCAGTGACATGTTTCGCCGTGAACTCGGCGTCGCCCCCTCACAATTCATGACTCACAGCGGTTGAGCAGACTGGCGTAATACCTGTAGGAGTGAGCCTGCTCGCGATAGCGGTGTGTCAGCTGGTGCATAGTTGAATGACACAACGCTATCGCGAGCAGGCTCACTCCTACAATGGATTGTGGTGGCTCCAAAGGTTTGTCCGAAATTCAGAAGTCCTTGGCCGATGCCATCCCCGCCGGTTCCCTAAACTTTGCCCATTCCTTTCAACGGGCGGAGTTACCCCCATGAACTACCTGATTTCGCTGGCCATCGGTCTCGGCGTCGGCCTGTTGTACGGCGCGCTGGATTTCCGTTCTCCGGCGCCACCGGCCATCGCGCTGGTCGGCTTGCTCGGCATGCTCGCCGGTGAACAGTTGTGGCCGATGGGCCGGCAATTGGTCGCCGGTTGGTTGTCCTGAATTTCCTCTTTTCCTTCGGTGGATGTGTCCATGAAAGCACTGCAATTCGATAAAACCGGCGACCTGTCTTCTTTGCGCTGCGTCGAGGTGCCGACCCCCGTTCCTGGCGCGAACGAAGTACTGGTGCAGATCAAAGCGGCAGGCCTGAATCCCAGCGACGTGAAAAACGTCCTCGGCCGTTTTCCCTACACCACGCTGCCACGGATTCCCGGTCGGGATTTCGCCGGTGTCGTCGTCGAAGGCCCGCAGGCGTTGATCGGTCAGGAAGTCTGGGGCACCGGTCGTGAGCTGGGCTTTTTTGCCGACGGCTCCCACGCGCAATTCGTCAAACTGCCGGCCAATGGTGTGGCGCACAAACCCTCGCATCTGAGTTTCACCCAGGCGGCCAGCCTCGGCGTGCCTTACACCACCGCGTGGGATGCGCTGGAACGCAGTCTGGTAAAGGCCGAAACTCGTTTGCTGGTGATCGGCGGCGGGGCGGTGGCCACCGCTGCTTTGGCGCTGGCGAAAGTGCGTGGCGCGCAGTTGCTGGCGGCGGCGCGGCGCCCGGAGCAGGTGGCGGAGTTGCAGGCGCAGGGTTATCAGACGATTCAGCTGGATAAGTCGGAAGACCTCGGCGCGCAGGTCAACGCGGTGTATCGCGGCGGCGCCGATGTCATCTTCGATACCACTGGTTTCTGGTTGCCGGCGTCGGTGGCGGCATTGGCCACGTTCGGCCGCATCGCGATTATCGCCGCACCAGTGGATGGGCATGTGCAGTTGCCGGCCCTGGCCCTGTATCGCAAGGGCGGTTCAGTGGTCGGGATCAATTCGTTGCTATATGGCGTTGAAGCCTGTGCGGCGATGCTGGAGCAGTTCGGGCGGTTCTTCGATGAAGGCTCGCTGCCGTTGCCGCAAGGGTTGGTTGAGGTGCCGTTGGCCGAGGGACTACAGCGTTATGCGGATGTGAATCAGGGCAGCGGTGACAAGGTCATCCTAATTCCCTGACCCACCGCAAAACCCCTGTAGGAGTGAGCCTGCTCGCGATAGCGGTGTGTCAGTTGATACATAGGTAACTGACACACCGCTATCGCGAGCAGGCTCACTCCTACAGTAGATCGGTGTAGGGCTCAGGATTGCGGGACGCCATTTTCCCACGCCGACCAGTTTTTCAGGATGTCCTGCACCAGTGGGTTGCCCGCGCGATAAAGGTTTTCCAGCGCCGGAACGAAGCCGCCCTGATCGGCGTACTTGAGCAGGTTGTCCACTTCGCTGCCGCCCGGTTCAGGGCGGTCGAAGTCGGAGCCGGCGCGCACCACGGCCAGGCGTTGCACATCGACCAGACCTTCGCGACTGGCACGCAACAAGGCCTCATAGGTCGAGTTGTCTTCCTGCTGCGTCGTGCAGTATTCGCCCTTGTCGTCGGTCAGCAGTTTGGTCCAGACCTCGGCCCGTTCGCTCAGGCGCGTGCCGGAAAACCAGGTGTTGCCGGCCAGTGTGTCGCAGCGCGTCACCACTGGTGGTTGATTGGCCGGTGCCGACGGATATTTCAGGCGCCACGCCGCCGATTCCTTGCTCTCGCTCAATTCAACCTTGTGGCTGAGGGCGAAGGCTTTGTCCTGCAGCTTCGCATTCAGCTCGAACACTTCGGTCTTGTAATCCAACGGCGGCTTTTCGTTCGGCCCCTTGGTGTTGATGCCCAGATAACCGGTCGGCCAACCTGACGGCGCATCGCGCGAATCGATCTCCCATTGCGTGCCGAATTCCACCAGATAATGCGCCCACGCAGCAGTACCGATGGTCCCGTGCTTCGGGCTGATCCCGGCGATACCGGCGATCAGGAAGTAACTTTTGCGCAGGTCGAATTTCGGCGACAAGGCCAAGGCCAGGGTCGAGGCGGCCGCATTGGTCTGGCCCATACCGGTGGTCAGCAGGCACACCTGCTGCGCGTTGCAGCGGATGGTCGGGTACTCGGCAGACAGGCCCGGCACGCGGATTTCCTGTTTCAGTTCCAGGCGATCAATCCAGTTTTGCGCCTCGGGGGCGAACATGGTGATCAACACCACTTTCGGTTGGATCGGCGCTTCGCCCGCCCAAGCGGTGGAGGAGAGCAGGGCCACACCGGCCAGGGTCAAACGCATCATTGCTTGCATGGAAAACTCCTTGATTCAGAACTGATAACCGACGCCGGCGTAGTAACCCCAGCCGTTGGAGCGCGCACGGAAATTGCCGTCGCCAAAATTCAGCTCGCTGCCGTCCTCCCAGTTGCCACCGTTGTGGAAATAACGGCCGACCAGGGTGAAGCGCAAGTGGGTGAACGAGTAGAGCAGCACGTTGGTCGCCACCGTGGCGTTGGCGGTACGCGCGGGGTTGTCCTTGTGGATATCCGAGCCGAAATCGAAGTTGGTGAAACCGATGTAGGTCAGCGAAGCGCCGTTGCTGAATTTGTCGATGGGGATGATGTACTTGAGCTGTGCGCGGTAGCCGTCCCATGAGTATTCGTTGCTCGCGCCGTAGTTTTCCCACTGATAGCGACCGTAGAGGTTGGCCGATAGATTGACCCGCGAATGGGTGTCGATGTCGGTGCCGAAGCCGCTGTAGAGCGTATTGGCGCGATTTTCCTTGCGGCTGCCGTGATCGTAGATCCAGTCGAACGCGACGTACCATTCCTTGAACGGACCGATGGCCAGGCTACGACCGGCGAGGTAGTCGATGGAGATACGCGGTTCGTGTTCCATGAACACCGGTGAGCCGTGATCCCACACGCCTTTGTCGTGGCTGTTGCCGATGTTGAAGATCTTCGGAATGTCGATGTAGCCGTACAGTTCGAACGGGCCTTTGCGGCCGAAATATTCGTACTCCAGATAGATATCGTCGGCCGGTTGCGGGCCGAAACTGATGTCTTTGCTGCCGATCAACATCAGGTCCTGGTTGTACCAGTCTGACAAGTACGCGCCTTTTTTCGGCGGGCTGGCTTCCGGGCTGAGCGCTTCGCCCTGGGCGGATTCCTCGGCAGGCGACGGTTGCGCCAGAACGCTTTGGCTGAGAAGTCCGGTAACGCCGGTCAGTAGCAAGGAAACGGCAAGCGTGCGCACAAACGGTGCGCGAACAGGAGATGCGGCGTGCATTGAAAGTCCTTTTTTGCGGATCGAGGCCCGTGTTCCGTGGGCTTGTACGGTTTTGTGGTGAAAACGCGGGGATTGACGTTACGCAAACGTTTGCACAAGGCGTACCAGTTTTTTCAATGCCATGAAAAATCGATGAATTCGTAAATTTAACTGACGGACTGATCAGGTATACCTGTTCACCGCAAAAACCTGTAGGAGTGAGCCTGCTCGCGATGGCGGTGTGTCCGTTAATGGATACTTTTCTCACACACCGCCATCGCGAGCAGGCTCACTCCTACAGGGAGTTGCGGCAGGCTGAAGGCCCGTGGATATGGGCTGAAACGCTTATTCCAGACCCCTCTAGTATTAAAGTATTAACACCATTTAATCCGTGCCCCATTGCCGGGCGTCTACTAGCTTTGTCCCCAATAACGCGGTTTTGTGATGACCGTCGCAGTCTTGATTCGCGTGTGGAATAAGCACGGCTCTGCGCGCCTTCAAGGAAGAAATTGGCCACGACAAGGAGTAGCCCGTGGAAGCAAGGTTTGGTGTCGCCCTCGTTTCGCGTTTTTCCCCACTTTCCCTTGCTGTGCATCTGAGCGTCGCCGGGCTGCTGTTCGGCGGGGTCAGCGCACCTGCGCTGGCCACGTGCTCCACGGCCGGTTCAATCGTGACGTGTACGGGGGTGCCGCCACTGCCACTGGTTCCCAACGACTTTGCCAGTGCCTCTAACAACCTGACGGTCAACGTCAACAGCGGCGCGCAGATGAACGCGACCCTTGGCGGGCATGTCATGGACCTGACGGGGGTCAACATCACCCTGAACAACTCCGGCATCATCGACCCGGCAGTCCTCGGTCTGGTGTCGGTTTTGAGTGGCGGGGCATTCATCGGCAGCGGCGCTACCAGCACGGTCAGCGTGCTCAACAACGCTGGCGCGATCATGCGGGGCACCGGGATGTTACTGGGGCTCAACCTGACGAGCATCGACGGCCTGGCCCTTTCGGTTAACAACGCGGCAACCGGCACCACCAGCATCACCAACAACGGCACCATCACCTCGACAGGACTCTCGATCGGCGGCATCACATTGGCGGATACCCCGGTGATCGGTGTCTACGGTGGTTCGCAGGTCAACATGACCAACAGCAACACCGGCGTCATCAACGGCCGAATCGCCTTCGAAACGTCGGCGGCGGGCAACACCTTCACTAACGCCGGTGCGATTACCGGCGGTGTGTCGATGGGCGCGGCGAGCACCAACACCTTCACTGCGGTGACCGGCTCCAGCGTCAACGTCGGTGACGGTGTACAGATCAGCGTTGGCCTTGGTGGTCTGGTCAATATCAACCTGACCTTTGCGCCAACCGGCACGGTCGATGGCGGTGCGGGCGGCACCAACAGCCTGGTCCTGCAAAATCCGGCTGGCGTCGGCGGTGGTATCACCGGGACTGGCACGGCATCGAGCGCCACCTACATCAACTTCAACAACCTGACCCTCAACAGCGGCACCTGGACCTTGCAGGGGCCATTGGTCAGTGGCGCGACCACGCTCAACGGCGGTATCGCCAATTTCAACAACAACGCCACCTTCGGCAGCGGTGTGCTCACCTCCAACGGCGGGGTTCTGCAGGCCAGCAATGCCGGGTTGAACATCAGCAACCTGATCTCCCTCGGCGCCGGCGGCGTCACGGTACAAGGCGGCAACGCCACCACCCTGAGCGGGGTGATTTCCGGTAGCGGCGGTTTCACCAAGGCCGGTGCCGGCCAGCTAAACCTCAGCGCCGCCAACACCTATCTGGGCAACACCACGCTAAATGGCGGCACGGTGCAGATCGGCAACAATCAGGCATTCAGCACCGGCACCCTCAACGTCACTGGCGCAACGACCCTGAGTGCACCGGGCACCATCAACTTGGCCAATGCCATCAGCCTCGGCGGCACATTGACCGCCGGCGGCACTGGCGCGCTGACCCTCGGCGGCTTGATCAGCGGCAGCAGTGGCTTGACCAAAACCGGCAGCGGCAGCCTGACGGTCAGCGGCGTCAACACCGGGTTCACCGGCACCACCACCCTCAGCGCCGGCAGCCTGTTGGTGACCAATAACAACTCGCTGGGCAGCGGTGCGCTGAACACTGCCGCCGGCACCAGTCTGGACAGCACCACCAACGTCACCCTGGCCAATAACATCGGCATGACCGGCGCGCTCAATGTGCTCGGCAGCAATGCCCTGACCCTCGGCGGCGTGTTGAGCGGCACCGGCGGCATCACCAAATCCGGCACCGCCAGCCTGACGTTGACCGGCAACAACACCAACAGCGGCAACACGCTGCTCAATGCCGGCAGTCTGTTGGTGGGTAGCAACACCGCGCTGGGCACGGGTGCGCTGAATACCGCCGCCGGGACCACGCTGGATGCGACGGCGGCGGTGACCCTGGCCAACGCGGTCGCGGTGACCGGGGCGCTGACCCTTGGCGGCACGCAGGCACTGGGCCTGAGCGGTATCGTCAGCGGCACCGGCAACCTGATCAAGAACGGCACCGCCAACCTGAGTCTCAGCGGCAACAACACCTTCTCCGGCGGCACCGCGCTGAATGCCGGCACGCTGATTGTCGGCTCCAACACCGCGCTGGGCACTGGCGCGTTGACCACAGCGGCGGGCACTACGCTCGACGCCAGCACGGCAGTGGCGCTGACCAACGCGGTCTCGCTCGGCGGCAATCTGAACGTCGGCGGCAGCGCCAACCTGACCCTCGGCGGCATCGTCAGCGGCAGCGGCGGATTAACCAAAAACGGCGCGGCCAATCTGATTCTCAACGGCGCCAACACCTTCCTTGGTGCTGTCGCGTTGAACGCGGGCACGATTACGGCGGGTGCCAACGCCGCGCTTGGTAGCGGCAATATCACCGTCGGCGGTGTGGCGACCCTCGACAGCAATGCGGCGGTGACCCTCAACAACGCGGTCATTCTCAACAACAGCCTGGGGATCGGTGGCAGCAACGCGTTGACCCTCGGCGGGGTGATCAGCGGCGCCAGCCAACTGGTGAAAAACGGCGCCGCCAATCTCACGCTCAATGGCACCAATACCTACAGCGGCGGCACCACGCTGAATGCCGGCAGTCTGACGGTCGGCAACGGCGCGGCACTGGGCACCGGCGCCTTGTCAGTGGAAGGCGCGGGCACCCTCAACGGCAGCTCCGCCGTGACCCTCAACAACAACGTGATTCTCAACGCCAACCTCACCGCTGGCGGCGCCAATGCGCTGACCCTCGGCGGGGTGATCAGTGGCGGCAACGGGCTGATCAAAACCGGCGCTTCGAGCCTGACCCTCAACGGCAACAACACCTACACCGGCACCACGGCGCTGAATGCCGGTTCACTGATTGTCGGTTCCAGCACCGCCCTTGGCACCGGCACACTCAACGCCTCGAACGGCACCACCCTCGATGCCAGTACCGCCGCGACGCTGGCCAACAACGTCAACCTCAGCGGCACCCTGACCTTGGGCGGCAGCAATGCGCTGACCTTGGGCGGCGTGGTCGCCGGTATCGGTGGGCTGACCAAGAACGGCGCTGCCGATCTGACCCTCAACGGCGCCAACACTTATTTTGGCAACACCGTGTTGAACACCGGCAAACTGACCGTCGGCAGTAACACCGCGCTGGGCTCCGGCACGTTGAACGCGGCGGCCAACACCACGCTGGACGCCAACACGGCGGTCAGCCTGAACAATGCGTTGGCACTGGCCGGTGCGCTGAACATCGGCGGTACGGCAAACATGACCCTGACCGGGCTGGTCAGCGGCGCCGGCAGTCTGGTGAAAAACGGCGCGGCCAATCTGATTCTCAACGCGGCCAACAATTACCTTGGCGGCACCACGCTGAACGCCGGCACCCTGACTGTCGGCAACAGTTCGGCACTCGGTTCCGGTGCTCTGACTGTCGCCGGTGCGGCGACGCTGGACAGCAACTCGCCGCTGGTCAGCCTCAACAACGCCGTGGCTCTGAATGCGGCACTGACCGTGGGCGGCACGCAGAACCTGACCCTCGGCGGCGTCACCAGTGGCACAGGCCAACTGATCAAGAACGGCGCGGCCAACCTGACCCTTAACGGCAACAACACGTTCAGCGGCGGCACCACGCTCAACGCCGGCACGCTGACTCTGGGCAATGCCAACGGTCTGGGCAGCGGCACATTGGTCGTCGGTGGCGCGGCAACGCTGGATAACAGCGCCTCGTTTGGCATCGGCAACGCCATTACCCTGAATGCCGGACTGACCGTCGCCGGCAACAACGATTTGAGTTTGAACGGCATCATCGACGGCGCTGGCAGCCTGACCAAAAATGGTCTGTCGGATCTTACCCTCGCTGGCAGCAACACCTTTACCGGTGCGCTGAATATCGTGTCCGGCAGCGTCACTACCCTCAACACCAATGCGCTGGGCAACACCGCCGGGGTCAACATCAGCGCCGGCGCCGGGCTGAATCTGGGCAGCGATGCCAGCCTCGGCGCGCTGACCGGCAGCGGCAGTGTGCAACTGACCGGCAGTAACACCCTGACCGTCGGCGCCGGCAACGTCACCAGCACGTTCGACGGTGACCTCAGCGGCAGCGGCGGCCTGGTCAAAGTCGGCACCGGCACCTTGAACCTCACCGGGATCAACGGCATTACCGGCAACACCGCGATCGATGGCGGTATCGTGAATCTCAGTGGTTCGCTGGGCAGTGCGCAAGTCAACGTCAATACCGGCGGCACCCTGACCGGTACCGGCTCGGCGCTCGGCGCGATCAACATAAACAACGGTGGGCATCTGGCGTTGTCGTCGGGCAACACCTTGTCGGCGAGTGCTCTGACTCTTGGCGCCGGCAGCAACGTTGATGTGGCCCTGGGCACACCGTCGACGGCGTCGCTGATGAACGTCGGCGGCAACCTCACCCTCGACGGCAATCTCAACGTCACCGATGCCGGCGGTTTTGGCGTTGGTGTATATCGCCTGTTCAACTACACCGGCGCCCTGACCAACCTCGGTCTGGACGTGGCCAGCGTGCCGGTCGGTTATGGTCTTGGCGATCTGCTGGTGCAGACCGGCGTGGCCAATCAGATCAACATTCAAGTCTCCGCGCCGAACAGCAACATCCGTTACTGGGACGGCAGCCAGACCATTGCCAACGGCGTGGTCGATGGCGGTAGCGGCACGTGGAATGCGGTCGGCACCAACTGGACCGACGCCAACGGTCTGGTCAACCAACCTTGGGCCGGCGACTTCGCGGTGTTCCAGGGCACTGCCGGCACGGTGACGGTGAACGGCACGCAAGCGTTCACCGGCATGCAATTCCTCACCGATGGCTACAACGTGGTCAACGGCGCGGCGGGGCAACTCACGGCGGTGAACGGCACCGGCGGCACCACTTCGTTGCGCGTCGATCCGGGCGTGACCGCGACCATCAATGCCAATATCGATGGCAGCGGCATCCTCAATAAACTTGACGCCGGCACCTTGGTGCTCGGCGGTGCCAACACCTATACCGGCGGCACGCAACTGGACGGCGGCAAAATCATCGTCGGCAGCAACACCGCGCTCGGCACCGGCACATTGACGGCGAATGCCGGTACGCAACTGGACAGCAACGCGGCGGTGACACTGGCCAACGCCGCGACGCTCAACGGCAACCTGACCATCGTCGGCAGCAATGCACTGACCCTTAACGGCGTGATTGGCGGCACCGGTGGCCTGATCAAAACCGGCACGTCCAACCTGACCCTCGGCGGCAACAACGCCTTCCTTGGCCCGGTAGCCTTGAACGCCGGCGGACTGATTCTGGCGTCGAACTCGGCGCTGGGCTCCGGCACGTTGAACGCGGCGGGCGGCACCACGCTGGATGCGAGCACTGCGGTTTCGCTGAACAACGCAGTCAATCTGGCCGGCAACCTCGGCATCAGCGGCACGGCGGATCTGACCCTGGCCGGTACGGTCAACGGCGCCGGCAGCCTGAGCAAAAACGGCGCAGCCAACCTGACCCTCAGCGGCAACAACAACTTCCTCGGCGGCATCACCCTCAACGCCGGCACCCTGACCGCTGGCAGCAACTCGGCGCTGGGCCTGGGCAACCTGACCGTGGCGGGCGCCTCGGCGCTGGACAGCAACAGTGCGCTGAGCCTGGGCAACAATGTGGTGCTCAACGCCAACCTGAGCAACACCGGCAGCAACAACCTGACCCTTGCAGGTGTGGTCAGCGGCGCGGGCGGGTTGATCAAGAACGGCGCGTCGAACCTGACGCTCAATGGCATCAATACCTACTCGGGCGGTACCACGCTGAATGCCGGCACGCTGACTCTCGGCACGGGTGGCTCTCTGGGCAGCGGCGCGCTGACCGTGGCCGGCGCCTCGACCCTCGACAACACCGCGCCACTGGTGCTGGCCAACAACCTCAACGTCAACGCGAATCTGGCCCTGGCCGGAAACAACAACCTGACCCTCGGTGGCGTGATTGCCGGCGCCGGTACGCTGAGCAAAAATGGTCTGGCCGACGTGACCCTGAGCGGCAGCAACACCTTCAGCGGCACCTTCGATGTAGCGTCCGGCAGCCTGACCACGCTGAGTGGCGCGGCGCTGGGCAACAACGCCACGGTCAATCTCGCGGGCGGCGCGGCGTTGAATCTCGGTGCATCGGGCAGCCTCGCCAGCCTCACCGGCAGCGGCACAGCGCTGATTGGCACTGGCAATACGTTGAGCCTCGGCGGCAACAATGTCAGCAGCACCTTCGCCGGCATCCTCAGCGGTGACGGCAGCCTGAGCAAACTCGGCAGCGGCACCCTGACCCTCAGTGGCATCAGCGACCTGACTGGTGACACCAACGTCAACGCCGGCACCTTGCAGGTCAACGGCTCACTGGCCAGTGGCAACGTGCTGGTCAACAGCGGCGGCACCCTCGGTGGCAGCGGCACCTTGACCGGCGCCGTGACGGTGGCCGATGGCGGTCATCTGGCGGGCGTTACTGGCAGTACGCTGAGCGTCAGTTCGCTGCTGTTCAACGGCAATTCAAACTTCGACGTCGGCCTCGGCACACCGGTGTCCGGTGGCGGCAATGCGCTGGTCAATGTCGGCGGCAACCTGACCCTCGACGGCACCCTCAACGTCAGTGACATCGGTGGTTTCGGCAGCGGCGTCTATCGCTTGATCGACTACACCGGCGGCCTGACCGACAACGGCATGCTTTTCGGCACGTTGCCGGGTAGCGTCAGCCCGGGCGATCTGCAACTGCAAACCGCACTGGCCAATCAGATCAACCTGCTGGTCACCGCACCGGGCGTCACCGTGCAATTCTGGGACGGTAATCAACTGGTGGCCAATGGTTCGGTGGAGGGCGGCAGCGGCACCTGGGGCACCGGCACCACTAACTGGACCGACGTCAACGGCACCACCAACCAGGCCTGGACCAACAATTTCGCGGTGTTCCAGGGCGCGGCCGGCACGGTCACCGTCAATGGCGCGCAAACCATTACCGGCATGCAGTTCGTCACTAACGGCTACAGCTTGGTGAATGGCACGGCGGGCTCGCTGAATCTGGTCAACGGTTCGCTGGGCAATGCCACGGTGCGGGTTGACCCGAACGCCACTGCGACCATTGGTGTTGCGCTCAATGGCAGCGGCACGCTGGGCAAATACGACACCGGTACGCTGGTGCTCAACGCGGCCAACGGCTACACCGGCGGCACAGCGCTCAATGGCGGCAAGATTGTCGTCGGCAACAACGCCGCGCTCGGCACTGGCGTCCTGACCGCCGCCGATGGTACCGCGCTGGACAGCAACACCGCCGCGACTTTGGCCAATGATGTGCTGGTCAACGGTGGCTTGACCGTCGCCGGTTCCAATGTGCTGACCCTGGATGGCGATGTCAGCGGCAGCGGCAGCCTGATCAAGGCCGGCGCTTCGAGCCTGACCCTCAACGGCAATAACAGCTACAGCGGCGGCACGCAGCTCAACGCTGGCACGCTGATTCTCGGCAACAACAGCGCGATCAGCAGCGGTGCCTTGAACGTGACCGGCAACGGCAGTCTCGACAGCACCTCGGCGCTGCAACTGGCCAACGCGATCAATCTGGGCGGGCAGCTGACCCTCGCCGGCAACCAGAACACTACGCTGATCGGCGCTGTCACTGGCGCGGGCAGTCTGGTGAAAAATGGCGCAGGCGATCTGACCCTCAGCGGCGCCAACACCTACAGCGGCGGCACCACGCTGAACGGCGGCAGCACATTCGGCGACACCAGCAGCCTGCAAGGTGCAATCGTCAACAACGCCACGCTGACCTTTGAGCAGAATGCCGATGGCAGCTACACCGGCAACCTCACCGGCGCCGGCACGCTGAACAAAACCGGCAGCGGCGATTTGCTCCTGACCGGCAACAATGGCTTCACCGGTAACACCTCGGTGCAAGCCGGCAGCCTGCTGGTCAATGGCACGCTCAACAGTGCCAACGTCAACGTTGCCAGCGGCGCAAGCGTCGGCGGCAGCGGCCAGTTCGGCGGTGCTGTGCAACTGGCCGACGGTGCGACGCTGGTCGGTGGCGCTACAGCAACGCCGTTGTCGGTCGGTTCGCTGGCACTGTCCTCGGGGACCAATCTGGACTTCAGCCTCGGCTCGGCAACCAGTTCGACCACCGTGGTCAATGTCGCCGGCAATCTGACCCTCGACGGTACGTTGAACATCAGCAACGCCGGCGGCTTCGGCACCGGGGTTTATCAACTGTTCAGCTACGGCGGCAGCCTGACCGACAACGGTCTGGTGTATGGCAGCCTGCCGGTGTCGGCGGCCAATCTGACCCTGCAAACTGCGATTGCCAATCAGATCAACCTGCTGGTGCAAGGCACCCCGGGTGAGGTGCAGTTCTGGAACGGTGGCACCACCAATCCGGACGGCAGCATCGGTGGCGGCAGCGGTGTGTGGGGGCCGGACACCAACTGGACCGACCCGAGTGGTACTCAGGCCCTGGCTGCAAATGGTCAGTTCGCGGTGTTCGGCGGTCAAGCGGGTACGGTTACCGTGCAGGGCAATCAGAACTTCACCGGTCTGCAATTCCTCGCCGGCGGCTACAGCCTGGTTCCGGGGGTTGGCGGTACGCTGACCCCGGTCAACGGCGCGGACGGCAGCCTCGCGCCAGTGCGGGTCAATGCCGGTGGGAGTGCGGAAATCTCCGCGCCGCTGGTGGGCACGGGGGGCATCGAGAAGCTTGATTCCGGCACGCTGGTATTGAGCGGCGCCAACACCTACAGCGGTGGCACCACGGTCAGCGGCGGTACGCTGGTCGGTAACACCACCAGCCTGCAAGGCAACATCCTCAACAATGCTTCGCTGTTCTTCGTGCAGAACTTCAATGGTCAGTTCAACGGATCGCTGCGCGGACTTGGCGCGATGCTCAAACGCGGTACCGGCACCTTGCTGTTGACCGGCGATAATCCGTTCAGCGGCACGGTCGCGGTCGATCAAGGCGTGCTGCAAGTCGGCAGCCGGTCGGCGCGGGCTTCGCTGGGCGGGCAAGTCACCGTGGCCAACGGCGCGGGGTTGAGTGGTAACGGCAGTGTCGGTTCGGTGGTCAACCATGGCGTTGTCACCTCAGGCTCCGAAGCAGGCACCCTGAGCGTGGCCGGTAACCTGACCAACGCCAGCGATGGTGTGCTGGCCCTGACGGTCAGCTCGCCAACCGCGACTCCATTGGCCGTCGGCGGCACGGCGACTCTGGGCGGTGGCCTGCAGGTCAACTCGCTGGCACCGTTCACCGGCAACACCACGTATTCGCTGATCACCGCGGGCGGTGGCGTGAATGGCACCTTCAGCGCTGCGGACCTGCCGCAATACGCGTTCCTCAACACGGCACTGGTGTATGACGCCAACGCAGTGAACCTGGTGGTCAGCCGCAATGGCAACTCATTCGCCGATGTCGCTGCCACCGGCAACCAGTTCCGGACTGCTACTGCGCTGTCGAACAACGGCCCAGCGGGTGCGGCGTTGCAGAACGAAATCGTCAACCTCAGCGTCGCCGGTGCGCGTAATGCCTTCGACAGTCTGTCCGGTGAGATCCACGCCAGCACCGCCAGCGCCATCCTCGAGGATTCGCGCTATGTGCGTGACGCAGTCAACGATCGCATGCGCCAACCGTCATGCAGCGCGGCGGATGATCCACGCCGTGCCCTGGCGCCAAGTGGCAACCAACTGAGCAGCAACGGTTGCCACGGCGAAATGGTTGGCTGGGCCCGCGCTCTCGGCGCCTGGGGTGAGTCGGATGGCGACAGCAATAGCGCCAGCCTCGACCGTAACCTCAGCGGTTTCATGCTCGGCACCGACAAGCAACTCGATGACCAGTGGCGCGTGGGCATGGCCGCCGGTTATACCCGCAGCGACCTCGACGCACATGATCGTCGCTCGGATGCCACCGTCGAAAGCTACCACTTGGCGGCGTACCTCAACTCGCAGTTCGATGCACTGGCGGTGCGCCTCGGCGCGGCTTACAGCTGGCACGACATCGAAACCAAACGCGACGTCAGCGTCGGCAGCTACAACGACCGTCTGAAGGCCAATTACGACGCTCGTAGCGCGCAGGTGTTCGGTGAAGTCGGTTACACGATTGAAGCCGGCGGCATTGCCCTTGAGCCTTTCGCCGGGCTGGCCTACGTCAACTACGACAGCGACAAGGCCAAGGAGAAAGGCGGAGTAGGGCGCCTGGAAGCCGATGCCGATCAGGACATCACCTTCTCGACCCTCGGCGTGCGCGCCGGCAAAGTCATTACCCTGGCCAACGGCGGGCAATTCACCCCGCGCGCGGCCATCGGCTGGCGGCATGCCTTTGGTGACACCAAGCCTGATGCTGATCTGACCTTCATCGATGGCGGCGCTTCGTTCAGCACTCAAGGTGTGCCGATCGCCAAGGACAGCGCGATTGTTGAGGCAGGCGTGGACTTCCAGATCAGCCCGACCGGCAAACTCGGCGTCGGCTACTCGGGCCAACTGTCGAACGACAGCAACGACCATGCGATGACCATCAGCTTCAGCCTTGGCTTCTGATTTAGGGTCGAAGCACTTTTAGCCGCCCGTGAGGGCGGTTTTTTTTGCCTTGTCGCCAGATGATCGTTCCCACGCTCTGCGTGGGAACGCCTCCAGGGACGCTCCGCGTTCCGGCTCCGTGAAGGGACGCGGAGCGTCCCGGGCTGCATTCCCACGCGGAGCGTGGGAACGATCGGATAGACCCGGCGTGCTCTGCTAGAATCGGCCCCATTAACAGCCTGAGACTCCCCCATGAGCGAGCCGATTCGTCTGACCCAATACAGCCACGGCGCCGGTTGCGGCTGCAAGATTTCCCCGCAGGTGCTGGAAGTGATTCTGGCCGGCAGCGGTGCGCAGAACCTCGATCCGAAACTGTGGGTCGGCAACGCCTCGCGTGATGACGCGGCGGTCTACGAGATCGATGCCGAACGCGGCGTGGTCTCGACCACGGACTTCTTCATGCCGATCGTCGACGACCCGTTCGACTTCGGCCGCATTGCTGCGACCAACGCGATCAGCGACATCTACGCGATGGGCGGCGATCCGTTGATGGCCATCGCGATCCTCGGCTGGCCGGTCAATGTGCTGGCGCCGGAAGTCGCGCGCGAAGTGATTCGCGGCGGCCGCGCCGTTTGCGACGCGGCGGGCATTCCGTTGGCGGGCGGGCATTCGATCGACGCGCCGGAGCCGATTTTCGGCCTCGCCGTCACCGGTCTGGTGGAAAAACGCCACATGAAGCGCAACGACACCGCCACCGCCGGTTGCCTGTTGTACCTGACCAAACCGCTGGGCATCGGCATCCTCACCACGGCCGAGAAGAAGGGCAAATTGCGCGCCGCCGATGTTGGCGTGGCCCGCGACTGGATGTGCACCCTGAACAAACCCGGCAGTCGCTTCGGCAAACTCGCCGGCGTCACGGCGATGACCGACGTCACCGGTTTCGGTCTGCTCGGGCATCTGGTGGAAATGGCGGACGGCAGTAAGCTGACGGCGCGCATCGCTTATGACCGCGTGCCGCGTCTGGACAGCGTCGAGTACTACCTCGATCAGGGCTGCGTCCCGGGCGGTACGCTGCGCAATTTCGACAGCTATGCGAGCAAGGTCGGCCGCGTGCAGGAACTGCACAAACGCGTGCTCTGCGACCCGCAAACCAGCGGTGGTCTGCTGATCGCCGTTACCCCTGAAGGCAATGACGAGTTCCTTGCCGTCGCCGCTGAGCTGGGTCTGAATCTGGCGTCAATCGGCGAACTGGTTGAGCGACAGACGAACGCAGTCGAGGTGATCTGATGCTCCGCGACTGCACTGACTATCGAGACATTTTCCTCAACGACCGGCCGCTGATGGATGCCCGCGCGCCGGTCGAGTTTCACAAGGGCGCATTCCCCGGCGTGATCAATTTGCCGCTGATGAACGACATCGAGCGGCAGAAGATCGGCACCTGCTACAAGCAACACGGTCAGCAAGCGGCCATCGAGTTGGGCCATCAATTGGTGGCCGGCGCGGTGAAAGCCGAGCGCATCCAGGCCTGGGCCGATTTCGCCCGGGCCCATCCTGATGGTTTTATCTATTGTTTTCGTGGCGGTCTGCGGTCGCAGATCACCCAGCGCTGGCTGCGTGACGAGGCGGGCATCGACTATCCGCGCGTCGGTGGTGGTTACAAGGCCATGCGCAACTTCCTCATCGATACCACTGAACAGGCCATCGCGCAGTGTGATTTCGTCCTGCTGGGCGGCATGACCGGCACCGGCAAGACCGAAGTGCTGGTGCAGTTGCGCAATGGCCTGGATCTGGAAGGCCACGCCAATCATCGCGGTTCCAGTTTCGGCAAGCGCGCCACCGGGCAGCCGTCGAACATCGATTTTGAAAACCGTCTGGCCATCGACATCCTCAAAAAGCGCGATGCCGGGATCGAGCAGTTTGTGCTCGAGGACGAAAGCCGGGTGGTCGGCAGCTGTGCCTTGCCGCTGCCGCTGTACCAGGGCATGCAGCAATACCCGATGGTGTGGCTGGAAGACCGTTTTGACGATCGCGTCGAGCGGATCCTGCGTGATTACGTGGTCGATCTGTCGGCGGAATTTGCCACGGTGCACGGGGAGGAGGGCTTTACGCTGTTCTCGGAGCGCCTGCTCGAGAGCCTGAATAACGTGCAGAAACGCCTCGGCGGCGAGCGGCATCAGCGCATGTTGCTGTTGATGGAAGAGGCATTGATTGAGCAGGCGCGCAGCGGCGCAGTGGATCTGCATCGTGGCTGGATCGAGGGCTTGCTGCGCGAGTATTACGACCCGATGTATGTGTTTCAGCGCGAGAAGAAGGGCGGGCGGATCGAGTTTGCCGGGGAGCGTGGGGCGGTGCTTGAGTATCTTCGCGAGCGGGTGAACCAGAAAGATTCATAGTGTTTTTGCCGGCCTCATCGCTGGCAAGCCAGCTCCCACAGGTATTGTGGGTGGACACAGATATTATGGATATCCACGATAACTGTGGGAGCTGGCTTGCCAGCGATGGGGCCTGTAAAGGCAACGAATGACTCAGGTCGGACAGGTTTCCTTGCCATGATCCAGCCCCTGCTTGTAGCTGTGGCTCTGCAGACTGGCCTTGCCGTTGTGCCAGGTCAGGGTCAGCACATACAGCGAGTCGAAATCATCGCCTGACCAGTCATCGGTAATGTTCTGCTTCCCGCCTACGGCTTTACCGGCAACCTTGTTGATCAATTCCGGCAGATAGCCGTGCGACCAGGCGGTATAAATCGTCGAGTTGTGATACTTGTCGTCGAGCAGTTCGCGGGCCAGGTCGCTGGTGTCATTGGCGGAGAACTCAATGTTCACGGGCAGGCCGAGCTTGATCGCCGCCGGGCTGATGGTCATCAGCGGACGAATGTAGCTGTAGGAGTTGTCCAGTTCGCCTTCCTCGACGTTGCGCGTCGGGTTCGCGGCGAACACGTAATCGGCCTTGCCGAATTTTGCCGGCAGCAGCGTCGACAGGTCGATCGCGCGGTTCAAGCCCTGGCAGTTGAGCTGGCCGAGACCGCCCTCCGGCTTTTCCGCGTGGCGCAGGAACACCAGGGTCTGGGTGCCGTCGACCGGTTGCGCGCGACTTTCGCTGGATTCCAGCGACAGGAACAATGCACTGACCGCCAGCAGCGAGGGCAAGACCACATAGGCGCGATGTTTGAAGCGTTTGGCGAATCTCAAAAGGTTCGTCATGTAATAAAGGATTCTTCAGCAAATTCGGTTAAGGCTGACAAACCTTTGCACCGCGGGCTCCCAGCACCGGGTGATTTCCCTGTCGTGAACGGCTTCCTCTGCGAGAAAGGCATAGCTCAGAGTCCCCTGAGGCCCATTTGGTTCGATCCGGGCGAATGCGCAGCACTTTAACGGCTCGTTCCAACGGCTTGGTTGCAGGTTAACGACAGGATGTTACGGTTCGTGTAGGAGCCGCCGCAGGCTGCGATCTTTTACGCTTGTTCAAAGGCTCAAAATCAAAAGATCGCAGCCTGCGGCAGCGCCTACATTATGATCGGGGTTCAATTTGTGACTGGATGCTTCCCATGCCCGATCTGTCCGCGTTCCCGATCACCCAAAAATGGCCGGCGCAGTTCCCTGACTGGATTCAGCTCTACTCCTTGCCGACCCCCAACGGCGTCAAAGTCTCGATCATGCTCGAAGAGATTGGCCTGCCGTATGAGCCGCATAAAGTCGCTTTCGACGCCAACGATCAGCATTCACCCGAGTTCCTGTCGCTGAGCCCGAACAACAAGATCCCGGCGATCCTCGACCCTCACGGCCCGCAAGGCCAGCCACTGCCGTTGTTCGAGTCCGGCGCGATCCTGATTTATCTGGCCGACAAAAGCGGCCAATTGCTCGCTCAGGAAGGCGCGTTGCGCTACGAAACCATTCAGTGGCTGATGTTCCAGATGGGCGGTATCGGCCCGATGTTCGGCCAATTGGGGTTCTTCAACAAATTCGCCGGCAAGGATTACGAAGACAAGCGCCCGCGTGATCGTTATGTCGACGAAAGCAAACGCCTGCTCAAGGTCCTCGACGGTCGCCTGGAAGGACGCGACTGGATCATGGGCGAGCGCTACACCATCGCCGACATCGCCACGTTCCCGTGGGTGCGTAACTTGATCGGCTTTTATGAGGCGGGTGATCTGGTCGGCATCAGCAACTTCCCCAATGTCACCCGTGTGCTGGAGCGCTTCCTCGCCCGCCCAGCAGTTATCCGAGGGCTGACCATTCCCTCCTGACTAAACACAAACCCTTGTAGGAGTGAGCCTGCTCGCGATAGCGGTGTGTCAGTCAACATTGATATCGACTGACACACCGCTATCGCGAGCAGGCTCACTCCTACAAGAGATGTGCACAATCCGGTGAGATTATTGCGCACTCAGTAACGCTCTCTTGATTGATCCAGGTTTGTACCCCAACCCCCGCAAGGCATAAGCTTCGCCCCCTACGACTTTCGTCTCATCTGCCGATTTCAGGAAAGCCCCATGTCCAGCCAGTTCCCCGAAGCACGTCCCCGCCGTCTGCGCCGCAATGCGAGCCTGCGCAGCCTGTTCCAGGAAACCGAATTCAGCCTGAACGATCTGGTCCTGCCGATCTTCGTCGAAGAAGAAATCGACGATTTCGTGCCGATCAAGAGCATGCCCGGTGTGATGCGCATTCCCGAGCGCAAACTGGCCAGCGAAATCGAGCGCTATGCCCGTGCTGGCATCAAGTCGGTGATGACCTTCGGCGTGTCGCATCATCTGGATGGCAACGGCAGCGACACCTGGCGCGAAGACGGTCTGGTTTCGCGCATGTCGCGCATCGCCAAGGACGCCGTGCCGGAAATGATCGTGATGTCTGACACCTGCTTCTGCGAATACACCGATCACGGCCACTGCGGCGTGATGCATAACCATGAAGTCGACAACGACCAGACCCTGATCAACCTCGGCAAACAAGCGGTGGCAGCGGCCAGCGCTGGCGCTGATGTGATTGCGCCCTCGGCAGCGATGGACGGTCAGGTGCGGGCGATTCGCCAGGCGCTCGACGCCGCCGGGTTCACGCAGATTCCGATCATGGCGTATTCGACCAAGTTCGCTTCGGCGCTCTATGGCCCGTTCCGCGAGGCCGGTGGCAGCGCGCTGAAAGGCGACCGCAAAAGCTATCAGATGAACCCGATGAACCGCCGCGAAGCCCTACGCGAGTCACTGCTTGACGAACAGGAAGGTGCCGATGCGCTAATGGTCAAACCGGCCGGCGCCTACCTCGACATCATCCGCGATATTCGCGAGGCCTCGAACCTGCCGCTGTCGGCGTACCAGGTCAGCGGCGAGTACGCGATGATCAAGTTCGGCGCACAGGCTGGTGCGATTGATGAAGATCGTGTGGTGCGCGAAAGCCTCGGCGCGATCAAGCGCGCGGGTGCAGATTTGATCTTTACCTACTTTGCGATGGATCTGGCGCTGGCCGGGATCTGACGACCAACGCGTTACCCCTGTAGGAGCGAGCCTGCTCGCGAAAGCGGTTTATCAGCTGACATTCGTGTTGACTGACACGACGCTTTCGCGAGCAGGCTCGCTCCCACATTTGATTTGTGGTGTGTCAGGGGCAATTGAAGTAAGGCCGGATCCCGTGATCGCGTAAGTAACGTTCGATCACCTTCGGATCTGCACTGTTATCCGCAATCGCCACATAGGTATCCGGGCGCAGCAGGTAGAAACCGTTACGCCCCAACCCCGCCGTTTCAAACGCCGGGCGCCAATCGAACACGTGCAGCGGCAAATGATGTTCGTGGCACCAGGCGATCATTTCGTCGCTGGTGTCGCCGTACACATGCACCTGCCAGCACGGCTGGCGCAGCGGTTCGTAGTTATCCCCCTCACCATCATGCGCCCACGGCAAGCGGTCGCCGCCGTGCACGTGGCCGGCGGTGCCCTGGCTGAGCGGCATGCCGCGATAGTTGAGGGTAACTTGCGAGACCGTGCGAAAGAGAAATTCGCGGCTGGCTTCGAACGAGGCCATTTTCGGGATCAGAAATGGCGCCACGCGCATGCGCAGCAGATCAGCCATGCGTCCCTCGGCGGTGACGAAGCTGAAGACTTTATCGGTGGTCGAAACCAGTCGGCGGGCAAAGGCAATGCGCTCGGTTTCATAGCTGTCGAGCAGGTTTGATTCAGCGCCGCCGCTGAGTACCGCGGCGAGTTTCCACGCCAGATTGATCGCATCGCCGATCCCCGTGTTCATCCCTTGTCCGCCGGCCGGGCTGTGCACATGGGCGGCATCGCCGAGCAGAAAGGCGCGACCACTGCGAAAGTGCTCGGCCACGCGATGATGCACGCGGTAGGTCGAAAACCAGTGCACGTCTTCGATGTGCACTTTCAGGTGTTCGATGGCGCGGCTGCTGACGTCGGAAAATTCCAGAGTTTCGGCGCGATCCGCGCGCTCGTCACGCACTGTGCCGATCAACCGCGCGCGGCCGTCGCCGGCCAGCGGAAACACGGCGAGAAAGTCCGCTTCATCCAGATCCAGATGCAACTCGCCGTTCATCGCCGGGCCGCTGGCCTTGACGTCGGCGACGTAGAAAATCTGCTGATAGGTGCCACCGGGAAACCCGGCGTCGAGGGTTTTGCGCACCACTGAGCGGGCGCCATCGCACCCTGCGAGGTAGCAGGCCTGACAGATTTCCTGCTCGCCATCGGCCAGGCGCAAATGCGCGGTGAGACCGTCGCCGCTTTCTTCGAAACTTTCCAGCGTGGTGTTGCGTTCAACCGTCACGCCATAGTCTTCGAGGCGCTCGATCAGCAGCCGTTCGTGCTGATCCTGCGGGAAGATTTCGACGAATGCGTAAGGCGTGAGGCCTTCGCCGATGCGGTTGAGCGGCAACTGCGCGACCGGTTTGCCATTGACCCAGAAATTCGCCGCTGCGACCCGATGGCCGTTGCGTACCACGGTGTCGGCCAGATCGAGTTGCCGATACAACTCAAGGGTGCGCGCCTGCACTGCCAGCGCCCGTGAGGTGGTGCCGGGCGCGGCGGTTTTATCGATGATGCGCGCGCGCACGCCGAGTTTGCTCAGCCACAGGGCCAACACCAGTCCGGTCGGGCCGGCGCCGATGATCAATACGTCGCTGCGGTGCATGGGCCTGTCCTCCGTTTGCTGTGCAGCAAGTATGGATCAGAAGGCGAGGGTGGCCAGTGGATCGGCCAGACGGAACAAGGCCCCGCAGCGGTGAGGCTGTGGGGCCTTTTTTCGGGTGTTCGGCAGGAGATTTTGGTGACACTGAAATTTACCCCCTCACCCCAGCCCTCCCGAAACGTCGGACCGCCCCCAAGGGGGCGAGGGGGAAAGGGAGCCGATTTGGGTGCCTTTCAGAACCTGAGTTCGACGCGATGGCACACGTCGGCGTAACTCGAAAGAACACCGCAATCAGTCCCCTCTCCTTTGAAAGGTGAGGGGGAAAGGGAGTCGATTTGGGTGCCTTTCAAAACCTGAGTTCGACTTGGTGGCACACGTCGGCGTAACTCGAAAGAACACCGCAATCAGTCCCCTCTCCTTTGAAAGGCGAGGGGGAAAGGGAGCCGATTTGTGTGCTTTTCAAAACCTGAGTTCGACTCGATATTTCAAGTCGGTGTAACTTGCAAGAACACCTCGGTCAGTCCCCTCTCCCTTTGGGAGAGGGTTAGGGTGAGGGGCTTTTCAGCCTTAGAAATCAATAGTCCCGGACAACTTCGCAACCCGCGGCTCACCCTGAGTCAGATATCCACCCTGAGCCGATTCCCAATACTTCTTGTTCGCCAGGTTTTCCACGCCCAGACGCACGGTCACGTCCTTCTCCGAGACCTTGAACGCATAACGCGCACCCGCATCGAAGCGGTTCCAGGTCGGCAGGCTCAGGTTGTTCGCCGCGTCAGCGTACTGGCCACCGGTGCGCAGCATCCGCGCATTCAGCGCTACGCCTTGCAGGCCCGGTACATCCCAATCGGCGCCGGCGTTGAACTGGAAGGTCGGCACGCCGATGGCGTGGTTGCCGTCATTGGCGCCGTTGAGGGTATTCTTCAGTTCGGTGTCCATCAACGTCAGGCCGCTGATCAGGCGCAGGCCCTGGATCGGCTCGCCGAAGACGTTCATTTCCACGCCTTTGTTGACCTGCTCGCCTTCACGCACGTAGGTGCAGGTGGTGGCGCTGTCGATTTCGCAGTAACCATCGCTCGGCTGTTCGATGCGATAGACACCCAGGCTCGCGCCGTAAGTGCCCATGTCGACTTTCACCCCGGCCTCGGTTTGCTTGGAGCGGGCCGGTGCGTAAACCTCGTTGCCGTTGGTCACGCGGAAACCGCCGGAACTGGTCGGCGAGGTTGGGCCTTTCGCCAGACCCTCGATGTGGTTGGCGTAGAACGACACGTGTTCCCACGGTTTGAAGACGATGCCGTAGACCGGCGTGGTGATCGATTCGTCATAGCTCGAAGAACGCGGGCCGCTGCCGTAGCTGGCGTAGCTGTAACCTTGCACGACCAGTTGCTGGCGACGCAGACCGGCGGTGATCAGCAGGCGATCATCGAAGAAACCGAGGGTGTCGGAAATCGCCACGCTGCGGTTGAAGGTCTTGCCGACGATGCCCGGATCGCTGTTGTCGCCACCGGCGAAGTTGCCGACCGGCGATGGTGTTTCCACCGGGTGGTAGATGTTGTTGGCGTATTTGGTCAGGTCAAAATCGTAGGCACTGCGCTGCTCAGCCCAGATGCCGGTCAGGCCGAAGTTCAGCTTGTGGCTGACCGGGCCGGTATTGAACTTGCCATTGAGGCCCGCCATGACGCTGGTGTTGTCCTCATCGTGAGGAATGAACGAGCCAGTGGTGAACGACGCGCCGTTGTTGCCGACCAGTGTGGTCGAGTTGTAGCGACCGACTTCACGGGTGTGCTTGGCGCCGCCAGCGGCGTAGGCAGTCCAGTTGTCGTTCAGGTCGTATTCGGCGCGGAGCATGCCGAAGGTGTCTTCGATGTCGGTGTAGCCCCACTTCGGCGCATAGTTGGTATCAGCCGATGGCGCATCCGGAATGTGCGTGGCGGTGCCGAGGTTGACCGAGTTGCGGCCACCGTTGACGCGTTCTTTCTGATAGGCGAAGTCGCCGGAAACACGCAGAGCGTCACCGCGATAATCGAGGCCGATGGAGAACAGTTTCGAGCGCTGGTTCTCGTGATCGATGGCGGTATCGCCTTCGCGCTGGGACAGGTTGACCCGCGCACCGAAACGGTTGTCTTCGCCGAAACGCTGGCCGATGTCGAAGTGCTGACCGACGCGGCCTTCGCTGTTGATGTCGGTGGTGAAGCGGCGCAGCGGCTCGTCGCCAGCGCGTTTTGGCTGCAGGTTGACGCCGCCACCGATGCCCGAGCCGGTCGGGGTCACGCCGTTGATGAAGGCGTTCGGGCCTTTGAACACTTCCACGCGCTCCAGGGCGTCGGTGGAAATGATCTGCCGTGGCAGCACGCCGTAGAGGCCGTTATAGGAAATGTCATCGCCGGTCAGCGGCAGACCACGGATCATGAAGATCTGCGCCTGGTTGGAGAAACCGGACGCCTGACGCACCGACGAATCGTTGAGCAGCACGTCGGCGACGTCTTCGGCCTGCTGGTCCTGGATCAGTTGTTCGGTGTAGGACGCGGCGCTGAACGGCACGTCCATCATGTCCTGATTACCCAGCACGCCGAGCTGGCCGCCACGGGCGACCTGGCCACCCGAGTAAACCGGGGGCAGGGCGTTAGGCGTCGGGGCCTGGGCATTGACGTTGACGTCGTCCAGCACCAACGCCTTCGTATCGCCGTCGGCGGCGTGGGCGGTGACAGTCAGGGAGCACAGCAGGGCGATAAGCGTCGGGCGAAACGGGACGGCGAGTCGAGCTGAAGCGGGCATTTGGGGACCTGGAGGCGCGCGGCCGGTTGGAAAAAGTAAGGGCGGCGCGGAACTCCTTGCGCAAATGCGACTCCAGGCGCAAATGATAGATTTTCTCAGTAACGTTTTGCAATCAGTTTGTCATCACTCTCTCAAAACACACATCACCTGTAGGAGCTGCCGCAGGCTGCGATCTTTTGATCTTGTTTTCTAGAATCAAAAGATCGCCGCCTGCGGCAGCTCCTACACGGATTGTGTATGGTGGTTTGGGCTTAACGGACTGGATAAAGCTTCATGCACAACTTTCAATTACCGATCACCATCGCCGCACTGCTGGTGCTCGCCGGTTGCGCGGGCCAGCGCAGCAATGAACCGGTACCGCGTCCGCCTGCCGAAGTGAAGGCAGAAATCATCCGGTTGATGCCGACGAAAACCGCCGACCGCCAAGGCTGGGCCACCGATATCTACGCCGCATTTGCCGCGCAGAACATCAGCCCGACCACGCAAAACCTCTGCTCGGTACTGGCTGTCGCCGAACAGGAATCCACCTTCCAGGCCGACCCCACCGTGCCCGGCCTGGGCAAAATCGCCCGCGACGAAATCGACCGTCGCGCCGCCAAAGTGCACATCCCCAGCCTGTTGGTCAGTGGTGCCTTGCAAGTGCGCTCCACCACCGGCAAGACCTACAGCGAACGCTTGAATGCCGCGCGCAGCGAGAAAGAGTTGAGCGCGATCTTCGATGATTTTATCGGCAGGGTGCCGATGGGTCGCACCTTGTTCGGCGGCTTCAACCCGGTGCACACAGGCGGGCCGATGCAGGTCAGCATCGAGTTTGCCGAACAGCACGCCAAGGATTATCCGTACCCGGTGGACGGCACGATCCGCCGCGAAGTGTTCAGTCGGCGTGGTGGCATGTATTTCGGTATCGCCCACTTGCTTGGCTATCCGGTGAGTTATCGCGAGCCGCTGTATCGCTTCGCCGACTTCAACGCCGGTTGGTACGCCAGCCGCAATGCGGCGTTCCAGAATGCCGTCAGCCGCGCCTCGGGCATCCCGCTAGCGCTTGATGGCGACCTGATCCGCTACGACTCGATCATGCCCGGCGGCACCGAACTGGCAGTGCGTACCCTCGGCAAGTCGCTGGGCATGCGCAACCCGACGATTCGCGATCAACTGGAGAAGGGCAAAACCCTGGAATTCGAGGAGACCAAGCTCTATCAACGAGTGTTTGAATTGGCGGAGAAAGCCGAGGGCAAAACCCTGCCGCGTGCGGTGTTGCCGGGGATCGTTTTGCAGAGCCCGAAGATCACTCGCAAGCTCACCACCGCATGGTTCGCCAAGCGTGTGGACGAGCGCTACAAACGCTGCATGGCCAAGGCCGGTTGACGCTTGCTCACAGCACTTTGACCGCGCGGCCGATCGCCTGAATCGGCCCGGTCGGTTTGCCGCTCGGCGAGCCGTTGGCACCCTCTAGCGTCAGTTCGAACAACTGGTTCGGTTGCAGCGGCGGCAGTTTATCCAACGGCACTGACAGCGCCTGCCCAGGCTTGACCAGACCCAGCGACACCGGGCCTTGCCAGCCGTCAGCCTTGGTCCAGAACTCCAGCGCCTTGTCTGCCGGCACCTCGACCACGCCCAGCGGAATCAACTGAATCTCCCGCGAATTGCTGGCCTGGATCACCCAGCCCGGCGCCTTGTCCTGCGGCGCGACCAGCACCACCAGATAACTAGGCTTCGGCGTGGTCTGGGTCAGCAGGATCGAGCCCAGTATCAAGGTCGCGGCCAATCCGGCAGCACTCAGCCCGCGCCAGAGTGGCAGCAGGTTCCACCATGAGGTCGACACCGTTTCAGGTGTGAGTCGTTCGAGGCTGCGTTCGATGCGTGGCCACAGCAGCGCCGATGGCTGTTGCGCGGGCGCCAGATCGCTCAGCTCGAGCAGACGCCGCTCCCAGGCATCCACCGCTGCGCGCAGTTCTGGATCATTGGGTAAGCGCCGTTGCACCTCGATTCGCTGCTCGGCAGGCAGGGTGCCGAGCACGTATTCGCCGGCCAGTTCATCGCGTTCCTGCGCCGATTCAGTGGTCATCCCATGCACTCCCGCAAGGCGTTGAGGCTGCGTTTGATCCACGCTTTGACGGTGCCCAGCGGCGTGTCGAGGCGTGCGGCAATCTGCGCGTGGCTGTAGCCGTCGACGTAGGCGTGGAGGATGCAGTGGCGGCGTTGCGGCTCCAGTTGTTCGAGGCAACGATGAATGCGCGCTGAATGCGCGTGGGCGTCGAAGTCGTCAGTGTCGCCGGCCGTTTCGTGCTCACCGCCGAGCGACGTCTCACGACTCTGATCACGCAGCAGATTCAGCGCCAGATGCCGCGTCACCGTAAACATCCAGCCCCGCGCCGAACCCCGCGCCGGATCGAAACCCGCCGCGCCGTTCCAGATCTTGATAAACGCCTCATGAACAATGTCCTCCGCCAGTGCCGTATCGCGCACCAGCCGCTTGGCCACGCCGAGCAGACGCGGGCCTTCCTGCACATACAAATCGCGCAGGGCCGAGCGCTCGCCACGGGCACAGGCGGCGAGGCGGGCTTCGTAATCGAAATCGGATTCGGGTAAGGACATGTCCTGCAATCTAGCTCACATTCTCCAAACATCCACACTACCCAATTCCCCTTGTAGGACTGAGCCTGCTCGCGATAGCGGTGTGTCAGTCAAGAAATATGCCGGCTGACACTCCGCTATCGCGAGCAGGCTCACTCCTACAGGGGGTTAGGATAAGTCTTAGGGATCAGTTCGCCGCCCAGAAAATGTAATCGGCCTGGTACTTCACCACTTCCTGCTTGCCCTTGTTCGCCGCGGTGCATTCACTGCCCGGCGCGACGCCGCCCTTGAGCGCGACGCGCTGGATGTAGCTGACGCCCGTCATCGCGCCTTTGCCCTCGGCGGGATTGGCCTTAACCAGTTGATAGGGCAGGTTGCCCGGCGTCGACGGTGCCACCGCCAGTTGCGTACCGGTGACTTTCGAACCGTCCTTGGCCTGCCAGGTGGCCGGCGGACCGAAGTAGGTGCCGACCTGTTTGCCGCTGCGGTCATTGAGCACCGCTTTCGGGCCGACGAAGGTCCACTCGGTCTGCCCCGGCGTATTGGCTTTGTCGCGGCATTCGTAAGTGATCTCGCCGACGCCGGTGGTCTCCATCGCGATCTTGTGGCCATCCGGGACTTTGATCGCGTCGGGATAGTTGCTTTGGGCGAAGGTTGTCGACGACAGGGCGAGCAAACCGGTGAGGCCAATCAGCTGGGTGATGTTCATCAGTATGTTTCTCCAAAAAGGGTAAACCGCTGACAGCCGAAGAGGGCTGTTACAAGGACTACCCATGACGGAGGCATTTGGATGCAGTGCTTGAAAAATAAATTTCAATGACCCACCCCAATCCCTTGTAGGAGTGAGCCTGCTCGCGATGGCGGTGGGTCAGTCAAAACTTATGTCACTGGGATACCGCTATCGCGAGCAGGCTCACTCCTACAGGGGGGTGTGTCGGGCTTCAGGCCGGAGGCGTTCAGTAATTCTTGGGTGTAGGGGTGTTTGGGCGCGGCGAAAATCTCCCGCGACGAACCCTGCTCAACCACTTTGCCATCCTTGATCACCATCAAGTCATGCGCCAACGCATGCACCACCGCCAGATCATGACTGATGAACAGATACGTCAGCCCATGCTTGATCTGCAATTGCCGCAACAACTCCACCACCTGTTTCTGCACCGTGCGATCCAGCGCCGAAGTCGGTTCATCGAGCAGAATCAGCGCCGGTTCCAGCACCAGTGCGCGAGCGATGGAAATGCGCTGGCGCTGGCCACCGGAAAACTCGTGGGGATAACGATGGCGGCTCTGCGGGTCGAGGCCGACTTCCTCCAGCACGCGAATCACCGCCGCCTCCCGTTCGGCCTCGGTGCCGATGCCATGGGTCAGCAAGCCTTCGGCAATGATCTGCTGCACCGACATCCGTGGGCTGAGGCTGCCGAACGGGTCCTGGAACACCACCTGAATCTGCCGGCGCAACGGCCGCATCAAGCGCTGATTGAGCAGGCTCAACTGCTTGTTGCCGAAACGGATATTGCCCTCGGATTCGACCAGCCGCAGGATCGCCTGGCCCAACGTCGACTTGCCTGAGCCGGACTCACCGACAATCCCCAAGGTCTTGCCGCGTTGCAGGGTGAAACTGACGCCGTCCACGGCTTTGATGTAATCCTGCTGGCGGCTGAACAGCGCTTTCGGTAAGGGAAACCACACCTTCAAATCATCGACTTCGAGCAGGTTGTGCTCGTACTCACTGGGCACTGGCGCACCGCTCGGTTCGGCCTCGATCAACAAACGACTGTAAGGATGCTGCGGCGCCCGAAACAGCGCTTCGCATTCCGCCTGTTCGACGATTTCGCCGTGGCGCATCACGCACACCCGTTGCGCGATACGCCGCACCAGGTTGAGGTCGTGGCTGATCAACAATAGCGACATGCCGAGGCGCTGCTGCAACTCGATCAGCAACTCGAGAATCTTCTGCTGCACCGTCACATCCAGCGCCGTGGTCGGCTCGTCGGCGATCAACAGTTCCGGCTCGTTGGCCAGCGCCATGGCGATCATCACCCGCTGCCGTTGACCGCCGGAGAGCTGATGCGGATAGGCTTTCAAGCGCTGCAAAGGTTGGCGAATGCCAACCAGCTCCAGCAGCTCCAACGTCCGCTCGCGGGCGGCGCGGCCCTTGAGCCCCTTGTGAATCTCCAGCACCTCGCTGACCTGCTTTTCCACCGTGTGCAAAGGGTTCAGCGAAGTCATCGGCTCCTGAAAAATCATCGCAATGCGGTTGCCACGCAAACCGCGCATCTGCTGCTCGCTGGCGTGCAATAGATCCACGCCGTTGTAGCGGATCGAGCCACTGCTGCTGACGCTTTTGCCCGGCAGCAAACGCAGGATCGAATGCGCCGTGACCGACTTGCCCGAGCCGGACTCACCGACCAGCGCCAGGCATTCGCCACGACCAATATCGAGGTTCAAACCGTGCACCACTTCCTGCCCGGCGAAGGCCACGCGCAGATCGCGAATTTCAATCAGGTTGTCGTTCATGTCAGCTCCGGGGATCAAGATCGTGGATCGAATGCATCACGGCAGGCTTCACCGATGAAAACCAACAACGACAGAATCAGCGCCAAGGCAAAAAAAGCCGTCAGCCCCAGCCACGGCGCTTGCAGATTGCGCTTGGCCTGACCGATCAGTTCGCCCAGCGACGCGGTGCCCGCCGGCATGCCGAAACCGAGAAAATCCAGCGCAGTCAGGGTGGCGATGGCGCCGGTCAGAATGAACGGCAGGTAGGTGAGGGTGGAAGTCATCGCATTGGGCAGGATGTGCCGGCACATCAGCTCGTTGTCGGTCAGGCCCAGTGCCCGCGCGGCTTTGACGTATTCCAGATTGCGCCCACGCAGGAACTCGGCACGCACCACATCGACCAGTGCCAACCAGGAAAACAGCGCCATGATCCCCAACAGCCACCAGAAACTCGGCGAGACAAACCCGGACAAAATGATCAGCAGGTACAGCACCGGCAACCCCGACCAGATCTCCAGCACGCGCTGCCCGAGCAAGTCGACCCAACCGCCGTAATAACCCTGCAATGCCCCGGCAACGATGCCGATAAACGCACTGATGCCGGTAAGGATCAGCGCAAACAGAATCGAAATCCGCGTGCCGAAGATCACCCGCGCCAACACGTCGCGCGCCTGATCATCGGTGCCCAGCCAATTGCTCGAGGACGGCGGGCTCGGCGCTGGTTCGCTGAGGTCGTAATTGACCGTGTCGTAGCTGAACGGAATCGGCGGAAACAGCATCCAGCCGCCCTGATCCTCGATCAGCTTGTGCACGTAGCCGCTGGCGTAATCCGGTTGAAACGGCAGCTCACCACCGAAGTCGGTTTCCAGGTAATCACTGAGGATCGGGAAGTAGAAAGCGTCGTGATAACGGACCACCAGCGGCTTGTCGTTGGCGATCAACTCGCCGCCAAGGCAAATCAGGCAGAGGCCGATAAACAGCCACAACGACCAGCGCCCGCGCCGATTGGCTTTGAATTGCGCAACGCGGCGCTGACCGAGAGGAGACAGTGTGAACATCAGGCAGTCCTCGCCGAGAAGTCGATGCGCGGGTCGAGCAGGGTGTAGCAGAGGTCGCCGATCAGCTTGATCAACAGCCCGAACAGGGTGAACAGGAACAGCGCGCCGAACACCACCGGATAGTCGCGCGACACTGCCGCCTCGTAACTCATGCGCCCGAGGCCGTCGAGGTTGAAGATGGTTTCGATCAGTAAGGAACCGGCGAAAAACACCTCGATCAGTGCCGACGGCACACCGGCCACCACCAACAACATGGCGTTGCGAAACACATGGCCGTAGAGCACGCGGCGCTCGGTCAGGCCCTTGGCCCGCGCGGTGATCACGTACTGGCGGCTGATCTCGTTGAGGAAGCTGTTTTTCGTCAGGATCGTCAGCGTGGCGAAGCCGCCGATCACCAGCGCCGTCACTGGCAACACCAAATGCCAGAGATAGTCGCCGACCTTGCCCAAGGTGCTGAGGCTGTCGAAGTTGTCCGAGACCAGCCCCTGCACCGGAAACCAGTTGACGTAACTGCCGCCGGCAAACACCACGATCAACAGAATCGCGAAGAGGAACGCTGGCATCGCGTAACCGATGATGATCGCCGTGCTGCTCCAAACATCAAACGCGCTGCCGTTCTTGATCGCTTTGCGAATGCCCAGCGGAATGGAAATCAGGTAAGTGATCAGCGTCGCCCACAAGCCCAGCGACAGCGACACCGGCAACTTCTGCACGATCAGGTCGGTGACCTTGGCGCCGCGAAAGAAACTGCTGCCCAGATCCAGCTGCGCATAGTTTTTCAGCATCAGCCACAGGCGTTCATGCAGCGGTTTGTCGAAGCCGTAGTGGTGTTTGATTTCCTCGATCAGCGCCGGGTCGAGACCCCGGCTGCTGCGCCCGGCACCGCCAATTGCAGCGACCTCGCCACCGCCGCCCATGCTGTGTCCGCTGAAGCCTTGCAGGCGGGCGATGGCCTGTTCCACCGGACCACCCGGCGCGGCCTGTACGATGAGAAAATTCACCACCAGAATGCACAGCAGCGTGGGGATGATCAGCAGCAAGCGTCGACTCAGATAACGCAACATGTCACTGGCCCCCCGCAAGCTGGCTGTGCATCTGCTGGCTGGTCAGCGCCTTGGCCGATACCTCCCACCAAGTGCTGAGGCCTTCGTCGTACGCCGGTTGCACGGGGGGTATGCCGAAGCGGTTCTGGTACACCGTCGGCGTGCCTTTGGAGTAATAGTTGGGAATCATGTAGTAACCCCATTGCAGCACCCGGTCGAGGGCGCGGGCGTAATGCACCATGGCTTCGCGGGTGTTGGCCTGAACCAGCCCGTCGATCAATTGATCGACCGCCGGATTGGCCAGCGCCATCGAATTGGAACTGCCGACTTGCGTGGCACTTTGCGAGGCATACAGGCTGTACAGCTCGCGGCCGGGGGAGACGATCGGGTCGCCGCTGCGCGGGAAAGTGGCGACGATCATGTCGTAGTCACGGGCGTTGAGGCGGTTGATGTATTGCGCCGAGTCGATCCGCCGCAGGTTGAGGGTGATGCCGATCTGCGCGAGGGTGCGTTTGAACGGCAACAGCATGCGGTCGAAACCGCCTTGGCCGTCGAGAAAAGTGAACTCCAGCGGCTCACCGGCAGCGTTGACCAGACGATTGTGGTGCGGCGTCCAGCCAGCCTCGGCGAGCAGCTTCAGCGCTTGCAGTTGCTTGTCGCGGATGTAGCCGCTGCCATCGGTTTTCGGCGCCTCATACACCTTGGTGAAAACTTCGTCGGGGATCTGCCCACGCAGCGGTTCGAGGATCTTCAATTCCTCGGCATCAGGCAGCGCGGTGGCGGCCATTTCGCTCTTTGGCCAGAAGCTGTTCTGACGCACGTAGAAGCCGCGCATCATCTGCTTGTTGGTCCACTCGAAATCCCACATCAGGCTGATCGCCTGGCGCACGCGGCGATCCTGAAAGATCGGGTTCTGCAGGTTGAAGACGAAACCTTGGGCGGTGGTGGGTTTTTCCGGCGCCAGAATCGATTGCTGCAAACGTCCATCACGCAGTGCCGGGCTGTCGTAGCCGACCACGTAACCGGACGAAGAAAACTCGCGGTTGTAGTCGAACGCACCGGCCTGCAGCAGTTGGCGGGCGACGTCGGTGTCACCGTAGAAATTCACCGTGAGCGTGTCGAAGTTGTACATCCCGCGACTGACCGGCAGGTCCTTGCCCCACCAATCCGGATCACGCTCGAAACTGATGCTGCGTCCGGCGTCGACCTTGCTCACCCGGTACGGGCCGCTGCCCAGCGGTGGCTCGAAACCGCCGCCATTGGCGAAGTCGCGGGTTTGCCACCAGTGCTCGGGGACGATGCGCATCGTCGCCAGATCCAGCGCCAGGGTGCGGTTGAGGTTGTTCTTGAAGGTGAAACGCACCTGCCGTGGGCCTTCGATTTGCACGTCCTGGACGTCGGCGTATTGCTGGCGATAACTCAGGCTGCCCTTGGTCATCAGCAGGTTGAAGGTGTAGCGCACGTCTTCGGCGGTGATCGGCGTGCCGTCGGCGAAGCGTGCTTTCGGATTGAGGGTGAAACGCACCCACAAGCCTTGCGGGTCGCGCTCGATCTGCTGCGCGACCAGCGCGTAAACGGTGTACGGCTCGTCAAGCGAGCGGAACGCCAGCGGCGAGTACACCCAGTCATTGACCTGCACCACGGAGATGCCCTGATCGGCATACGGGCTGATGTAGTTGTACTGGCCGATTTCCATCGACGCGCGACTCAGCGAACCGCCCTTGGGCGCTTTGGGATCAACGAAATCAAAGTGCTGAAAGTTCGCCGGATACTTCGGCGCCTCGCCGTACACCGTCAGCGCATAACTGCCGCCGGCCAACGCCGAGGTGCCGGTGCACAGCAGCGCACTGCCGAGCAGCAGAGCAGCCATGTTGCGCAAAAAACTCATGAAATCACTCCTTAATTCCTGAATGCACACAGATCAAAACTGTAGGAGTGAGCCTGCTCGCGATGAGGCCAAGTCAGACCCTGCAAGGTTGACTGAATAAACGCTATCGCGAGCAGGCTCACTCCTACAGGAGTTGCGGTGCTCTCGGTTAGAAGTGGTAAGTCATGCGCGCAAACAAAGTACGGCCCAGCGGGTCGGTGTAACGCGGGTCATAGCCGCTCTGGAAGTTGTAGGCCTGGTTGGAGAACGGTGGGTTGCGGTCGAACATGTTCTTCATCCCGGCATCGACATCCAGCACCTTGTTGAAGGTGTAACCGGCCGACAGGTCCCACACCGAATACGACGCCACGCGCGCGTGGGTATCGCGGTCGTAGTCGTTGTAGCCGGTGGTGAAGCGGTTGGTCAGCGCCGCCCGCGCCGCGCCGAAGGTCCAGCTGCCGGTGAGGTTGTGCTTCCAGCGCGCGATCACGCCGTCACCCTGGAAGTCGCCGACCTTGTCGGTGAACGGGCCTTTGATCGTGCTCTGGAAGTCGTATTCGTCGACGTAAGTGCCTTGCAGCCCCAGACCGAACTGACCGTACGGTGTGTTCGGAAAGCGATAGTCGAGCGATACGTCGACACCATTGGTTTCGACGATGCCGAGGTTGGCGTTGCCGGTGACGATGTAGTTGAGCGTGCCGTCGGCGTTGCGCACGAAGCGGTCCGGGTAGGAACCGGACTGATCAAACACGGTGGATTCCGGGAACGGCTGGATCTGGTTGGAGATGTGAATCCACCAGAAATCCAGACCCACCGAGAGGTTGTTGATCGGCTGATAGACGAAGCCCAGCGTTACGTTTCGTGCCTTCTCCGGGGCCAGATCTTCGTTGCCGCCAATCTGATTGAGGAACTGCTGACCGCAATCGCGGCCACCGTTGCCGCCCGGTTGCACCACGCCGCCGGTACACAGCACCGGGTCGTTGTAGTAGCCCTGGGTGAAGGTGATGCTGCGCGGCGAATACAACTCATACAGCGACGGCGCACGGAAACCTTCGCTGTACGCACCACGCACCACCAGCTCTTTCAATGGCTGATAACGGAACGAGTATTTCGGGTTGGTGGTGCTGCCGAAGTCGCTGTATTTGTCGTGGCGCACGGCGGCGGACAGTTCGAGGCTGTCGAGCACCGGTACGTTGATTTCCGCGTAGGCGGCTTTCACGCTGCGGTCGCCCTCGACGCTGCCGGCCGGGTCGATACCGAGGCTCTGGATGTCACCGGCGAACGACTCGAAATCCTGGTGGAATTTCTCTTTGCGGTATTCTCCGCCCAAGGCCAGGCCGGACGGGCCTGCACCGAACCAGTCGCCGATTTCACGGCTGATGCGCCCGTCAAAACCGGCGACCCGGCCGACGGCGGTGGTGTAGGCACCGTGGTACGCCGCGTTGTCGATATACTGCTGACCGGCAGCGGACTGCGGACCGAACGGGTTGAGCAAACCGCTGGCCAGACCATTGATCATCGCCTGATCGCTGACATAACCGCTGGTAACGCTGGAGACGATTTTGTTCTGGTTGTACGAAGCGCCGACGTTGTAGTCCCAGCCGCCAACCAGACCATCGAAACTCAGCAGAAAGCGCTGGCTGGTGTTTTGGTCTTTCGATTCGCGCGGGCCGGCGGCGGTTTCGCGCCAGTTCACATCGACCGGTTGTGTCGGGTCGAGGGTGAAATCGGTCGGCGCTGGAGTGATGCCGTTGCCAGGGTAGTAGGGCGACGAGCCGTCGAGAGTCAGACCGGTCAACGGCGCCGGGCCGACAGCGGTGGCGTTGTTGTTGCGCGACCAGAAGTATTCGAGATTGACGTTGTGGTCGTCGGCGAGTTTACCGGTGGTCTTGCCGAAGAACGAAGTCTTCTCGGTTTGCGGAATCAGGTCGATGTATTCGCGGGTGCTGAAGCGGCACAAGCCGTCGCGCGCGACCAGGTTCGGCCCGTTGCAATTGCTGTTGGCCAGCGGGTTGGTGGCGTTGCCGTTCTGGCTGTAGTTGCCGGGGAATGCAGTGCCGGAGGTCTGATCGAGGCCGCGACCGGGATCGTAGTCGCGGGCGAAGGAGCGGTCGTTGGCGTCGAGGTTTTGCTGCTTGTTGTAGTTGAACACGCCGAGGACGTTGAAGCGGTCTTCCTCCAGGTCGCCGTAGCCCCAACTGGCGCTCATGTCCTTGGTTGCACCGCCACCGCTGTGGGTCGGGGTTTCGCCGCCGAGGGTCAGTTGGCCGTCGGTCATGGATTTCTTGGTGATGAAGTTGATCACGCCGCCGATGGCGTCGGTGCCGTACAAGGCCGAGGCGCCGTCGCGCAGGACTTCCACCCGTTCGATGGCGGCAAACGGGATCATGTTCAGATCCACCGCGCCGCCGGCCGAGTTGGTGCCCGACAAGGCGTTGTTGGCCAAGCGTCGACCGTTGAGCAAGACCAGCGTCTTGTTCGCGCCGATGCCGCGCATGTCGGCGAACGAGGCGCCGCCCGTCGCCGCGCCGACCGAGCCGGCACTGTTGTTGATCGACTGGCTGCCGGTGATGCGCTGGACCAGTTCGGCGGTGGTGGTCACGCCCTGTTTGCGCAGCTCGTCAGCCTTGAGAATGGTGATCGGCACCGCTGTTTCCGCGTCGACCCGGCGAATCGCCGAACCCGTCACTTCGACCCGTTGCAGTTGTGTGGTCGGCGCAACCACTGCCGCCGCAGCGGGCACGGCCGCGCTGTCTTCTTCGGCGGCTTGCACGGTCCCGGCGCCCATCCCCATGGCCACCAGATACAACGGAACAAAACGGTGACGAGAAATCGTTGCCACCAAGGGTTTGAGCGTGAAGCGTGGAGTGTTCATCAGCATGGTTATTTCCGACTTTTCAGACGTTATCGAATTGGCCTTGTGAGCCCCTCATTGCTCCGCTATCGGTGATACCGCGTGCGGAAAACCACTTTCTTCAAGCAAGCCGATCCCCTCCGAAGACGCGTGGCGTTTTTTCGGTCGGCTGGTTGCGACAGGATTCAGCGGGCGGTGGCGGGCGCGATTTTCAATCCGCGCCGGCCACCGCACTCAGTGGGTGGTCATCACCGAAATCTTGGTGATGCCCGAGCGTTCGATCGACGCCATGGCTTTGGCGACCTGGCCGTAATTGACGGCGGAATCGGCCTGCAACTGCACGCGTACTTCGGCGTCCTTGGCCTTGACCTCCTTGAGGCTGGCTTCCAAAGATTCCGGTGCCAGTTCGGTCTTGGCCAGATAGAACTTGCCGTCCTGATCGACGCTGACCACCACCGGGTCTTTTTTCTCGGCGGGGGCGACGGCGTCGGTTTTCGGCAGGTTCACTTTGATCGCGTTGGTCATCAGCGGTGCGGTGACGATGAACACCACCAGCAGCACGAGCATCACGTCGACCAATGGCGTGACGTTCATTTCGCTGAGCACTTCATCGCTGTCCTGAGTAGAAAAAGACATCAGCTGGCCTCCCGCACGGCGGTGGTGGTTTTGCTGGCGATGGCCTGACGACTGATGGAAAACGCGCTGCGCGAGGCGAGGGCGTCGAAGTCGTGGGCGAAGTCATCCATGTCGGCCGAGGCGAGCTTCAAGCGGCGCAGGAAGAAGTTGTAAATCAGCACCGCCGGCACCGCGACAGCGATACCCACGCCAGTGGCGATCAGTGCGTGACCGATCGGCCCGGCGACCGCTTCAAGGCTGGCAGAACCGGTTTCGCCGATGCTTTTCAGCGCTTCCATGATTCCCCACACGGTGCCGAACAGACCAATGAACGGTGCGGTGCTGCCGATACTGGCGAGGATCGCCTGACCGTTTTCCAGCGAACGGCGTTCCTTCTGGATCTGCTGGCGCAGGTTGCGCTCCAGGCGATCCGAACGGTTGATGGTGTGCGCCAGTTGTTGCGTGGTGCGCGGCGAATCTTCCACCAGCAGCGCCTCGAAACCACTGCTGGCGATGCGCGCCAGCGAACCCGGATACTGGCTGGCGTGTTCAGCGGCGGTGAGCAGATCCGGCGCGCCCCAGAAGGCTTTGCTGAACTGTTTGTTCTGCGCTTTCTGGCGCAGGTACTGCGCCGACTTGACCAGCAGGATCGCCCAGCTGACCACGGAAAACAGCACCAGACCCCAGAGCACGCCGGGGACAATCATCGAAGACAAATCGTTCATGGTGATACCTCGCTTGCGTTATTCGGTTGTGCGTTGATTGAGCGTTCGTTATTGCGGCAATTTGAAATCGATGGTCTGGGTGGCGAAGCCGTCGATCGGCGTGTCACCGCGTTTGGCCGGAATAAACTTCCAGTTCTTCACGGCGGCGACGGCGGCGTCATCCAGTTGCGGCTTGCCGCTGGATTTGGTCACCGTCACCGAACCTGCGCGACCGTTGGCCAGCACCTGAATGCGCAACACCACGCTGCCTTCCCAATTGCGCCGCAGGGCCAGCGACGGGTATTCCGGCGGCGGGTTGCCGAGGCTGGCGAGGCCGGAAACGGCGGCCGACTCCTTGACCGGTCCGGGCGCGGCTGCGGGTGCTGGTGGCGCGCTCGGGGTGGCCGGTGCAGCGGGTGCAGCCGGTTGCGCCGGCGCGGGTGGGGCTTTCGGCGGCTCGACCTTTTTCACCGGTTTCGGCTTTTCGACTGGTTTCGGTTTTTCGATCGGCTTGGGTTTCTCCACCGGTTTCGGTGGTGGCTTGACCGCGTCTTCGTCTTCCACCGGTTGCTCCGGTTCGGGAGGCGGGGGTGGGGGTGGCGGCGGTGGTGGCGGTTCCGGGGTGGGCGGTGCCGGTGGCGTCGGGCTGGTCAGCTCGACGGTCATTTCCGGAATCTGCGGCGGCGTTGGCAATGGCTCGGTTCTGGACTGCTGGAGAAACCACCAGGCACCACCATGTATCAGCGCCGACACAGCGACCAACAAGACCATTTGCTGTTTGTTCAAACCACCGGGTTGCGAGGTATTGGCCTTAAAGGCCGGCCTGTCCGAGGGCGACGGGATCGGTGCTTCCCGCAACGGCCCCGGCAGGGTTCTGTGCTTTACCGCATCGTTCATTAAAGCTCCCTCGGGTTGATGAAGGGCAATAAGGTGCCGTCCGAACATCCAAGGGATATTCGAGTGGGTGGGTGCAACTTTCTTTGGCGTGTGCAGAAGCCGATAGTTGAACTATCCGGTTAACAAGGCTTGTGCAAACTTACTGGCTTAGCGCCATCGACTTCGTCTGTTCATTACCCAATCCTTGGTGTTGTTCTTATGTAGGAGCTGCCGAAGGCTGCGATCTTTAGATTCTGCCTTTAAAGATCAAGATCAAAAGATCGTCCGATCGCGGCCCGAGCCTTCGGCAGCTCCTGCGATTGATTACTCGAATTCTGTTTTGCAACGGCTGTGCCAGATATTGCCGAAATGTAGAACACTTATTTCATCAGTGTTACCCATGTCGCATTTATATAAGTTTTGCCAGTGCCGTGGTTTTTCTCTGGCACACGGATTCCCGTTACTCCGGTTAACGGAGCTTTTTCAGAGGCGAGTCAGGCTGTACGCGGTATCCGGCTGATTGGCGGGATAGAGCGGCTGCGTGGCTTGCGGCCTGGGCACTTGCTGGTGCGCGGCGGACCGATTTGGTGCGGGCCAATGTTTTAGCGGGTCACGGGGGAAGTTCCTTGTTCTTGTTTAAATGGAATCAATGTCTGCAATGCTTGATAGTTGAAGTCGCTGGAGCGGTTTTGGTGCATTTGCAAAGTCATTGGAAGTTATTGTTCGACAATCCTCTTTTCGCTCGTTTAATACAGAGGCTGCGCAATAATCTTTCGAGTCATATTTAAAAAATAAATAGCACGCTGCCGTCGGCGAATACGTCATCGCCGAATACAGTGCTCGGTGGCTGCGTCAGGTAATAAAGTAAGTGCGTTGGCCGCCGGGACTGTTCAGGTGAACTCGGCGTTGTGCACGAAGAAGCAAAGAGAGGGGCGTACGGCAAAGCGTTTGAAGATTCACGCGGTGAACTCCTTGTTGCCAGCTCGGACACACGAACTTTTGGTTCGGTATCGCACCTTACAAGAACGCGGATAGCGTTCGATGATTGCTCTTGGTGCGGGATGGGCACCGCCAGCGCTGTTTGGCGAGGTTTGAATTCGCAAGTCGCGAGTGCATGGGAAAACCGTGCCAAAACCGATACACACGCAGATTTTTTCTACATCCTGCCTGCGGCCATCTACCCTTGGCAGAGGCTTAATTCGGGGGATCGGCTATGTACCAGCTCTACGGGCACAGAAATTCGGGCGCAGCCGCGATTGAAGCGGCGCTGGAATTGTGCCAGATCGCCTACCGCTTCATTGATATCGAAGCCAGCGCCGAGGCCGCCGAAGCGTTGGCCAAACTCAATCCGCTGAAACAGATACCGACGTTGCAACTGCCCGACGGCAGTGCGTTGACCGAGAGCGCGGCGATTCTGATTCACCTGGGCCTGACGTTTCCGCAGTCGGGGCTGTTACCGGTGGAGGCGGCTGATCGCGATCAGGCCATTCGCGGCATGGTCTATATCGTCAGCAATTGCTATACGGCGGTCGGCGTCATCGATTATCCCGAGCGCTGGCTGCTGATGCCCGACGAAGCGTCGCGGCAGAACCTGATGGCTGGCGCCCGTGAGCGATTGCACTGGAGTTGGGAGGTGTTCGCCGACCAGTTTTCCGCCGAGTTGTATCTGGATGATGAAACGCCGGGGGCACTGGATGTGCTGGCGGCAGTGGTGACGCGCTGGGCGGGCAGCCGCGAGCATTTGCGTCAGACGCGACCGGGGTTTTATGCGTGGTTGCAGCGCATTGACCGGCATACGGTGTTGGCGCCGGTCTTTGCCCGGCATTGGCCTTCTTGAACACACCGCAGATGATCGTTCCCACACTCCGCGTGGTAATGCAACTCGGGACGCTCTGCGTCCCAACGCGTGACGCAGAGCGTCACAGGAGGCATTCCCACGCGGAGCGTGGGAACGATCATAGGGAGGGGGATTTATTCCCCGCGAATGTACTGCTCCAGCTGTTTGATCAGCTCGGCCTGTTCGGCAATCGCTTCCTTGACCAGGTCACCAATCGACAGCAAACCGATCAACTTGCCGTTCTCCACCACCGGCAAGTGACGCAGGCGTTTGTCGGACATGATGCCCAGGCAGGTGTCGACGGTTTGATGGGTGTCCACGGTGATCACGTTCGACACCATGATGTCGCGCACCGGGGTGCCGACCGATGAACGACCATGCAGCACCAGTTTGCGTGCGTAATCGCGTTCGCTGATGATGCCGACCACTTGCTCGTCTTCGACCACCAGCAAGGCGCCGACGTTTTTCTCGGCCATCTTCATCAGTGCTTCGAGCACCATGTGATCAGGCTTGATCTGATGCACTTCCTGATTTTTCTGATCTTTGAGCTTGAGCAGTTGGGCGACGGTCTTCATGGCGGTTACTCAGGTGTTGTCGTTGTTATCCAAGCATCGTAGACGCAAGCGCGCAGGGCAAGGTGGCAAAGCGGCAGATAACACGCAAAAAACGTCATTTGGCGGATTTTTCCACGACTGCCGACAATTTATCGCCAGGGTCATCCCACGCAATGCTGCGTAGAATGCCCCTCTGTTTCAAATTTCGAGGTTGCAGTGGTGGATTTACCGCAGGGCTTCGTCCTGACCCGGCATTGGCGCGATACCGCCGCCGGCACCGAAGTCGAGTTCTGGCTGGCGACCGACGCTGGGCCACGCCGTGTGCGCTTGCCGCATCAACCGTCGGTGGCGTTTATCCCCGCCGAACAGCGTGCCACCGCCGAGCGCCTCCTGCACGACGAAAAGAACGTCGAACTGCGCCCATTGGCCCTGCAGGATTTCCAGCATCGCCCGGTGCTGGGTCTGTATTGCCAGCAACACGGCCAGTTGATGCGCCTGGAAACCGCGCTCAACCGCAACGGTATCGACGTCTACGAGGCCGACGTGCGCCCGCCGGAACGCTATCTGATGGAGCGCTTCATCACCGCCCCGGTGTTTTTCAGCGGCACTGCCGATGCCGACGGCGTGGTGCTCAACGCTCACCTCAAACCGGCACCGAACTATCGACCGAAGCTGCGACTGGTCTCGCTGGACATCGAAACCACCGAAACCGGCGAGCTGTATTCGATTGCCCTGGAAGGTTGTGGCCAGCGTCAGGTGTACATGCTCGGTGCGCCGAACGGCGACGCCAGCCTCGTCGACTTCGACCTCGAATACTGCGACTCGCGTACCGTCATTCTGAAAAAACTCAACGACTGGTTCGCACAGCACGACCCCGACGCGATCATTGGCTGGAACGTCGTGCAGTTCGATTTGCGCATCCTTCATGAACACGCCCGGCGCCTCGGCGTACCGCTGAAAATCGGCCGTGGCGGCGAAGAGATGCAGTGGCGTGAGCACGGTAGCCGTAATCACTATTTCGCCTCGGCGGCGGGGCGGCTGATCATCGACGGCATCGAATCCCTGCGTTCGGCGACCTGGAGTTTCCCCTCGTTCAGTCTGGAAAACGTCGCGCAAACCCTGCTCGGCGAGGGCAAGTCGATCGACAACCCGTACCAGCGCATGGACGAAATCAACCGCATGTTCGCCGAGGACAAACCGGCGCTGGCCAAGTACAACCTCAAGGACTGCGAACTGGTCACGCGGATCTTCGCCAAGACCGAACTGCTGACGTTTTTGCTCGAACGCGCCAGCGTCACCGGATTGCCGGCGGACCGCAGCGGCGGCTCGGTGGCGGCATTCACCCACCTGTACATGCCGTTGATGCACCGGCAGGGCTTTGTTGCGCCGAACCTGGGCACCAATCCTCCGCAGGCCAGTCCCGGCGGGTTTGTCATGGACTCGCAACCGGGGCTTTACGAATCGGTGCTGGTGCTCGATTACAAGAGTCTTTACCCGTCGATCATTCGTACTTTTCTGATCGACCCGGTCGGCCTGATCGAAGGCTTGCAACACCCGGACGACGCCGACTCGGTGCCGGGCTTCCGTGGCGCCAGGTTCTCGCGCACCCGCCATTGCCTGCCGTCGATTGTTTCGCGGGTTGCCGAGGGTCGCGAGACCGCCAAACGCGAGCTCAATGCGCCGCTGTCGCAAGCGCTGAAAATCATCATGAACGCCTTCTACGGCGTGCTCGGTTCCAGCGGTTGCCGCTTCTTCGATACGCGGCTGGCGTCATCGATCACCCTGCGCGGTCACGAGATCATGCTGCGCACGCGCCAGTTGATCGAGGAGCAGGGCCACGCGGTGATCTATGGCGACACCGATTCAACGTTTGTCTGGCTGCGTCGCCCGCACGGGCAGGAAGAGGCCGCGAGTATTGGCCATGCGCTGGTCAAGCACGTCAACGACTGGTGGCGTGAACATGTGCGTGATGAATTTGGGCTGGAAAGCGCTCTCGAACTGCAATTTGAAATTCACTACAAACGTTTCCTGATGCCGACCATTCGCGGCGCGGAAGAGGGCAGCAAAAAGCGCTACGCCGGTCTTGTCACCCGTGCCGATGGCAGCGATGAAATGGTCTACAAAGGCCTGGAAACCGTGCGCACCGATTGGTCGCTGCTGGCCCGGCAATTTCAGCAGGAGCTGTACGAACGGATCTTCCAGCGCAAGCCGTATCAGGAGTATGTGCGCGACTACGTACGCAAAACCCTCGCCGGTGAATTCGACGATCGACTGGTCTACCGCAAACGCCTGCGTCGTACCCTCGACGACTACGAACGCAACGTTCCGCCGCACGTACGCGCGGCGCGACTGGCCGATGATTACAACGCGCAACACGGCCGCCCACGGCAATATCAGAACGGCGGCTGGATCAGTTACGTCATTACTTTGGCTGGCCCCGAGCCGCTGGAAGTGCGCCGTGCGGCCATCGATTATGACCACTACATCACCCGGCAACTGCAACCGGTGGCCGACGCGATTCTGCCGTTTGTCGACGACGATTTCTCAACCCTGATCGGTGGGCAACTGGGCCTGTTTTGAGTCGAGCAACTGCAGCGTCCATTCATCGAGGATGCCGTGGAAGTAGCGCTCCAGTGCCTGATTGAACAGGCTGTCGTCAGCGGCAAACTCTGCGAACAGGGTCATCGAGGAATGGAATTTCAAGTCATCGGGATGGCCGAAAATCTGCGCAATCGAGCGCTGCTGCACGTTCAGCACCAACTGCGTACAGATCCGCAGCCGCGCGCCGAGCAGTTCATGCTCCAGATAAGCCCGGGCTTCTTCGGCTGAACCGATGGCGAAGCGCCGGGACATTTCACTGCCGCCCAGACCGGCAAACTGCGGAAAGACAAACCACATCCAGTGGCTGCGTTTGCGGCCTTCGTCGAGTTCGCGTTGCACGCGCTCGAACACCGGATCCTGCGCCTGGATAAAGCGTTGCAGGTTGAACGGGTCATACTGATCAGTGCTTCTCATCGCCAAGCCCGCCAGTCGGCAGCGGCTCAGACCATGGCCAGCCGCTGCTTGCGTTGTGGCGCTTGGAATACGTGGTCCAGCGCCGCCAGATCCCCGGCCTCCAGTTGCAGCTGCGCCGCTTGTGCATTGAGTTGCACGTGCTCGGGTCGCACAGCCTTGGGAATCGCAATCACGCCATCCTGACGCAGAATCCACGCCAGCGAAACCTGTGCCGGGGTCACGCCGTGACGAGCGGCAATGTCTTTCAACACCGGCTCGGCGAGCATCGCACCGCCCTGACCGATCGGACAGTAGGCCATCAGCGGCATGTGCTGGTGCTGGCACCACGGCAACAGGTCGAATTCGATGCCGCGCTCTTCGAGGTTGTAGAGCACCTGATTGGTCGCGCAGGCCGAACTGGAGAGTTCTTCGAGATCGTCTACATCGAAGTTCGACACGCCCCAGCGGCCGATCTTGCCGTCCTCGCGCAGGCGTTCGAGGGCCTCGACGGTTTCTTCCAGCGGATACTGACCACGCCAGTGCAGCAGATAGAGATCGATGTAGTCGGTGTCGAGCCGGCGCAGGCTGCGCTCGCAGGCCTGCGGGATGCCTTTGCGGCTGGCGTTGTGCGGGTAGACCTTGCTGACCAGAAACACTTGATCGCGCAGGCCGGCGATGGCTTCGCCGACCACGCTTTCGGCGCCGCCCTCGGCGTACATTTCCGCGCTGTCGATCAGGGTCATGCCCAGCTCGATCCCGGTGCGCAGGGCTGCGACTTCACGCTTGTGCGCCGAGCGGTCTTCGCCCATGCGCCAGGTGCCTTGGCCAATCACTGGCACCTGCACGCCGGCCAATTCAAGGGTACGCATGCAAACCTCCCATCTGAAAGTGACGATACCTTTTAGTGGGCAGCAGGATAGCTCAGGGGTTCAAAAAGCAAAAAGATCGCAGCGTGCCGCCGCTCCTAGAGGAAAACGCTCAACTGTAGGAGCTGCGGCACGCTGCGATCTTTTGATCTTCGCTTTTATTTCGCGCTGAACTTCAACACCACGCTGTGGCTGTAAGTCTGCCCGGGATCAAGCCGAGTGCTTGGGAAATTCGCTTGATTCGGCGAATCCGGATAGTGCTGGGTCTCCAGGGTGAACGCGCCCCAGTGCGGATACACCTTGCCACCCTTGCCCTTGACCGTGCCATCGAGGAAGTTGCTGGTGTAAAACTGCACGCCCGGTTCCGTGGTGAACAGCTGCAGAACGCGACCGGACTGCGGATCGCTGACTTCAGTGGCGACTTGTTTGATATCGCCCTTGGTGTCCAGCGCCCAGTTGAAATCGAAGCCGCCCTGTTTCGCTTCGGCGAATTTCAGTTGTGGGTGATCCGCCTTGATGTGCGTGCCAATCGCCGTTGGTTTGGTGAAATCCATCGGCGTGCCGGCCACGGGCGCCAGCTCACCGGTTGGAATCAGCTTGGCCGTCACCGGCGTGTAATGGCTGGCGTGCAGGGTCGCGACCTGTTTGAGAATGTCGCCATTGCCGGCGCCGGCGAGGTTGAAGTAGCTGTGGTTGGTCAGGTTGAGCACCGTTGGCTTGTCGGTGCTGGCCTTGTAGTCGATGCGCAGTTCGTTGTTGTCGGTGAGGCGATAAGTCACTTCAGTGGTGAGATTGCCGGGGAAGCCCATTTCGCCATCTGCCGACAGATACGTCAGGGTCACGCCGACCGAATCCTTGTCCTTGGTTTCCTCGGCCTTCCAGACTTTCTTGTCAAAGCCCTGAGTGCCGCCGTGCAGTGCATTGGACTTGTCGTTCTGCGGCACTTGATAGCGCTTGCCGTCGAGTTCGAACGCGCCGTCGGCCAGGCGATTGCCGAAGCGGCCGATGGTTGCGCCAAAGTAGGCGGTGCCTTTCTGATAGCCCTGCACGTCGTCGAAACCGAGCACCACGTCGTCGAACTTGCCGTGCTTGTCGGCGACTTTCAGCGATTGCAGGGTTGCGCCGTAGGTGATGACGGTGGCTTGCATGCCGTGGCTGTTGCGCAGGATGTATTGCTCGACGGGCGTACCGTCATTGGTTTTGCCGAAAGCTTTGTGTTCAGCGGTCAGGCCCGCAGCCTGGGCAGAAAGGGTAGCGATCATCAGGGACAGTCCGAGGCCGGAGAGCAGGTGACGGGATTGAAGCATGGTAGACCTTCCTTCTTGTTGTTGTTTTCAAAATGGCGCCGATGCCATGTAGGAGCTGCCGCAGGCTGCGATCCGTTGATCTTGCTTCTAAAACCCAACGTCAAAAGATCGCAGCCTTCGGCAGCTCCTACAGGATAACTAGTCATGCTATTTGTATGTGCAGTGAAGATTTATAGTTGATTAATCGTTTATTTCAACAATAAAGACAGACTAATTGGTTGTGGCGAAGGTGCCGGAGGTCGGCTGGTCATGCGCACCACTGCACTTTTTCGCAATCGGCGGCTCTATCCATGGCCAGGATGCGGTGACTCCCGCCGCACAGGAACGTGCCTGATCGAGAATTCATGCCGAGCGCTTTTCATCTGATTGCCCCTTTTTTTCGTCGTCCGTGCGTGCTGCTCGTCTGTTTGTCGTCGCTGCTGTTCAGTGGTTGCAGCCATCAGGACGGCAACGGCTTCTTCAACCAGATGCGTGACGGCAAGCCGCAGGAATTCTTGCAGACCAGCGTCGACCGCATGGCCACCCTGGCGATGCGCGACAACCTCAACAGTCTTTACCGCTTGCAAGCCAAGCTGTACCTGCGCAACCCGGACGAGCTGCGCAAGTCAGGCTTTCTCAACATCCATGCGGCGGTGAAACAGGTGCGCCAGGCCATCGAACAGCAACAGCCGCTGCCGGTGCTGGGCGGTCGCAAGGATCTGGCGGCGCTCAGTTATGCGATGAGCCCGGAGTTTCTCGGTGACCGCGTCGGCGCCTTTATTTATGCGATCGGCAGCATGCTCGTCACCGCCCACGGCAATCGCACCGAGTTCTACATGACCGACGCGATTAACCCGACCTTCGTCCACAACGCCGCGCGCAATATCGAAAAAGCCACGTGGATTCTGTCGCAACGGCAGAACACCGCTGGCCAGCCACTGCTGTTTTCCAATGAGATCTCGGAGGAGGGCACCAACCTGAGCTTCGCCACCGAGTTCGGCAAGATCGTTGCGCGACTGGACTTGATCACGCAGATGCTCGATGAGCGTTATCGGCGGATCGGCCTTAACTATGCGCAGAGTCTGCTGTTCCTGAATTTCCTACCCGTCCAATAAAACCCCTGTAGGAGCTGCCGCGGGCTGCGATCTTTTGATCTTTTTTACGATCAACGTCAAAAGATCGCAGCCTGCGGCAGCTCCTACAGGTTAGAGTTGCGGTCGATAAGTTTGTATACAAGTTTTAGTAAAACTAGATCCAAAAGGAGCTGCACCTGTCATGACCGACCCCGCAAGCGCCGATTTCACTCGCGTCGACCGCACCGCCCGTGCGGACAAATTGCCCTACGCCGCGTTACTGGCCTTCGCCATGACCGGTTTCATCGCCATCCTTACCGAAACCTTGCCTGCCGGGCTGCTTCCGCAAATCGGCGCCGGGCTCAACGTCAGCGAAGTGCTCGCCGGGCAACTGGTGACCCTGTATGCGCTGGGTTCGATTGTCGCGGCAATTCCGTTGACCGTGGCCACGCGCGGCTGGCCGCGGCGGCGAGTGCTTTTGATGACAGTGGGCGGGTTTCTGGTGTTCAACACCGTCACCACGTTCTCCAGTCATTACGGCCTGACCCTGGCCTCGCGTTTTCTCGCCGGGATGGCGGCAGGGCTGTCATGGGGAATCATGGCCGGTTATGCGCGCGGCATCGTGCCCGTGCATCAGCAGGGGCGGGCGCTGGCGATTGCCATGCTCGGCACGCCGGTGGCGTTGTCGCTGGGCACGCCGGCGGGCACGTGGCTGGGCAATCTGATCGGCTGGCGCGCGTCGTTCGGGATCATGTCGGCGCTGGCCTTGGTGCTGGCGGCGTGGATCATCATCGCCGTGCCGGATCGCCCGGGACAAACCAGCGAAGAACGCCTGCCGTTGCTCGAATCGCTGCGCCTGCCCGGTGTGCGGCCGGTGCTGTTCGTGGTGCTGGCGTGGATGCTCGGGCACAACATTCTCTACACCTACATTGCGCCGTTTCTGATGCAGGCCGGGCTGGCCGATCGCGTCGATCTGGTGCTGCTGGTATTTGGCCTGTGTTCGCTGGGCGGGATCTGGATCATCGGCCTGCTGGTGGATCGCTGGTTGCGCTGGCTGACGCTGATCAGCCTCGCGGTGTTTGCGCTGACGGCATTGGTTCTGGCGTTGGCGGCACCGTCGCCTCTGATCATTTATGCCTGCATGGCGGTGTGGGGGTTGTCGTTTGGCGGTTCGGCCACTTTATTGCTGACCTCGGCGGCGGACTCGGCAGGCGAGCATGTCGACGTGGTGCAGGCGATGCTGACCACTTCGTGGAACGTAGCGATTGCCGGTGGCGGCTTGTTCGGCGGCTTGCTGCTGGACCGGGCGGGGGCGATGTCGTTTCCGTGGGCGTTGTTGATTCTGTCGCTGATTGCCCTGGCCACGGTGTGGGCCAACAAGACCCACAGCTTCAAACCAGGCCGAAGGGTGCACTGAATCTGCATCCACCACCTAACCCTGTAGGAGTTAGCCTGCTCGCGATAGCGGAGGGTCAGTCACTGAATCCATCACTGATAGACCGCTATCGCGAGCAGGCTCACTCCTACAGTAAAGCGATGGTGATTGCGATATGGCATAACGATAGACCGCATCGATATATGTGGTTATAAGAAAAATCGCTATGCTGCGGGCCAGATTTTTCCTGTCGTTTTTCTGGACGGTTTAATGGAATTGGCAAATTTCGGCCTGGTGATTGCCGGGCTGGTGGTGGGTTTTATTGTCGGCATGACCGGTGTCGGCGGCGGTTCGTTGATGACGCCGATCCTGCTGTGGTTCGGCATCAACCCGGCAACAGCGGTGGGTACTGACTTGCTGTACGCCGCCATTACCAAATCCAGCGGCGTCCTCGTTCACAGGAAGAACAAGAATATCGACTGGGCCATTACCGGTTGGCTGACCCTCGGCAGCGTGCCGGCGGTGGCCATGACCTTGTGGTTCCTCAGCACCCTGCATACCGCGCCGGACGCGATGAACGCCATCATCAAACAAGCGCTGGGCTTCGTGCTGTTCGCCACGGCGCTGGCGATTTTCTTCAAGAAGCGCTTGCTCGACTTCGCCCACAAACGCGCCGGCGGCAACTACAACCCGAGCGGCACGCGCTTGAATGTGCTGACGGTGATCACCGGTCTGATCCTCGGCACCATGGTCGCGCTGACGTCGATCGGTGCCGGCGCTTTGGGCACGGTCGCGCTGTTCATCCTTTACCCGCTGCTGCCAACCCGTCGTCTGGTCGGCACCGAAATCGCCCACGCCGTGCCGCTGACCCTGGTCGCCGGTCTTGGTCACGCGAGCATGGGCAACATGGATTGGGGTGTGCTGGGGTTCCTGTTGGTCGGCTCGTTGCCAGGCATCTGGCTCGGCAGTCACCTGACCGGACGCATCTCCGATGAAGTGCTGCGCCCGTGCCTGGCGACGATGCTGGTGCTGATCGGTTACAAACTGGCGTTCTGAGTGGTGTATTTCATCACCGTCACCGGCAAGTCCTCGTACACCAGCTCTTCAACCACCTGCCAACCCAGTCGCGCATACAGCGACTGTGACGTGTCGGTGTACAGATACAACTCCCGCACACCCAGCGCCGCCGCTTCTTCAACCACTCGATTGACCAGTTGCGAAGCAATCCCGCGTCCGCGCTCCTCTGCCTTCACATAAACCCCGGCCAGCCATGGCGTCAGGTTCGGGCGCAGCTTCAGATCGCTTTCAATCAGCAATGCGCCGCCCAGCAGTCGCGAACCCTCAAGCGCTACCACCACGCTGGGCACTGCACCTTTGCCACAGGATTCACGCATATGCTCGATGCGATGTTCGACGGTTTGTCCGGGCCGAAACTCGCCCCATTCATTGAAGTTGAGCGTGGCCAGTTCTTCGATCAATTCGGGGTGATCGCACAGGTAATCGATGTGCATGGGGGTGAACTCCATTTCATGGGCAGAACCACCACCCTAATGCGGTCATAAAAGGTAATCAAATCCGCGTTGCGATCACCTCGGATATGTTGCGCAATGTCGCGCCTGTCCTAAGCTTCTGACTAGGCGGAAGATATTTGCCGGGTTGTCCCGGAACAATCGCCACGATGCGCAATCATTAGAGCGTGGATATCAAAAGGAGATGCGCATGCTCATCAGGTCACTGACCCTGACACTCTTGCTGGCGATTGCCGGCCCCTTGTTCGCCGCTGACAACGATTCGCCCATCGCCGGGGATATGGGCCGCGCCCGACCGCTGATCGTGATCGCACAAAGCACTGTTGACCCGGTGTGGGTGGCTTTGAAAAAGTCGCTGGAGGATCCCGCCAACAAAAAGGGCGTCGCCGACCGCAACATCAAGGTCTACACCATCCTCAACATGGCCGGCCAGCTCGACGGCAAGGACCTGGGCCAGCAAGACACCATGGCGCTGCTGCGCTCGCTGAAACTGGGTGCCGGGGCGTATCCGAAAGTGTTCCTGGTGGGCAAGGACGGCGAGACCAAGCTTTCCGCATCCGGGGATGAAGCGAAGGCGGTGGATTTGAAGAAGATCTTTGACACCATCGATGCCATGCCCATGGCCGAGAAGGAAGCGGCCGCTGCGGCTGCCCAAGCGCCGGCGGCTGCCGAACCGGAGCCTGCGAAAGGTGCCAAAAACGCCAAACCTGCCAAGCCTGCGAAACCGAGCAAGCCGCCGGAAATGCCGGATGATTGATTGCATAAGCGAGCACTGAAAAATGGGCGATCTCAGCAAGATCGCCCATTTTTTTCGCCTGCAAAAAGATCGCAGCCTGCGGCAGCTCCTACATTGACCGAGTGAACACCCGATCCTGTAGGAGCTGCCGCAGGCTGCGATCTTTTGATTTTCAGTCAGCGACAGCGCTGAGGATTGTATGGGCGATTTTCACCCGCTCAGGAATCGGGAAGTTCTTGTTGGCCATGATCACGATGCCAACATCCTTGCTCGGCACAAACGCCACGTAAGTTCCGAAACCACCGGTTGAGCCGGTCTTGTTGATCAGCACGTCATGCGGCTGAGGTTGCGGCGGATTCAGCCACTGCACCTTGTGCGCTTCCATGGCCATTTCCGTCGAGTTGCCCGCCAGCAAGCGGTCGAGGCTGATCGGGTAGCGATACATTTCCCAACCCAAGCCTTGAGTCATGTCGCCCACCGTGTAGTAACCGGTGTGGGTGTTGGCGATGGTTTTTTGCAGGGACGCTTCAAGCGTTTCAGGTTTCAGGTTGGCCTGAACGTAACGCAGCATGTCCACCGCGCTGGTTTTCACGCCATAGGCCTGCGAGTCAAGCGCACCGGGCGTGACGCGCACCGGTTTGCCGTTCTTGTCGTAGCCCTGCGCATACAGGTCCATTTGCGCGGCAGGCACGCTGAGGTAAGTGTGCTGCAAACCGAGTTTAGGCAGCAGGGTTTGTGTCATCGCCTGATCAAACGGCTGGCCGAGGCTTTTCGCGGCCAGATAACCGAACAGGCCCAGACTCGGGTTGGAGTACTGGCGATGGCTGCCGGCGGGATATACCGGTTTCCACTGTTGGAAATAGCCGAACATCTTGTCAGACGAATCCGCGTCGTCCGGGAATTGCAGTGGCAAGCCCCCGGCACTGTAGGTGCCCAATTGCAGCACGCTGATGTTGTCGAAGGCGCTGCCTTTCAGATCAGGCCAGAGCTGACTGGCCTTGGTCGACAGATCGAGTTTGCCAGTGGCCTGGGCATAACCGGCGAGGGTGGCGGTGAAGGTTTTGCTCACCGAGCCGATTTCGAACAAGGTGTTTTCGCTGACTTTCTGCCCGGTGTCTTTCGCCGCCACACCGTAGTTAAAGTAATGCGCCTGACCGTTGATGGTCAGCGCTACGGTCAGGCCGGGAATGTCCTGTTGTTGCATCACCGGTGTTACCGCATTGTTGACCAGTGTTTGCAATTGCGCGTCGCTGGGTACGGCGGCCAGGCACGAGGTGGCCCCGAACAACAAGCCGACAGTGGCACAGGAAATGACTTTGCTCGATTGGATGGATGACATGAATGAACCACTCTCCATGAGTGTTGATAGTGTTGTCCCGCTACACTGCGGACGATTTATTCGTTGGGCGGCTGATCAGCGCCGCCAATCTAGTCAGCGCGGCGCCAATCGGCAAACGACGAAAACTCGCACGAGCCATTAGAAAAATTTGGGACTGGACATGATTCGACCTCAATTGCCGCTCAACGCACTGCGCGCCTTCGAAGCCTCGGCGCGACACTTGAGTTTCACTCGCGCGGCGGTGGAACTGTGCGTCACGCAAGCGGCGGTCAGCCATCAGGTGAAAAGCCTGGAGGCGCAACTGAACGTGACCTTGTTCAAACGCCTGCCCCGTGGGCTGATGTTGACCGGTGAAGGCGAAACCTTGCTGCCGGTGCTGAGCACCTCGTTCGATCACATCGCGCAGATGCTCGAGCGTCTCGCCGGTGGCCAGTATCGCGAAATGTTGACCGTCGGCGCAGTCGGCACCTTCGCCGTGGGTTGGCTGTTACCGAGGCTGGCGGATTTCCGGGCGAAACATCCGCTCATAGATTTGCGCCTGTCGACCAACAACAATCGCGTGGATGTGGCGGCGGAAGGGCTGGATTACGCGATTCGCTTCGGTGCTGGCGCGTGGCATGGCATCGAGGCAACGCGGTTGCTTGAGGCGCCGCTGTCGGTGTTGTGCGTGCCGGAGATCGCTCGGCAATTGCAGTCGCCGGGGGATCTGTCGCAGCAAACCCTGCTGCGTTCTTATCGCACCGATGAGTGGACGCAATGGTTTCAGGCCGCCGGGTTGGCGACGCAGGCTGCACCGCCGCAGAGCATCGTGTTCGATTCATCGCTGGCGATGATGGAAGCCGCATTGCAGGGTGGTGGGGTGGCGCTGGCGCCGCCGCTGATGTTCGCCCGGCAACTGGCGGCGGAGGCGATTTGTCAGCCGTTTGCGATTGAAATCACCACCGGCAGTTACTGGTTGACGCGGTTGCAGTCGCGGCATGAAACAGCGGCGATGCTCGCCTTCAAAGACTGGCTGCTGCAAATCTCTGGTTGAAATAAATGCCCCCTGTAGGAGTGAGCCTGCTCGCGGTAGCGGTGTGTCAGTCAACATTTACATCAACTGACACACCGCTATCGCGAGCAGGCTCACTCCTACAGGGGCAGTGGTGGATTGGAGATCAGGTTCAGCGGACGAGACACGGCCGCTTGTTATCGAACTTCCACCCCGGAATCAGAAACTGCATCGCCACGCTGTCATCCCGCGCGCCGAGGCCCATGCCTTTGTACAGTTCATGAGCCTTGGCCACCTGATCCATATCCAGCTCGACACCCAGCCCCGGTTTTTTCGGCACTTGCACCAGACCGTCGACAATTTGCAGCGGCGCCTTGGTCAACCGTTGGCCGTCCTGCCAGATCCAGTGAGTGTCGATCGCGGTGATCTCGCCCGGCGCCGCAGCGGCAACGTGGGTAAACATCGCCAGGGAAATATCGAAGTGATTGTTGGAGTGCGAGCCCCAGGTCAGGCCCCACTCATGGCACATCTGCGCCACGCGCACCGAACCCTGCATGGTCCAGAAATGCGGGTCGGCCAGCGGAATGTCCACCGACTGCAGCTGAATCGCGTGGCCCATCTCACGCCAGTCAGTGGCGATCATGTTGGTGGCGGTTTTCAGCCCGGTGGCGCGGCGGAATTCGGCCATCACTTCACGTCCGGAATAGCCGTTTTCCGCACCGCAGGGGTCCTCGGCGTAGGCCAGAACGTGATGTTGATCGCGGCACAAACGGATGGCTTCTTTCAATGACCAGGCGCCGTTCGGATCGAGAGTGATGCGCGCGTCGGGGAAGCGCTCGGCCAGCGCTGTGACCGCTTCGATTTCGGCATCGCCGCTGAGCACGCCACCCTTGAGTTTGAAGTCCTTGAAACCGTATTTAGCGTGGGCCGCTTCGGCGAGGCGCACCACGGCTTCGGCCGTCATGGCCTTCTCGTGACGTACGCGGAACCAGTCATTGTCGGCGTCCGGTTCGCTGCGATAGGCGAGGTCGGTTTCGCGCTGATCACCGACGTAGAACAGATAGCCGAGCATCTTCACTTCGTCGCGTTGCTGACCTTCACCGAGCAGCGCTGCGACCGGCACATCAAGATGCTGGCCGAGCAAGTCGAGCAGGGCCGCTTCAAGGCCGGTGACCGCGTGAATGGTGATGCGCAGGTCAAACGTCTGCAGGCCACGACCACCGGCATCGCGGTCGGCGAAGGTCTGGCGCACCTGATTGAGGATCTTCTGCCAGGTGCCGATCGGGCTGCCGATCACCAGGCTGCGCGCGTCTTCCAGCGTCTGGCGAATGCGCTCGCCACCGGGCACTTCACCGACCCCGGTGTGGCCAGCGTTGTCCTTGAGAATAACGATGTTGCGGGTGAAAAACGGACCATGGGCGCCGCTCAGGTTGAGCAGCATGCCGTCGTGACCGGCCACCGGGATGACTTGCATGTCGGTGATGATCGGGGCTTTGGCGGTGTCGTGTGCAGTCATGGTTTTTATCCTTCTTATTCGCAATCTTTAAAAATGGACGTCAGGCGTGCTTTGGCGCGGCGTCGACCACGGCATTTTCAGCAGCGGGTTTCGGTGTGGTGCGCGCGAAGAAAACAATGATCGCGGCGATGATCGAGGTCGCGGCCAGACCATAGAGGCCGCCCTGAATCGAACCGGTGTGTTCTTCGAGCAAACCGAATGTGGTTGGCGCGACGAAGCCGCCGAGGTTGCCCACCGAGTTGATCAACGCGATCACCGCCGCAGCAATGCGCGCATCCAGATACGCCTGCGGAATCGGCCAGAACAGCGACGAAGCGGATTTGAAACCCAGCGCGGCAAAGCAGATCGCAACGAAGGCGAAGATCGGCCCGCCGGTGGTGGACATGAACATCCCCGCAGCGGCGATCAACAATGCAGTGGCGACCCACGCCTGCTGGTGTTTCCACTTGGCCGAGAACGAAGCGAAGGCGTACATGCCGATGATCGACAGCAACCACGGAATCGAGTTGAACAGGCCGACCTGGAAGTCGCTCATCTCGCCCATTTTCTTGATGATGCTCGGCAGCCAGAAGGTCGCCGCGTAGATGGTCAATTGAATGAAGAAGTAGATCAGGCAGAACAGGATGATCTGGCGATCCTTGAGCAGTTTGCCCATCGATGGCCGGATCGGCGTCGCGGCTTCGCGGGCCTTCTGTTCCGCGTCGATGGCGTTGACCAGTGCGTCCTGTTCGGCGCGGGTCAGCCATTTCGCGTCGTGGGGTTTGGCGTCGAGCCAGAACCAGACGAAGACGCACAGGCACACCGAAAACATCCCCTCAATGAAATACATCCATTGCCAGCCGTGCATGCCCAGCCCGTTGATCTGCAGGAGCAGACCGGACAGCGGGCCGGAGATCAGCGAGGCCACGGCGGAGCCGCTGAGGAAGATCGCAATCGCCTTGCCGCGTTCAGCGCCGGGCAGCCAGCGGGTGAAGTAGTAGATCACCCCGGGGAAGAACCCGGCCTCGGCCACGCCAAGCAAAAAGCGCAATACATAGAAGTGGGTTTCGTTCTGGATGAACGCCATGCCGGCGGCGACCAGGCCCCAGGTGAACATGATACGAGTCAGCCAGATGCGTGCGCCGACTTTCTGCAGGAGCATGTTGGAGGGGACTTCGAACAGCGCGTAACCGATGAAGAACAGACCGGCGCCGAAGCCATAAGCGGCGGCACCAATACCCAGGTCATGTTCCATGTGAGTGCGGACGAAACCGATATTCACCCGGTCAATGTAATTGACGATGAACATGATCACGAAGAGCGGCAGGACGTGGCGTTTGACTTTCGAGATGGCCGACGCGAGTGTCGAATCGACGCCCTCGTTCATCCCGGAGACGGAGGTTTTCACTTGGTTTTCTCCCACTGATTATTTTTATGCGGGGTAGGGGCTGGGTGCTGCGTTGTTGATAGACATCATACAACTGCATTTTTTTGTCCTACAAGTGGGGAGGGCCGATTTATTTTTTCTGGATGGGCGGTTTTTTATTCCTTTTCGCGTTTATATATAATGTTTATTGGGTTTCATCACCTCGGAACCGCTAGGCGCTTCTTTGGCTGCACACGTTTAATAGTCAAGTAGCCTGGAAATTGTGTTGGTTGATTTGAGTGTTGTCATACAAGTTGCAGCGCTAAAATCAATCCCAACCGCCGTGCGCACGATGCTACGATCCGCAAGACCCGATCGCCGGAACCGACCATGCAAGAAGACCTCGACGCCCCCGCCCGCAAACGTGCGCACAACCTTGCCCATGACCTGGTGGAGAAACTCACCCAGAGCATCCTGCTCGGCCAGTTATCGCCCGGCGACAAGTTGCCCTCGGAGAATTCCATCGTTCAGGAGCACGGCGTCAGCCGCACCGTGGTGCGCGAGGCGATTTCCAAATTGCAGGCGTCGGGGCTGGTCGAGACGCGGCATGGCATCGGCACGTTTGTGATCGAGCGCGCAGCGGAGCAGGGCTTGCGCCTGAATGTCGACACGGCGCTCGGTGTACGCAGCATTCTTGAATTGCGCCTGGGCCTGGAAACCCAAGCCGCCGCATTGGCCGCGCAACGGCGTAGCGAGCAGCAATTGCTGCAGATGCGTCAGTCCCTGGACGACTATCAACGTTTGCTGGACAACAACGACAGTTGCGTCGAAGCGGATCGACGCTTTCATTTGCTGATTGCCGAAGCCACCGGCAACGTTTGCTTCAGCGAGATCATGCAGCACTTGGGCAGTGCCATGATCCCGCGCAACCGGCTGAATGCCGCCGAACGCGGCGCGGCGGATCTGAGCAAGCTCGGGCAACTGGCCCATCTGGAGCATGAGGCGATTCTGAATGCGATCAAGCGTCAGGACGCGGATGCAGCCCGGGCAGCGATGTGGCTGCACTTGACCAACAGCCGTGATCGTTTCTCGGCGCAGGGTTGATCGCCGTTGGTCTGTTCGATAGCACGGCGATCACAGGGGCACTTCCAAGTGATATGGTCCGGGTTTTCCGGACCTCCTTGGTGAGGTGTGTCATGGCTAACGACTTGCTGTTTCAGGGTGGTGTTCTTCCCACCGATCCGACCCGGCCGATGCCCGGAACCGATGAGCCGACATTGGCTGATCATGATTCACCGATGGGTATGCCCCCGGGTCAGGATCCGCTGAGCGATGCCGACCGGCCCGAGGACTGGAAGGATCCGGCGGCGGATGATGAAGACGTGCCGCCGGCGGATGAGCCGACGCCGTTATCGGATGATCGGCGCTGATCGGCGATTGCCTTGGATTAATGTGATGGCTGTGCTGGCCTCATCGCTGGCAAGCCAGCTCCCACAGATTCTGCGGATGTACCTGAAAATTATGTTCACCATAGAACCCTGTGGGAGCTGGCTTGCCAGCGATGGCGGCATTTGCTTCAACAACAATCCTTGATCAGATCGCTGCCCGAACACCCCCAACCCGTCGCTCCAGATTCAACGCCAACACACTGATCAACACCACCACCGACCCCACCAGCACCAGTAATGTCGGCCGCTCAGCCAAGCCAACCGACGCAATCGCCATCGCCGTCGGCGGTATCAGATACAACGTCATCGTCGCCCGGCTCAGATCCACATGCTTGAGCACAAATCCCCACGCCAGATAGGCCAGCGCACTGGGAAATACCCCTAGCGCCAACACCGCCCATTGCGCCCGCAGCGGCGCTTTCATCACGGTGTCCCCCAGCCCTGGCAGATAGATCAGCAGCATCAACGTCCCCGACCACACCGCATAACAGGCCAGACTGAAGCCGTCGTATCGCCGCGCATGATGTTTTTGCAGCGCGAAATAAATGCTCCACGACATCGCTGCCAGCAAGATCAGCAAGCCATGGACATCGATAGCCCCCAAACCCTTATCGCCGCTGACCACGATCACCACGCCAACAAAACCGAGCAACACACAACCCCAACGCCAAGCGCTGACTTGATCCTTGAACACGAATCGGGCCAGCAGTGTGCTGAACAGCGGGCTCGATTGTGCCAATACGCTGGAGGCGCCGGCACTGACGCTTTGCTGGCCGATGTTCAGTGCGACGTGATGCAGGCTCACGGCGAAGAATCCCAAAGCGAACAACAGCGGCACATCGCGCAGATGTGGCAGGCGAATGCCCTTGAACGCAGCGATCAACGCCATGAACAGCGAGGCCAAAAGAAACCGCAGCAACGCCAACTGTCCGGGTTCATAGGCTTGCAGGCCGATGTGGATGCCGGTCGGCGAATAGGCCCAGCAACCGACGACAAATGCCATCGCCAGGAGGATTTTCAACGGGGAAGGGGGCGGCATGATCGGGCGCTCGGTGGTGTTGATTCGGCCGAGTATCCGGGCGCCCGATCATTCGCCACAACTGACTTATACTGCGCTGAATGTTCACTCAGAGTGATTGGTATGGAGCTGGCACAAATCCGTATGTTCAAGACTGTGGCCGAGGTCGGCAGCATCGCCCGGGCGGCGCAAAAGCTGTTCTGCGTGCCGTCGAACATCACCGCGCGGATCAAGGCACTTGAGGCCGAGTTGGGCGTTGCACTGTTTCTGCGTGAGGGTCGCGGGTTGCGCATCAGTCCGGCGGGGCAGACGTTTCTGGTCTATGCGGAAAAGATTCTGGCGCTGACCGTCGAGGCCAAACGCGCGGTGGATCCTTCGGCCGAGCCGTCCGGGCCGTTGCGCATCGGCGCGATCGAATCCTCGGCGACCGGGCGCTTGCCGCGCTTGCTGGCGAAGTTTCACAAGCGTTATCCGCAGGTGGCGCTGGAACTCACCACCGGCACTTGGGGGCAATTGCTCGACGATACCGTCAGCCATCGCCTCGACGGGGCGATTGTCGCGGTGGATGTCGAACGTTCGCAGCTCAAGCGCACGCCGATGTATCGCGAAGAATTGCTGCTGATCGCGTCGACCTCGTTTGGACCGGTGCGCGACATTGATGATCTGCAGGACAAGACCGTGTTCATGTGGCCGCAGGGTTGTCCGTATCGGGCGGCGCTGGAGCATTGGCTGTTGCGTCAGGGGCAAGCGCTGCCGATTGTCAGCCTGGCCAGTTACGGGGCGATTGTCGGGTGTGTGAGTGCCGGGGCAGGAGTGGCACTGGTGCCCAAGGGCGTGTTTGAGCAGTACGCGAAAGGGGCTGGGTGTGTGGGGTACGAATTCCCGGAGTTGACCGCCGTCGACAATTTGTTTTATTGGCATGAAAACGCCGGGGTGCATCCGGCGCGGGAGGCGTTTGTGGCGATGTTGCGGGAGGAGTTTGTTGCTTGATAAAGGCTACCCTCATCGGAACGCCGCCCGCCCAGCCCTCTCCCGGAGGGAGAGGGGGCCGACCGAGGTGTCTCGGGTTATACGCCGACCTGAACAATCGGGTCGATTATGGATTCGGCCAAGTCTGATTTTCTTGATCAGAAAAGTCGATTGTGGATTCACCGACGAATTTTCAGGTCGGTGGATCTCTCCAATATCCCCCAATCAGTCCCCTCTCCCTCTGGGAGAGGGCTAGGCGGGCGGCGTTCCGATGAGGGGCTTCTCAGGCGCCCCGCAGATCCCGCATCAACAACCCAAACCGCAAATCCACCCCCTCCGGAATCGGCAGATAAACCGTATGCCCATCCCCCGGCGCCACCTCGATCGCCTCACCCTTGAGGCTCTGCAACTCATGCAGATCAAAATGAAAATTGCCCGTGGGCGTCATCAACTCCAGATGATCACCAAGACCGAAACGGTTCTTCACCTTGACCTCGGCCAGCCCTTCACGCCGCTCACCGGTCAGCTCGCCGACAAACTGCTGACGCTCCGACACCGAGCTGCCATGCTGATAATTCTGATACTCGTCATGAACATGCCGACGCAGGAAACCCTCGGTGTAGCCACGCTGCGCCAGTGATTCCAGGTCGGTCATCAAATTGCGGTCAAACTCACGACCCGCCACTGCGTCATCTATAGCCCGGCGATACACCTGGGTGGTGCGCGCGCAGTAGAAATGCGATTTGGTTCGGCCCTCGATCTTCAATGAATGCACGCCCATGCGTGTCAGGCGCTCGACGTGTTGCACGGCGCGCAGGTCCTTGGCGTTCATGATGTAGGTGCCGTGCTCGTCTTCGAACGCCGGCATCAACTCGTCAGGGCGATTGGCTTCCTGCAGCAGGAACACCTGATCGGTCGGCGTGCCGAGGCCCAGGGTCGGCTCGGGCTGAAAGGTCTGGACGATCTCGCCGAGCTGGTTTTGCGTGGCTTCCTGCGCCGAGTATTTCCAGCGACAGGCATTGGTGCAGGTGCCTTGATTGGCGTCGCGTTTGTTCATGTAGCCCGACAGCAGGCAGCGCCCGGAATAGGCCATGCACAACGCACCATGCACGAACACTTCCAGCTCCATGCCTGGCACCTGTTCGCGGATTTCGCCGATCTCTTCCAGTGACAGTTCTCGCGACAGGATGATCCGGCTCAACCCCTGCTGCAGCCAGAACTCGACACTCGCCCAATTCACCGTGTTGGCCTGCACCGACAGGTGTATCGGCATCTGCGGGAAATGCCGGCGCACCAGCATGATCAGCCCCGGGTCGGACATGATCAGCGCATCCGGCGCCATCTCGATCACCGGTGCCAGATCCTTGAGAAAGGTCTTCAACTTGGCGTTGTGCGGAGCGATGTTGACCACCACGTAGAAGCGTTTGCCCTGCGCCTGCGCTTCGCGAATGCCCAGCGCCAGATTGGCATGATCGAATTCGTTGTTGCGCACCCGCAGGCTGTAGCGCGGTTGCCCGGCGTAAACTGCATCGGCGCCGTAGGCGAAGGCGTAGCGCATGTTTTTCAGGGTGCCGGCGGGGGCAAGCAGTTCCGGGGTGGCGAGGGTTGGGGTCATGGCGGTGTCGGTCGCAAAAGCGCGGCAGGGTAATGCGGATTCCGGCGAGCTTTATTGACCTGGATCTATGCTTTGGCGGGGCGTCATATCTGTGCAGAAACAGCACAGATCATGTGCCGGTTTCACGGTGTTCCCAATGCGGGCGCCTGCTTAAGCTTTGTCCATCACTCAATGAACAAAGGAATTCCCCCATGCAACGCTTGCCCCGTCGATTTCTCAGCGCTTGTGCATTTTCCGCTGTATTGGCCAGCACCACTGCCTTGGCAGACAGCCATCCAACGATCCGTGCAATGTCTGGCGCCACACCGGTCAGCCAGTTGCCCGCCGGCAAATCCGCGTTGCTGGTGATTGACTTTCAGAACGAATACTTCACCGGCAAGATGCCGATCCCCGATGGTGCCGCCGCGCTGGCCAACACCCGTAAGCTGATCGCCTTCGCCGACCGCCACAAGATCCCCGTTTATCACGTTCAACACGTGGCCCCGGCCGGTTCGCCAGTGTTTGCCATCGATGGTGACACGGTGAAATTTCACCCGCAGATGCAGCCACGCGCCAAGGACCTGGTGCTGCAAAAAACCACCGTCAGTGTGTTCGGCAGCACCGATCTGAACGAACGCCTGAAGCAGTCCGGTATCCGCACGGTCATCGTCGCGGGCCTGATGACCCACGCCTGTGTCGCCGGCGCTGCGCGCGATGCAGCGCCGTTGGGTTACAACGTGATCGTCGCGTCCGACGCTTCGGCGACCCGGGCAATCACCCGCGCCAATGGCGTGACCATCGACAAGGATTCCTTGCACAAAGCCGCGCTGGCGGAGGTCGAGGACACCTTTGGCGATGTGCTGAACACCGAGCAGATCGTGCAACTGCCGGTTAGATAACCGCCTCATGCCGATCCGCAACTATGCTCCATGAATAAAGATGGCACTCGTGCAGGCCCCGGTTGACTAAGGATCGGGGCGTGCATGACGCCTGACTGACATGGATCGGACATGAACGAAAAAAGCCTTCAATTCAAATCCCTGACCGTGCTGCTGGTGCTGGTCACGGTGGCCTTTATCTGGATCCTGTTGCCGTTCTACGGTGCGGTGTTCTGGGCGGTGATCCTCGGCATTCTGTTTGCGCCGATGCAACGCAAATTGCAGGCGAAATTCGGCTGGCAACGTAACCTGACCTCGCTGTGCACATTGAGCATCTGTCTGGTCATCGCGATTTTGCCGGTGATCATCGTCAGCGTGTTGCTGGTGCAGGAGGGGGCGACGGTTTACAAGAATATCGAAAGCGGTGAGCTGGACATTGCCGCGTATCTGGCGCAGTTCAAGCACAGCTTGCCGCCATACTTTCAGCACTTGCTCGACCGTTTCGGCATGGGCGAACTCAATGGCCTGCGCGAGAAAATCGTCAAATCGGCGATGCAGGGCAGTCAGGTCCTGGCCACTCAAGCGTTCAGTTTTGGTCAGGGTACGTTCGAGTTCGTGGTGAGTTTTTTCATCATGCTGTATCTGCTGTTTTTCTTTCTGCGTGACGGCGCCGAACTGGCGCGCAAGGTGCGGACCGCCGTGCCACTGGAGGAAGGCCACAAGCGGCGCTTGCAGTTGAAGTTCAACCGCGTGGTTCGGGCGACGGTGAAGGGCAATCTCGTAGTCGCGGTGACTCAAGGCGCGCTGGGCGGAGCGATTTTCTGGTTTCTCGACATCCCCAGCGCATTGCTGTGGGCGGTCTTGATGGGGTTTTTGTCGTTGCTGCCAGCGGTGGGCGCGGGGATTGTCTGGGCGCCGGTGGCGGTGTATTTCCTGCTCAGCGGGATGATCTGGCAGGGCGTGGTGCTGGGCTTGTTCGGGGTTTTCGTGATCGGTCTGGTGGACAACGTGCTACGACCGATTCTGGTGGGCAAGGACACCAAAATGCCCGATTACCTGATTCTGATCTCGACCCTTGGCGGTCTGGCAGTGTTCGGCCTCAACGGTTTTGTGATTGGGCCGCTGATCGCGGCGTTGTTCATGTCGAGCTGGGCGTTGTTCGCCGAGACCAAGCCCAAGGTGCAACTGCCTTAAGCGTGGAACGGCTCGCTGACGATCTTCTGCGACAGTGCCTGCGCAGCGGGCAGGGAAGTGAGCGGGCCGCTGATCGCTTCACCGTCGCGCATCAGATACCAGCAGGCGAGCAAGCCCGAAGCCCTGAGCGAAGCGGGAACGGCGCTGCCGATAACGGACATGATTTGAACCTGAGCCATGACGAGTACCTCCATCTATCAATGGAGCTACCTTAGAGATTCGCCGGTTCTACGGACAATCAACGCTTTCGATAGTGGTCATTGACGCCGTTGAGGGCGGGCTCAGTCGACCACCTGATCAAGCATGTGCATGACCTCGCGCTCGTTGAGCAAACCCTTGTGCACAAGATTTTCCGCCAGCAGCGAGAGAAATTTCGCGCAGCGATGGCCTTCCAGGTGCTTGAGTTCGGTCAGCGCGCTGTACACCTTGCTGGAGGTGCACAGGCCGACGATGCGGTGCGGGTTTTGTGTTGGCATACAGTCGTCCTTGTTGTTATCAACCTGTTGTTTACGGACGGATTCAGATTGCAGCTCCGTCATGACAAAAAAGTGACCGTTTTGTGGAAATGTACATAACGGTCACTCAATCATGCCGACTTTAGCCGGTGAAACTGTCCTCACAGCGACCTTGGCGAGATTTTTTCAGACGCTGGCCGACCAACGGTCATAAAAAAGCCCCGCTATAAAAGCGGGGCTTTGTGTTTTGCTTACCAGCGTGGGCCGCCATAGTAGCCATGTGGCCGACCGTAATAGCCGCGAGGCGGGCCGTAGTAGACGGGGGCCTGTTGGATATACACCGGTTGCTGCACATACACCGGTGCCGGTTGGTAGTAGACCGGTGGTGGTGGCTGCTGCACGTAGACCGGTTGTGGTTGAACATAAACCGGCTGTTGTTGCACATACACCGGCCGATCCTGGTTGATCAGTGCCGAGCCGATGATGGCCGAGCCGACGATCGCGCCAAACACCGCAGGGCCTTGCCAGCCGTGGCCACCACCGGCTTCTGCCTGACCTGTGACAGCGAGTGCGCCAATCAACAAGGCCAGAATGGGGAGTTTACGAATCATGATGAGTCCTCGGTTCTTCGACCCGGTGACAGGGCCTGCACCAGGCCCACAGTTGTCGCGGGGATACTTCTAAGACAGCGAAATTGTGAAAATCAGCACAGCCGTTGGGTAAATTTTGTGTAAGGTCTGTACCGGCTTCTTTACCGGGCCGGCGAGGGCCACAAAACACGTTTAAAACAGGCCTCTATGATCGTTCAGAACCCGATGGGCTGGCTAATCCCGTCTATCCGAAAGTGCGTTTGAAGGAGAAGTTTCATGCAGATGAACCCGAACAAAGACACCCAGCTGTGCATGTCCCTGTCAGGGCGCCCAGGCAATTTCGGTCTGCGTTTTCATAACCATTTGTATGAGCAGTTGGGGCTGAACTTTTACTACAAGGCGTTCAGTAGCCAGGACCTGACCGGTGCCGTCGGCGGCATCCGCGCACTGGGAATTCGTGGCTGTGGCGTGTCGATGCCGTTCAAGGAAGCCTGCATTGCGCTGGTCGACGAACTGGACGCGTCGGCAGCGGCGATCCAGTCGATCAATACCATCGTCAACACCAGCGGCCACCTCAAGGCTTACAACACCGATTACATTGCCATTGAGCAGTTGCTGAAAACCCACGCAGTGCCCAAAGAATCGACTTTCGCCCTGCGCGGCAGCGGCGGCATGGCCAAAGCGGTGGCCAGCGCTTTGCGCGATGGTGGTTATAAAAACGGTTTGATCGTCGCCCGTAACGAGCGGGCAGGGCGTGCCTTGGCGCAATCGCTGGGCTATCGCTGGCAGGCTGAGCTGGGCGATGAGCGCCCGCAGATGCTGATCAACGTGACGCCGGTGGGCATGGACGGTGGGCCGGAGGCTGGGCAACTGGCGTTTGCGTCTGAGGTTATTGCAGCAGCTGATACGGTTTTTGATGTGGTGGCGATTCCGTCGGAGACGCCGTTGATCGTGCGCGCTCGGGCCGAAGGTAAAAAGGTGATTACCGGGCTGGAGGTCATTGCGATTCAGGCGCTGGAGCAGTTTGTCTTGTACACCGGCGTGCGCCCGACTGAAGAGCAATTTGCGGCGGCGGTGGCGTTCGCCCGGAGCTGATCAGCGAATTGTGTAAGAGCCTTACCGGCTTCATCGCGAGCAGGCTCACTCTTACAGTTGGAATGCGCTCACCCTGTAGGAGTGAGCCTGCTCGCGATGGCCTCACAACGGATTTAGATCAGAACCTTGCCTATACTGCCTCCCCAGCAAGCCCAGACTTGCCCACCACAAAAACCGTGACCGAGGCCCCCCATGCACCCGCCCATCCTCAACCTGCATCAGGTCGAACTCGAACCCCTGCCCGAAGCTTTGGCACCCGAAGGCGAAACCGCCGGGCGTTATCAGCAGCGCATGGCCCGCGTCGGTCAGCAATTGGGTTCGCAGAAGCTTGGTTATCGGCTGTACGCGTTGCCACCGGGCATGCGCGGCAGTCCGTTTCACAGCCATCGGGTCAACGAAGAAATGTTCTACGTGGTGGCCGGGGAGGGCGAGGTGCGTCTTGGCGCCGAGCGTTTTCCGATTCGCGAAGGCGATGTGATCGCCTGTCCGCCGGGTGGCCCGGAGAAGGCGCATCAGATCATCAACACCAGCTCGGGCGAATTGCGTTATCTGGCGGTGAGCACCCAGCAGCAGCCGGAAATCTGCGAATACCCGGATTCGAACAAATATGCGGTGATGGATAATTTTCAGGTGGATGCCGAAGGTAATACTTCAGGCTTTGTGGCGGTGGCGCGGCAGACGGATGGTGTGGATTACTGGGATGGGGAGTAAAACATAGATCCCTTGCAGGAGTGAGCCTGCTCGCGATAGCGGTGTGTCAGTCACATCATATTTGACTGACACACCGCTATCGCGAGCAGGCTCACTCCTGCATTGGTTCTGTGTGGTTATTCTAGGCGGGCCAGGCGTTCTTCCAGTGCGGCGATCCGCGCCTCGAGCTCTTCGATGCGCTCGACTGACACGCCACTGCTTGCGCCGCGATCCGACGGATTCTGCCGCGCCGCCATGATCGCTTCGATGTCCGCCGGGTCCCCCAGCGCATGGGTGTAGCGATCTTCACGCTGCCCGGCCTGACGCGGAATCAGCACCGCCAGCCCGCGCGCAATCAGGCGTTCAAGCTGATGCACCACCTGTTCGGCATCTTCGAAATCATGCATGCGGCCGCTGCGGGTCAGCAGTTCGTTGACGGTTTGCGGACCACGCAGAAACATCAATCCACTCAAAATCACCTGGGCCGGTACGAGCTCCAGCGCCTTGTCGACCTTGTGCTCCCAGCGGTCGGCGCGACTGCCCATGACAAGCTTGGCGAAACCGCGGCCTTCGAGGGCGCGCAGGCTCTGGCCAACCTGGCCCTGAGTCAGGTTCATCACCGGTTCGCGGCTGGTTTTCTGATTGCACGCGGTGACCAAAGCGTTGAGTGTCAGCGGATAGGTTTCCGGGCTGGTCGCCTGTTTCTCGATCAACGAGCCGAGGATGCGGATTTCCGTGGCATTGAGCCGAGGCTCGTCGAAGGTGGATTCTGGTTCTGTGGTCATCGCGCGTTCCCTCTGCAGTCGAAGGCGCCTAGCCTAATCCTTGCCAAACAAAAGGCAAGCCGTGTGGTCATCAAGCATGGCTATAATCGCCTCCTTGTTCCACCCAGCCACCCACGAGACTGCCATGACCATTTCCCTATACGCCGCATCCGTCCCGGTTTTTCAACAAATGCTCAACGCTTTGAGCGATGTGTTGAAAAAGGCTGAAGCCCACGCCACCGAGAAAAACATCGACCCGAACGCCTTCCTGCAAGCGCGTCTGTTCCCGGACATGTTCCCGCTGACCCGTCAGGTACAGATCGCCGTGGACTTCGCCAAAGGCGTCTCCTCGCGTCTGGCTGAAGTCGAAGTGCCGAAGTACGACGATACCGAAACCACCTTCGCCGAGCTGCAAGCCCTGATCGCCAAGGTGCTGGCCTACATCGGCGAGATCAAGCCAGAGCAGATCGATGGCAAGGAAGGCATCGAAATCGTCACCCGTCCGGGTACACCGAAAGAGAAGCGCTTCAGTGGCCAGTCGTACTTGCTGACTTATGGCTTGCCGCAGTTCTTCTTCCACGTCACCACTACTTATGCGCTGCTGCGTCATAACGGGGTTGAAGTGGGCAAGCGTGATTACATGGGCGCGTTCTAAAACGTCAAAGCCCCTCATCGGAACGCCGCCCGCCTAGCCCTCTCCCGGAGGTAGAGGGGACTGACCGAGTTGTTTGTTCGAGATACGCCGACCTGATCTATCGAGTCGAACTCAGGTTTGAACAGCACTCGGTCTGCCCCCTTTCCCCCTCGCCCCCTTGGGGGAGAGGGTTGGGGTGAGGGGGAAAAGATCTCAGCCACAAAAAAGCCCGCCAAGGTTCACACCATGGCGGGCTTTTCATTACAGCGAATATCAAGCCGCGCGTTGGGCTTTGGCTTCCTCACCCAGGCACGCCGCAGCGGTAAACAACACGTCAGTCGACGAGTTCAGCGCCGTCTCCGCCGAATCCTGCAACACGCCAATAATGAAACCGACCGCCACCACCTGCATGGCAATCTCACTCGGAATGCCAAACAAGCTGCATGCCAACGGAATCAACAGCAATGAACCACCGGCCACACCCGAAGCGCCACACGCACAAATCGCCGCGACAACGCTGAGCAGAATCGCCGTCGGAATGTCCACGGCAATGCCCAGCGTATGCACCGCAGCCAGGGTCAGCACGGTAATGGTGATCGCCGCGCCGGCCATGTTGATGGTCGCGCCCAGCGGGATCGACACCGAATAGGTGTCTTCGTGCAGGCCCAGACGCTTGCTCAATTCCAGGTTGACCGGAATGTTCGCCGCCGAGCTGCGGGTGAAGAATGCAGTGATACCGCTTTCACGCAAGCACTTGAGGGTCAACGGATACGGATTGCGACGCAGCTTCCAGAACACGATCAGCGGGTTCATCACCAGCGCCACGAACAGCATGCAACCGAGCAGGACAGCCAGCAGGTGCGCGTAACCGATCAGTGCGCCAAAACCTGAGGTGGCCAGTGTCGAAGCGACCAGACCGAAAATGCCCAGCGGCGCGAAGCGAATCACTACGCGCACGATCAGGGTCACACCGTTGGACAGATCACCCAGCACTTCGCGGGTGGTGTCACCGGCATGGCGAATCGCGACACCCATGCCGATCGCCCAGGCCAGAATGCCGATGAAGTTGGCTTCGATCAGCGCCTTCACCGGATTATCGACCACACTGAGCAGCAAACTTTGCAAGACCTCACCAATGCCGCCCGGCGCAGTGACCGCAACGTTCTCGGTGGCGAGCACCAAGTGCGACGGGAACGCCATGCTGGCAACGACGGCCACCACTGCTGCGGCGAAGGTGCCCAGCAGATAGAGGAACAGAATCGGGCGGATGTGGGTTTCCTGGCCGTGCTTGTGGTTGGCAATCGAGGCCATTACCAGCACGAACACCAGAATCGGCGCGACAGCTTTCAACGCCGACACGAACACTTTGCCGATGAACGCGGTGTCTTTTGCCACTTGCGGGGCAAACATCGCCAAGGCAATACCGGCGATCAGGCCGATGAGGATCTGTGCGACCAGGCTCAGGTTCTTCAGACGTTGCGATAGAGAAGGGGATGAAGCAGTCATAGCGGCATCTCTGATTTTTTATAGGGTGCAGGGTTGCGTGATAGCGATGGCAAAACGGGGGCAGACCACCGTCACGCACCGAAAGGGCTGACGCGACATCAACGCCAGTAAACTGGTCGTTGAATAGGCTGTACGTTTTTCAGGGCGCGGACTTTATCACAGCGTAGGTCTTATCCTTCAGGCCTGTGACGATCTGCCACCGGATCAGGCAACAAAGTCGGCAGGTTTGGGCAAGTCAGCCCGGACACACTCTGTTAAGATTGCCCATCCTTATTTTCAAGTCATGCCAGCGGGCCTCCGGGTCAACGCTGGTGTCGTCGTTTTGCTGGAGTTGCGCATGCTGTTGCCCATTCTTCTGTTGTCTGCCGCCGGATTCACGGTGCTGACCACGGAATTCGTCATCGTCGGCCTGTTGCCGGCGATTGCCCGCGACCTTGAAGTCACCATCCCGCAGGCCGGGTTGCTGGTGACTCTATTCGCTTTTACCGTGGCCATGTTCGGGCCCTTCTTGACCGCCTATTTCGCTCGCTTCGAGCGGCGCAAGCTGTTTATCAGCATCCTGATCATGTTTGGCCTCGCCAATACCGTGGCCGCGCTGGCGCCGAACATCTGGGTGATGGCGATTGCCCGACTGATCCCGGCGCTCGGTCTGCCGGTGTTCTGGGCCTTGGCCAGTGAAACAGCGGTGGACATCGTCGGCCCGGATTTTGCCGGCCGCGCGATCGCCAAGATTGGCTTTGGCATTGTCTGCGCCACGGTGTTCGGTATTCCGGTAGGTACGTTGATTTCCGATGCGTTCGGCTGGCGCAGTGCCTTTGGCATTCTGGCAGTCATCGCGTTTGCCAAAGCCTTGCTGCTGTTTGTTTACTTGCCGAAAACCAGCCTGCACCAGCATCAGGTCAGCTTCCGTTCGCAGTTCAAGATCCTGCGCAGCCCGTTGATGATCGGCCATATCGTCCTGTCGATTCTGGTGTTCAGCGGCATGTTTACCGCTTACACCTATCTGGCCGACATTCTTGAGCGCCTCGCCGGTTTCAACGGCACCGTGGTCGGTTGGTGCCTGATGGCCTTCGGCGCGGTCGGGCTGATTGGCAACTCGCTGGGCGGTCGTGCGGTGGACCGGCATCCGCTGGGGGCGTCGGTGTTGTTCTGTGCGTTCATGATTTCCGGCATGGTCTCGCTGGTGCCGAACATTCATTCGCCAGTGGGTCTGGCGGTGGCCATGGGTATCTGGGGTATCACTCAAGCCGCGTTGTTCCTGGTCAGCCATGTGCGTCTGATGAAAGCCGCGCCAGAAGCGCCGGCCTTTGCTGCTTCGCTGAACATCGCCGGGGCCAATCTGGGCATCGGTCTGGGCGCTATCGTCGGTGGCCGGGTCATCGACAGCGCAGGCCTGGGCTTCCTCGGCTTTGCCGCCGCCGGTTTCATTCTGCTGTCGGTATTCCTCGCCATGGTGCTGATGACGCTCAAGCCGCGCGAAATGTGCGCTGAGGCGTCATAACGCAGTAAACAGCTCGCGTCGGGCACCTTCGGTAATCGCAACGATACCGGGGTGCTTGACTTTGCGTTCCACCGAAATGGCATAGAACGACTCGGTCACTGCGTCGGTCTGGCCTATCAGTTCGACGCCGTACTGGCGCTTCACTTCATCGGCAATCACGCTCGGGCCGATAAAAATCCCGCTGCCGGATTGGCCAAACGCCTGCATCAAGGCACTGTCATCAAACTCGCCGACGATTTGCGGCTGGATCTGCTGCTCGGCAAACCAGCGCTGCAAGCGGCTGCGCACTACGGTTTCCGCGCCAGGAATCAGCAGTGGCGCGCCGTGCAGGCTGCGCGGGAAATCCTGACCGTATCTGCCCGCCAGTTCGGCGGTGGCAAAGAAACTGATCCCGCATTCACCGAGTTTCTGGCTGTAGCCCTTGATGTCCAGATGCGAAGGCATCGGGCTGTCGGAGATCACCAGGTCCAGGCGCTGGATGGCTAGATCGGCGAGCAAGCGTTCGAGTTTGTCTTCGCGGCAGGTGATGCGCAGCGGTTCATTCAGCTCCATGGTCGGTGCTATCAGGCGATAGACGATGGATTTTGGCACCACGTCTGCCACCCCTACACGGAACAGAATCTGCTGTTCGTTGGGCTGGGCGCGCAGCATCAATTCCAGTTCGCCGCCGAGTTGAAACATTTGCTCGGCGTAGGGCAGGGCTTGTCGCCCGGCTTCTGTGAGTTCCAGCTGTCGGCCAACCCTTCTGAATAACTCGATGCCATAAGTCTGTTCGAGCAGTGAAATCTGCCCGCTGATGGTCTGTGGCGTCAGGTTCAGTTGCTCGCAGGCGCGCACGATACTGCCGGTCTTGGCTACGACCCAAAAGTAATGCAGTTGTCGGTAATTGAGCATAACGTTCTACAGTTCGTGAAAACCGAAGTATATCCGCTAAAAATACGAATTTTCCTGAAGTGTTCATCTCCCTAGAATGCCCAGCCATCGACGGCCGGTCTTTGAGCCTGTCTGTTCATTCGAAGGAAAACTTATGAAATACACCATCCCAGCATTGATGTTTACGTCTTTACTGCTTCTGGCCGGTTGCGATCAGGCCGAGAAAAGCGCCCAGCAATTGATGGGCAAGGCTGCCGAAAGCGCCAAGCAAGCGATCGACGACACCCATAAAGCCGCTGAACAAGCGCTGAGCGATGCTACCGGCGGCTTGATCGAGAAAAAAGAAACACCGGAAAAAGACGCGGAACAATCCGAATCTTCCTCCAAGACCATCTAATTCGTCTTACACAGAGTCAGGACTGACCCATGGAATATCTGTTACAGCTCGCCGCCAGCCCCACCGCCTGGGTTGCTTTGGCCACATTGGTGGTGATGGAAATCGTGCTTGGCATCGATAACCTGATCTTTATCTCGATCCTGACCAACAAATTGCCCAAGCAGTACCAGCAGAAGGCGCGCCGCATCGGTATCGGCATGGCGTTGATCCTGCGTCTGGCGCTGTTGAGCACCATCGCGTTCATCGTGCAGTTGACCGCACCTGTGATCGAGATCCTGGGGCAGGCCTTTTCCTGGAAGGACATGATCCTGATTGCCGGTGGTCTGTTCCTGGTGTGGAAAGCCACCACCGAGATCCACCACAGCATGGACCCGGCGCCGGAAGATCCGAAGTCGGCGACTTCGACGGTTACTCTGGGTTTCGCTGCCGCTATTGGCCAGATCCTGATGCTCGACATGGTGTTCTCGATCGACAGCATCATTACTGCCGTCGGCATGACTGAACACTTGCCGATAATGATCATCGCGGTGGTGGTGTCGGTGCTGGTGATGCTGTTTGCTGCTGAACCGCTGGCCAAGTTCATCAACGACAACCCGACGGTGGTGATGCTGGCCCTGGGCTTCCTGATCATGATCGGTATGACCTTGATCGCTGAAGGCTTCGGCGCCCATGTACCGAAAGGTTATGTGTATGCGGCGATGGCGTTCTCGGCAGCGATTGAAGTGCTGAACATGATGTCGCGTCGGGCCAGGCAGAAGAAGTTGGCTGAGCAGGCGTAATCGCCAATAAGCCAAAAAGGCCGCTTGAACTGAGTTCAGGCGGCCTTTTTTCATTTCAGGTTTTCTATACCCGGTAAGACCAGCCCCTCACCCCAGCCCTCTCCCGAGGGAGAGGGAGCCGATCTGAAGAGTGTTTTAGTCTTGAGTTCGGCTCGGTATTGCAGGTCTAGGTAATTCGAGTATGCCACTCGGTCAGTCCCCTCTCCCTCTGGGAGAGGGTTAGGGTGAGGGGGCTTTTGCTTTTGCTGTTCAATTTCAGTGCGCGGTCGCGTGGCGAACCCGGTGCTTCTCGGCTTTCTCAACTGCAGCAGGCTGAACCGGATGGTGATGGTGGCGCCGCGAAATCCGCAGCACCCCCCACAACATGGCTGCAGCCACGGCCAGCCAGCCGGCAATCAACATTACGATAGTCATGGTCAGGCTCATCAGTGCCTCCTCTTCGCCCTGCATCGGGCGCACACTTTTTCAATTTGCTCTGTTTCAGTGACAGTCTAGACAATGGGGTGTTTCAGGCTATTGACCAAAGGTCGGTGGTGACCAATCAGTTTGCTCTATGCAATCGATCTGTCTGCCGCTTAAGGCTATACCGCAGCCTGGCGCGGCCCTATGATCGCAGGCGTTGCCGGAACACGATGACCGGCGTCTGAACAGAGAGTGACGATGGTGCAGGTATTTTCTCGAATTCGTGCGGCGCTGCTGGTGGCCGGATGCGCGGCCATGTTGGCCGGCTGTGCAGGCAGTGTCGCGCCTGAGGTCAAGCGTCTGCCGGAACGGGTCGAACTCAGTGGCACGTTCTATCGCGGTGAAGCCAATCAGAGCGGCCCGCAAGTGCTGGCCAGCCTGTTGTCGCAGCAGGGCATCGTGATTACCCCGGGTTTGCTGGAAAAGCCACTGCGCTTGCCGGGTGCCGAAGACAAACTGCAGGAGAATATCCAGAACCTTGCCCGTGAATACGGCATGGTGGTTTATCCGCTGGACAGCGACCTGCCCGCGCTGTTGATGCAAGTGGCGGCGGGTTACCCGGTGATGGTGCGCTTCAGCGAGGGCTCGGCGTTCTGGGCGGAGCCGCGCTACGCGATCCTGTCCGGCTACGACCGCAATAAACAGAAGGTTTTGCTGCGTGCCGGCATGAATCGTCGCGAACTGATGAGTTTCAGCGCCTTTGAATCGGCGCTGGAAAAGTCCGGTGGCTGGGCGATTCTGATTCAAAAACCTTCGCAGATCCCGGCAGCCGTCGACCGTCAGCGCTGGCTCAAAGCGGCGGATGAACTGGCTCAGGCCGGTCAGGAAAACGAAGCAGCGCAGGCGCGCAAGGCGTTGGCGGCACACTGAGTCTCCGTTCGTCATCTGCCGGGCACGACTGCGCCCGGCAAGCCTCTTACGCCTATAACCCGTTTTTCGGGTGAATCAGGAGGTGAGCATGGCAGATTCCCCATCGCCGAAAGGCCCGCATTCGACCGAGCATTCTTCGGGACATGATCTGGGCTTCGATCCGGATTCGCCGGATCTCGATGATCCGCAAGTCGATCCCGTCGGCCCGGCGAAAGCGCCGAAAGACGTGAAAGCCGGCGAGGACGATAAGCAGCCGGCCAAGCCTTATGACCCATTAGCCAATCTGAAACCTTGATGTGAGGTGCGTATGAGTACCGATTCAAGCTTCGACGACCAGAAACCGGACAGCGTGCCTACCACCCCAGAGCCGGAGATTGATCCGGTGCTGGACCCGGATAGCCCGCTGCGCGATCCGATGGCCCGGCCCAATATCATGACGCCCGAACCTGCACGGGATCGGAGTGCAGGCGATGGCATCCCCGATGACGACCAGATGCCGCTGCCCAATGACTGACATACAGATGAAAAAAAGCCCCGAAGATTCGGGGCTTTTCCTTGTGTGGCGGATTACTTGGACGCTTCAACTACGCCACTCTGGCGCGACTTGAGGTTTTTCTCGGCCTTGTATTGTTGCGCCACCGCAGGAACGCTGGCGCTGCGGCCGGTTTCAACCCAGCTGCGGATGCGGCTGGCATCGGCAAAATGGGTGTATTTGCCAAAGGCGTCGAGAATCACCAAGGCGACCGGACGGTTACCCATCCTCGTCACCAGTACCAGGCAATGCCCGGCGGGGTTGGTGAAGCCGGTCTTGGTGATCTTGATGTCCCAGTCGGCTTTATTGACCAAGTGATCGGTATTGCGGAAACCCAAGGTGTAATTGGGTTTGCGGAACGACACGGTTTTTTCCTTGGTGGTGGTGAGCTCGCTGAGGAGCGGGTACTTGTGCGCGGCCACCAGCAGCTTGCTCAGGTCGCGGGCGGTGGAAACGTTACGCTCCGACAAGCCTGTTGGCTCGACGAAGTGCGTACTGGTCATGCCCAGTGCCTTGGCCTTGGCGTTCATCGCCGCGATAAAGGCTGCGTAGCCACCCGGATAGTGGTGCGCGAGGCTGGCGGCGGCGCGGTTTTCCGAGGACATCAGCGCAATCAGCAGCATCTCGCGGCGCGGCAGCTCACTCTTGAGTTTGACTCGGGAGAACACACCTCTCATTTCCGGTGTGTTGCTGATATCGACATTGATCCATTCGTCCATGTTTTGCCGGGCTTCAACCACTACCAGTCCAGTCATCAGCTTGCTCACCGAGGCGATCGGCACGATCACGTCAGGGTTGCTGGAATAAATGACTTTGTTGGTCTGCATATCCATGAGCAGGGCGCTGCCGGAGGCGATCTTCAGTGTCGAAGCGTCACGGGGGGCAGCGGTGGTTTCCGCAGCGTTGATCGTTGGCGTGATGAAAGTGCCTGTAAATGCAAAAAACAGGCTCAGAATCGAGAGACGAATTTTCACGCGGGCGAACTCATAAAGGTTGGATATTCCGTTAGTTTGTAACGGGTTATTTCTTCAAAGCGTCGCATTCTAGGAGTATGGCTGAAGATCTGTCGATGGTTGTTTGAAGGGCCTGAAAATCTCGTGAAAAGGCCTGTAAAAAGAGGGGTTTCCGGCGAACGGTTACAGTTTTTTCTCAGGCATGAAAAAACCCGCACAAGGCGGGTTTCTCTTATTGCTGAAAGTACCGGTCAGGCGTGCAGGGTTTCTGCCGCATACAGGGTGTTTTCCAGCAGGCAAGCGCGGGTCATCGGACCGACGCCGCCCGGCACCGGAGTGATCCAGCCAGCGCGGGGCAGGGCGGTTTCGTAGACAACGTCACCGACCAGTTTGCCGTCGTCCTGACGGTTGATGCCGACGTCGATCACGATCGCGCCTTCCTTGATCCACTCGCCCTTGACCAGGCCCGGCTTGCCGGCGGCCACGACCACCAGATCGGCACGACCGACGTGGCCGGCCAGATCTTTGGTGAAGCGGTGGGTCACGGTGACGGTGCAGCCGGCCAGTAGCAGTTCCATCGCCATCGGACGACCGACGATGTTGGACGCGCCGACAACCACCGCGTCCATTCCATAGAGGTCAGCGCCAGTGCTTTCCAGCAGCGTCATGATGCCTTTAGGTGTGCACGGACGTAGCAGCGGAATGCGCTGGGCCAGGCGACCGACGTTATAAGGGTGGAAACCGTCGACGTCTTTGTCCGGGCGAATGCGCTCGAGCAGTTTCGAGGCGTCCAGGTGCTCGGGCAGCGGCAGTTGCAGCAGGATGCCGTCGATCGCAGGGTCGTCGTTGAGACGATCGATCAGATCGGTCAGCGCTTGTTGCGTGGTTTCAGAGGGCAGGTCGTACGCTTGAGAGAGGAAGCCGACCTCTTCACAGTCTTTACGCTTGTGCGAGACATAAACCTGAGAGGCAGGATCGCTGCCGACCAGGATCACCGCGAGGCCGGGAGTGCGCAGGCCTTGCTGGCGACGCTCGGCAACTCGTTGGGCGATCTGCTGGCGCAGGCTGGCGGCGATCGATTTGCCGTCGATTAGTTGTGCAGTCATTGCGCGGGATTAACCATCGAGAGGGGAAAAAATGAGAACGCATTCTCGCATGTCGCGCGGTGAGGGCAAAGGCGCTTGGTCAGCAAATTCCCCTAACCCCTTTAATTAAATGAATTTTTTTCAAAAAGGATTTGACGACCTTTGGAGCGCTCTATACTATTCGTCGCACTTGTCGGGCACAGCCTAGCACTGGTTAAGAAGGTGGAGCGGAATGTATGTTCTGCGACACTGGAAAGCACTTAGTTTGTAGTCCTTTAAGAGTACAGATTAACAAGGCGCCCGTAGCTCAGCTGGATAGAGCATCCGCCTTCTAAGCGGATGGTCGCAGGTTCGAGTCCTGCCGGGTGCGCCATTAGGCAGCTTTGGCACAAGTAACGCGATATGGTGGGCGTAGCTCAGTTGGTAGAGCACGGGATTGTGACTCCCGTTGTCGTGGGTTCGATCCCCATCGTCCACCCCATATTTCGAAAAAACGCCAGATTTAACGGTCTGGCGTTTTTGCTTCAAAGGCTTCATCTGCGGATGTGGTGGAATTGGTAGACACACTGGATTTAGGTTCCAGCGCCGCGAGGCGTAAGAGTTCGAGTCTCTTCATCCGCACCAATTAAAGCTTCATTCGGGTCTTCGGGCTGGTGAGGTTTCAACAAAGAAGTTAATTGGCTTTTTTGTTACGCAATATGGTGGGCGTAGCTCAGTTGGTAGAGCACGGGATTGTGACTCCCGTTGTCGTGGGTTCGATCCCCATCGTCCACCCCATATTTCGAAAGGCGCCAGATTTAACAGTCTGGCGCCTTTTTTGTTTTAGCGGTTTTGAAAACCGGCAATTGCCGGTTTCGGGACGCAAGAGCAGGGCGCTTCGTCGTATTTATGTTGCTCGATGATGCCGCGCTGCTCGCCGGGCTTGCTTGCAAGGCCGGCCGTCAGGGAGTGATTGGCAGTCTCTTCTATATATAGAAGCGGTTGGCGCAGAGCCCTGGCGTGATTGGTTGTATTCGCCTGTGGGATGCGCTGCATTGGTGTAGCGGTCCCGATAAAATGCCTGCTGTTTTTTTACCCGTTTTCAGTAGGGTGACTTCTTGAGTTTGACCCACTAGAATGCATGCCCTTGATTCTGGGGTCGGAAACGGCCGGCTAACGTCTGTGCAACGAGGAATATCCATGCAAGTTTCTGTTGAAAATACTACTGCTCTTGAGCGCCGCATGAGCGTCACTGTGCCGGCTGAGCGCATCGAGAGCCAGGTCAACAAGCGTCTGCAGCAGACTGCCCAAAAGGCCAAGATTGCTGGCTTCCGTCCAGGCAAAGTGCCAATGAGCGAAATCAAGCGCCGTTTCGGTGCCGATGCGCGTCAGGAAGCTGTAGGCGACGTGATCCAGTCCTCCTTCTACGAAGCTGTGGTTGAGCAGAAGCTCAACCCTGCCGGTTCGCCTTCGATCGAACCAAAGTCGCTCGAAGCTGGCAAGGATCTGGAATACGTTGCAGTGTTCGAAGTGTTCCCTGAGTTCACCGTTGCCGGTTTCGAAGGCATCACCGTTGAGCGCCTGAGCGCTGACGTGGCTGACGCTGACCTGGACAAAATGCTCGACATCCTGCGCAAGCAGAACACCCGTTTTGAAGTGGCCGATCGCGCTGCCCAGAACGAAGACCAACTGAACATCGATTTCGTTGGCAAGGTTGACGGCGAAGTGTTCGCTGGCGGTTCCGCCAAGGGTACTCAGCTGGTGCTGGGTTCCGGCCGCATGATTCCTGGCTTCGAAGAAGGCCTGGTTGGCGCTAAAGCCGGCGAAGAGCGCGTTCTGAACCTGACCTTCCCAGAGGACTATCAGAACCTGGACCTGGCTGGCAAAACCGCCGAGTTCACCGTGACTGTCAACACTGTCTCCGAGCCTAAGCTGCCAGAGCTGAACGAAGAGTTCTTCGCTCAGTTCGGTATCAAGGAAAGCGGCATCGACGGTTTCCGCACCGAAGTTCGCAAGAACATGGAGCGTGAACTGCGTCAGGCGATCAAATCCAAGGT